>ERZ1026898.41-NODE-41-length-76824-cov-25.752895_pt1 | contig 76824 bp, 79 predicted proteins | sample MGYA00380178_ERZ1026898 | MGnify/ENA primary metagenome ERZ1026898 (study PRJEB33269, sample SAMEA4719814) | human gut metagenome | biome: human-associated habitat; feature: organic feature; material: feces | place: Cameroon | collected 2013-10 ...
AATTTTTAGGCGATTTTATACCCTCAGAGGTGGATTGAATGAAAAAACAGCCATATTTTTCAAAAATATCCCATTAAAATGAATTAAATCACCACAATTTAATATACTATATATAGAATATTTGGCAAAAAGTAGGTGCTTTGAGAGCGATTTCAAGCAAAAAACGGGGGTGTGTTCGCCACAAAGCATAATTTTTTAACAATTACACAAATATTCACCGAAAACGCTTTAGTGTGCTGAATTTTTTTTAGCCTAAAAAACCGTGAATTGACATATTTTGACATTTCTCATTGTGCAATTTGCACAAAAAACGTATTTCAAAAAATTTGACAATTCACAAATTAGTAAATATAATGACAAAAGTCAAAGCGCGAGAATAACAGAGGCGTCAAAAATTCGTCTATTTCTCTTAGCCGACAGGCTGAAATTCACGGAAATTTACGGAGACGTCCAACAGCTTCTTCAGGCAAATTTCAAAACGAAGAGGTATGAGTTAAAGGAGCAAAATGATGATTAAAGAATTAAAAGGCTATGCAAACGCAACACGTGCAGCTCTTTCGAGAGCAACAGCACTTATAATCATTCTTGCGGTTATGTGTGCGTGTACCGCATTTGCTGCCTCCCCGAGCACATATAATGTTGATATTTATGACGGCTCGGAAATTACAAGGGTTACGACTTTCAAATCAAATCCGCAGGATATTGTCGATCAAGCAGGAATCGTTACTACAAATTATGACGTTCTCAAGCTTGACGGCTTTACGGTAGGACAGGACAGTATAATCGTTCTTTACCGTGCAGCGGATATTACTTTTACGGATCTTCAGGGAAATGTTACAAATGAAAAATTCGCAGGTACTGTTGCGGATTTCCTTTCGGCTAAGGGCGTTGTGCTCAGCGAGGATATTCTTGTAAATCTCCCCGAAAAGACTGTGCTTCAAAATTCAATGAATGTTAAGCTTCAGACTGCGTATAATGTTTCGCTTACGGCGGACGGAGCAACGACCGAATTGAAAACAGGCGACGGAACGGTTTCGGATGCAGTTGCTAAGGCAGGCGTTACACTCGCCGAGAATGATGAGGTATCACCGTCTTTGGAAACAGAGCTTTATGACGGAATACAGATTACCGTTTACCGTGTGGAGTATGTTGAGAGAACTGCTCAGGAAACAATCAAATACACAACTCAGACCGTAAAATCAGATGAGCTTTTCCTCGGAAACTCAAAAATTACTCAAAATGGCGTGAACGGTTCAAAGACAGTTGTTTATTCGGACAAAATTGTTGACGGCAAGCGCACATCCTCAAGCGTTGTCAGCGAAACCGTAACAAAGGAGGCTGTACCGCAGATTAAGACGGTCGGCACAAAGGAGAAGCCTGCGGTTACCGTAGCTGCTCTTAAAAACGGCGGAACACCTATCTCGGAGCTTACACCTCCCTCAAGCCTTACTCTTGAAAACGGAGTACCGACTTCATACAAGAGAGTTGTAACGGGCAAGGCTGCGGCTTATTCTGCTTCGGCAGGCGCTAAAACCGCAAGCGGCAGAACGGTAAAGCCGGGATACATTGCGGTTGATCCCAATCAGTTCCCGTACGGCACAGAATTATATATCGTATCAACCGACGGCATAGTTTACGGCTATTGCATAGCGGCAGATACGGGCGGATTTGTCAAGAAGGGCAAATTCACGGTTGATTTGTTTATGAACACAACCGCACAGTGCAGACAGTGGGGAGCAAGAGACGTTATAATTTACGTTCTTTAATAAAAATGACGGAAGCCTTAAATCAGGTTTCCGTCTCTTTTTTATGAGCTTTCTTTTCGATTTTTCAGTTCTCTGTTAATGGCATTGAGAACCCGTTTTTTGTCCGCCGACCACAGCGGAGCGACAAGCAGTTTTTTCGGTGCGTCGCCTGTTATTCTGTGAATTGTTACATTTTTAGGCACAAGGCTTATCATATCGCATACCGTGTTTATGTAGTCGTCAAAGCCGAACACTTCGAATTCCTTGTTAAGATACATCCTTTCAAGCTCGGTGCCTTTGAGAACGTGCAATAATTGAAGCTTTATTCCGTCGGCACCGCTTTTGACAGCGTAATTTACAGATGCCGACATATCCTGTTTCGTTTCGTTAGGTAAACCTAAAATTATATGAACAACTGTTTTAACTCCGATTTTCTTTAAATCGGATATAGCCTTGTCGAAAACATCAAGCGTATAGCCTCTTTTGATAAGCCTTGCAGTTTCTTCATTTGAGGTTTGAAGCCCCAGCTCGACATATACGGGCTTTATATCATTTAATTTTTTGAGCAAGGTAAGTACATCTTTTCCAAGACAGTCGGGGCGTGTGCCGATTGACAAGGCTACGATACACGGGTTGTTGATTGCGGGATAAAAAATGCTCTCAAGGTATTCAACGCTTGCATATGTGTTGGTGTAGCTTTGAAAATAAGCGATATATTTGTCGCCCTTATATTTTTTTGAAACCTGACTTTTAGCTTTTTCGATTTGCAGGTCAATGCTTTCACAACGCTTTTGCGAAAAATCTCCGCTTCCGCCGGCAGAGCAGAATATACAGCCGCCTGTGCCTACGGTACCGTCTCTGTTTGGGCAGGTCATACCGCCGTCAAGTGAGAGCTTATATACTTTTTGTGAAAACATTTCCGTCATCTCGTCATTAAAAGTGCGGTAGTAATCGCCCATTAAATCACCTCGCTGCTATTATACACTTCTTTTGCTAACTTGAAAAGAGGCGGAGGAAATGGTATTATAATAATAGTTGAGGTATTGGCTATGAAAGAGTATAATAAGAAAAATATTCAAGTAGCAAAAATGTTGAGAAAAAATATGACTCCATGGGAAAGAAAACTGTGGTATGATTTTTTGCGAAATTATCCTGTTCGTATTCAGAGGCAGAAAGCGATTGACAATTATATAGTTGACTTTTATTGTGCAAAAGCAAGATTGGCCATTGAACTTGACGGGGGAGAACATTACTCAAACAATAATAAAGAAAAAGATGAAAAACGAACTGAAGAACTTAATAAACAAAAGATTAAAGTTTTAAGAATATGTAATTTAGATGTTACGAATAATTTTTATGGCGTATGCGAATATATAGACAGAATTATAAATGAAGAGCTCAACAAAACGCCTTCCTCTGACGGGCAACATATGCGACCGCCGCCTGTGGCGGATAAAGGGAGCATATGTTGGCGCAGCGGTCGATTTTGTGCGGCGCTTCAAGCCGCATAAACAAAATCGGGACACCGCAAGAGGGCAATAGGTGGCACGCCGTAAGGCGTGACGGAAGGAGAGAAAGCAAAAAACAGCAAATTTTCGGTATCTCTCCCTCAGTCATTTTTCAAAGAAAAATGACAGCTCCCTCGTCAGAGGGAGCCTGTACATTTATGCAGTATTTTTAATATATTTCCAGGAGATTTTATGAACAAAAAGAATTGTATAACAACAATGAGTCATATAAGATTCAACCCGACAGAGCCGACAGAGGAGAGCATCGACATTATTGATATTGCACACGCTCTTTCTATGCTTACAAGAGCCAACGGTCATTTTAATACATTCTTTTCTGTTGCAAGGCACAGCATAAACTGCGCCTTGGAGGCAGGAAGCAGGGGATACAGTAAAAAGGTTCAGCTTTTATGCTTGCTTCACGACAGCGCAGAGGCATATATAGGCGATATGACAAGACCTTTGAAGCAGCAAATTCCGTATTTTTCGGAAATTGAAAGAAAATATCAGAAAATTATCTTTTCAAAATATATCGGAGAGCTTACAGATGAAGAAATAAGGCTTACGAGAGGTATCGACGACTCAATGCTTTATTATGAGTTTATGCTTTTTAACGGCGAGGAAATAAATGTCGAAGCAACGCCTATCAGTGTGGATTTGAAAAACAGCATAAAGCCGATAGATGAAACAAAGCGTGAGTTTTTAGAAATGTTTACAGAGCTTACAAAATAAAAGGAATATTATATGAATAAAATTAAAGAACTTGTAATTAAATACAAAGAGTTAATAACCTATTTTATTTTCGGCGTGCTTACGACTTTAGTAAATTGGGCTGTGTATACCGCTTTGGTTTTCGCTCTGCCTGATAGCATACAGGAGGGAGTGAAAATAACCGTCAGCAATGCGGTCGCTTGGGTTGCAGGCGTTATTTTTGCATTTATTACGAATAAAATATGGGTTTTTGAAAGTAAAAGCTTTGAAATGAATATATGCATAAAAGAATTCATTTCCTTTGTTACGGCGAGAGCAGTTACCGGAGTTATCGAGATATTCGGAGTGCCGTTGCTCGTCAAAATCGGCTTGAATCAAAGGATTTTCGGCGTTGACGGTGCACTTTCAAAGGTAATTGTGTCGGTCGTGGTTGTGGTTTTGAACTACGTATTTTCAAAGCTTATCGTGTTCAAAAATAAAAAAAATAAATAATTTTATGAATTTTTATACATTTTACTTGCATTTTATTACAGGATAGTGTATAATACGAAACATCAAAAACATTCAGGAGGAATACATAATGAAAAAAGTAATTAAAATTACGTCAGTTGTTCTCGCAATCTTAATGGTTGCCGGTTGCTTCGCAGCTTGCGGAAATACCACAAAGGAAAAGGTTAACGCAAAGGTTATCGACATCGAGTTGACCGAAGAGAAATACGCTTTCGGCGTTGACAAAACTCAACCCGAGCTTCTCGAAAAGGTAAACGCATTTATTGCAGAGATTAAGTCAAACGGAAAAATGGATGAAATCTTCAACCACTATTTCGGCGACGGCACACCGGTTGCAATCACTTCGGCTGTTGAGGATTCATCAAAGGATCAGCTTGTAGTTGCTACAAATGCCGAGTTCCCGCCTTTCGAATACACAGAGGGCGAGCAGTATTTGGGCGTTGATATGGAAATTGCAAAGCTTCTTGCAGATTATCTCGGCAAAGAGCTTGTAATTAAGAATATGGATTTTGACGCTGTTTGTCTTTCAGTTGGTCAGCAGAAGTGCGATATTGCTATGGCAGGTCTTACAGTAGACCCCAAGCGTGAGGAAAATGTTACGTTCTCCGACTCTTACTATCAGGCTTCTCAGAAGCTTATCGTTCGCAGCGACGACACCAAGTTTGACGAGTGCAAAACAGCAGATGATGTTCTCAATGTTCTCAAGACATTTGACAGCAAGACAACAATCGGCTTCCAGACCGGTACAACAGGTCAGCAGTATTCGGAAAACAAGGGTGATTATGAGAGCAACGGTCTCAAGCTTTCAACAAAGCCTTATCAGAGTGCGGTTCTTGCAGTACAGGATATGATCAACGGCAACCTTGATTATGTAATCGTTGACGCAGCTCCCGCAGCTTCGATTACAGCATCAATTAACGGCACAAAATAATAATGCAGTTATAAAGAATGCGATAACCTCACCAAATCGGTGAGGCTATTGCGTTGTTAAGATAAAATATTCAGTAATTTAAGGAATGTATTTATGAGTGATTTTCAGTACAAGGTTGAGAAATTTATTTCTCTGTTTCAAGGGGCTAACGCCGCTTCATACAGGTCTGAAATTTTAACTGGTCTTTCCAACACCGTTAAAATCGCTGTAATGGGCTTGATTATCGGTATAATTATCGGTACGCTGATTGCGATAGTCCGTGTTTCTCCAAAATATAAGGTGCTTCCGAGGGTGCTTAACGGAATTTGCAGTTTTTATGTAAATTTCTTCAGAGGTACGCCTATGGTGGTACAGCTTTTGCTTTCATATTATGTATTCTTACCCCTTTTAGGTATAAATCTTCCGTCGGTTACGGTTGCGATAATCGTATTCGGTATGAACTCGGGTGCATATATTTCAGAAATAATGCGTAGCGGTATTCAGTCGGTTGACCCCGGTCAGATGGAGGGCGGTCGTGCTATCGGCTTGAGCTTCGCTACAACAATGACTAAGATTGTTATTCCGCAGGCGATAAAGAATATTCTTCCCACGCTCGGCAATGAGTTTATCGCATTGATAAAGGAAACCTCGATTGTCAGCTTCGTAGGTGCGCTTGACTTGTATGTTGCGTTCAGAAAAATCGGTACAAACACATATGAATTTATGGTGCCCTATATAGTTATGGCGTTGATTTATATTGCGCTTGTTCTTATAATAAGCGGTCTTATCAAATTGATGGAAAGGAGCTTGAGTAAGAGTGATAGAAGTCGTTAACCTTAACAAATCGTTTGGCGATGTCAGCGTCCTCCACGATATTAACATTAACATTGAAAAAGGCGAAAAGGTTGTTGTTATAGGTCCTTCGGGCTCGGGAAAATCGACATTCCTTCGTTGCCTTAACTGTATGGAGGACCCCACCTCGGGCAGTATTATCTTCAACGGCGTTGATATTGCCGATATGAAAGTTGATATTAACATTCACCGTCAGAAAATGGGAATGGTATTTCAGCATTTCAATCTTTTCAATAATAAAACGGTTATTGAGAATATTATGCTCGCTCCCGTCTATGTCGAAAAAAAGAGAATGAAAAAGCTCCGCCGCAATAATCCCGAGAACGAAAAAATTAAAAGCACAAAGGAAATCAAGGCTGAGGCTCAAAAGCAGGCAATGGAATTGCTTAAAAGAATAGGTCTTGAGGATAAGGCGGACGCATATCCGTCACAGCTTTCGGGCGGACAAAAGCAGAGGGTTGCCATTGTTCGTACTCTCGCTATGAATCCCGACGTTATCCTTTTTGATGAGCCGACATCTGCACTTGACCCCGAAATGGTAGGCGAGGTGCTCGACCTTATGAAGGAGCTTGCCGACAGCGGTATGACAATGATTGTCGTTACGCACGAAATGGGCTTCGCAAAGGAAGTCGGAAGCAGAGTTTTGTTTATGGACGACGGTAGAATTGTCGAGGAGGGTACGCCCGACGAAATATTCAACCACCCGAAGAATGGAAGACTCAAGGAATTCCTTTCAAAGGTACTTGCATAACATCAATTCTTAAAAGCAGGACAATTTTGTCCTGCCTTTTGTTTTTGCTTGTAAATTGCTTGTGTGTTTTGAAAAATTGACAAATTATATATATATATATATATTATAATATAATTAAAATTTGGGAGTGATTGTATGCGAAATAGCAAAAAGCCAATTATGATTTTATCGGTCGTTGCGGTGCTGGCAATTGCTTTGACGGGCTATATTTCATATTGCTTGGGCGGTTCACAGTCGGCGGCGGATATTCTTTCGGAAAACGGCGGTGCGGATAAGTTTGAAAAGGTTGATACTCTCAAACACGCCGGCACAACATTCGAGGTCTTTGCCAAAACCGTAGATGATGGAAACGGAAGCAGTGAGTTGCTTGTTTTCCGTAATCCTAAGTGTTTCGGTATTGATATAAAGAACAGGTATTCGTATTATGCAAACGCTTCCTATCCCAAAGATGAGGTCGGCACGTTCTTTATTAAATGTACGGGAGATGACGGTGCGGACGGCTGGGTAGCTTATCTGTATTCACTTAATACCGTAAAGCTTGCAAAGGTAAGCTGCACATATACCTATAAAGGGCTTGAAAAGACGGAAGAATTTGAGGTTAGCCCGAGCAACTGTTTTGTCAAGCGTATTGATTTGTCAAATGAGTATTCAAAAATTTATACCGTTACGGGATATGATTCAGACGGTAACGAGGTTTACTCAAGGCAATTAAACGACAAATAAAACAAATGGAGCGCTCCTGTGACGGGGGCGCTTTTTGATACGCAAATAGGTTTCGGCTTATCAATTTTCCCGAGAGTGAGCTCATTTACAAGTTTTTATTTACTTTGACATATAAAGTGAGTATAATATAAGTGAAAAATTTTAAGAGGTGTTAAGACTATGAATGATATAAACGCTCTTTATAAGCTTTGGAGTGAAAAGGCAACTGCCGACGCAGACCTTGTTGAAGAACTTAAAAGCATTAACGGCAACGAGGATGAAATCCTTGACCGCTTCTATAAAAGCCTTGAATTCGGCACCGCAGGACTTCGAGGCGTAATCGGCGCAGGCACTAACAGAATGAATGTATATACCGTAAATCAGGCAACACAGGGACTTGCGGACTATCTCAACTCGGAATTTGAAAATCCGTCGGTTGCGATTGCCTACGATTCAAGAATTAAGTCAGATGTGTTTGCTCGCTCGGCGGCTTCGGTGCTTGCGGGTAACGGAATTAAGGTGTATATCTATCCGGAGCTTGTTCCGACACCTATGCTTTCATATGCCGTTCGTTATTATAAGTGCAGTTCGGGTATCATCATAACCGCAAGCCATAACCCGGCAAAATATAACGGTTACAAGTGCTATGACCCCAACGGTTATCAGATGACCGACGAAGCAGCTGCTAAAACATATGATTTTATTCAAAATGTCGATATGTTCTCGGGTGCAAAGCTTGCCGATTTTGATAAGGCTTTGGCTGACGGCACAATCGAGTATATCCCGAATGATGTTGTCGAGAGTTTTTATAATGAGGTGCTCAAGGCAAGAGTTAATCCCGATGTTTGCGAAAAAGCTAACTTGTCTGTTATCTACTCTCCGCTTAACGGTACAGGTAATAAGCATGTCCGTGCAATTCTTGACAGAATAGGCATAAAGGACGTCAGAGTTGTCAAGGAGCAGGAGCTTCCCGACGGTAATTTCCCGACTTGTCCGTTCCCGAACCCCGAAATCAAGCAGGTTTTCGAGTGCGGAATTGAAATGACAAAGGAGAGAAAGGCTGACTTGCTTCTTGCTACCGACCCCGATTGCGACAGAGTGGGAATTGCGGTGCTTGATAACGGTGAATATAAGCTTATGACGGGCAACGAGGTCGGAATTATGCTCACGGAGTATATTCTTTCCTCACTCAAAGAGCAGGGTAAGCTTCCGAAAAATCCGATTGTCGTAAAAACGATTGTCACCTCTCATCTCGTTTCCGTTATCGCAAGCAAATACGGTGCAGAAACTGCGGATTTGCTCACGGGCTTTAAGTATATCGGCGAGCTTGTGACAAAGCTTGAAAAGAAGAATGAAACAGACCGCTTTATCCTCGGTATGGAGGAGTCATACGGATATTTGAGAGGCGCACACGCAAGAGACAAGGATGCTGTTGTTGCTTCAATGCTTATCTGCGAAATGGCGGCTTATTATAAGAGTAAAGGTATAAGCCTTTACAATCAAATGCAGAACATATACAAGGAATACGGTATGTTCCTGAACACGCTTCTCAACTTCGGCTTTGAGGGTGCGGCAGGTATGCAGAAGATGAGCGATATGATGACCGAACTTCGTAATAATCCGCCGAAAACAATCGCAGGCAGAGAGGTTGTTGAGGTTTCTGACTATAAGCTCAGCACAAGAACAAATACAAATTCGGGTGCAGTTGAGGAAATCAAGCTTCCGAAATCAAATGTTTTGGCTTATAAGCTTCCTTCGGGCAGCGGCGTAATCGTTCGTCCGTCGGGCACAGAGCCGAAGATAAAGATTTATATTACCGCTGTGGCTTCGGATAGGGCGTCGGCTGAAGCGTTTACAAATGAAATTTCCTGCGATATGGAAAAGATTATGGGTATTAAATAACGGAAAACAAGGTGAAAACAGATATGTTCAATAATCGAAAAATTGTTAAAGGTCTTTGTGTTTTTCTTGCCGTGCTTATGGCGGCGAGCGTGCTGACTATTCTCTTAAATGTAATTCTTTAAGCTTTAGGCGGCTTGCTTTTGTGGAGTTTACACAAAATAAGCCGCCTGTTTTAATGCAATTCTACAAGTTGTACAAAAAACTTGACTTTATTTAGAAATCTGTTATAATTATTCTATTGTGGATAAGTTTTATGTTTTTGCTTTATATGTTTGTTGTGCGAGGTAATTGGGTTGTCTGATTGTATTAACGGTTTTTCCGAGGAAGAAATTACGGGAATTCTCACTCTTGCACAGCAGGGCGATAAGGACGCTGTTTCAAAGCTTGTCGATATGGCTTTGCCCATTGTCGAGGCGCAGGCGAAAAGCTTTTCGGGCAACGGCTTTGAATTTGCCGATCTCTCTCAGGAGGGTATGATAGGCGTTCTTTGCGCTATCGGAACATATAACAAGGACGCAGGCGCAAGCTTCAAAACCTATCTCAATATCTGTGTTAAAAACAGGCTTCTTTCCGTAATTCGCAAGCGTTCGGAGAAAAGTGTCTTTTTCGATAAAGCGATTTCCCTTTCAACCGACGACTCGGATATGGCGTCCTCACAGTCGCTTGAGGAACAGCTTATCGGCGAGGACGGATATAAAAGAATTTTTGAGTTTATTGACTCCGAACTTTCGGAGAAAGAACGTGAAACGTTGCTTCTGTTTATAAGCGGTCTTTCGTATGAGGAAATAGCCGATAAGACGGGCACAACTGTCAAGGCTGTTGACGGAACGCTTCAAAGAGCAAGAAAGAAACTTAAATTGTTCAAATAATAAGCCCTTCTCGAAGGAGAGCATTTTGATTTATGTAACGGTGCAAGTCCGTTGGGGGTAAAAATATTTTTTATTTTAGCGAGGTTACTAAAATGTACGAAGACAAGACCCTTATTTGCAAAGATTGCGGCAAAGAGTTCGTATTCACAGCAGGCGAGCAGGAGTTTTACGCTGAGAAAGGCTTTGTAAACGAGCCTCAGAGATGTAAGGCTTGCCGTGACGCAAGAAAGAACGCAGTAAAAGGCGAGAGACAGATGTTCACAGCAACTTGTGCAAGCTGTGGCGGAGAGGCTAAAGTTCCTTTCCAGCCCAGAGACGACAGACCTGTTTATTGCAGCGAATGCTTTGCGAAGATGAAGGAAGAAAACGCATAAGCATACAACATAAGGCTGAGTGTTAATAAGGCAGTTTTGCTTCAAAATTACATTTTTAGCACAATAAATGCGTTGGAGTTCCCCGAGTATGCGAAAGCATATTTCGGGGGATTTTTTGTGTAATTTTAAAGATGTTTTATATGGACTTTTTATTCTATTGGCTTTTTAACTAAAATGTTAATAGTCCTTTAATGCAGGTTGCCTATTTTTTGGATAAAAGGTAAATAACTCTTTATTTTTTGTTGAAATTTTGTATTATTATTGTGTAAGATTATGGATAAAAATATTGCTTAGAGGTGGAAAAATGAAAGTGTCAAAACGTATACTTGCCGCTGTCCTTTGCCTGTTGACAACTCGACAGGCGGTGCAAATCAGGGCAGAAGCATAACCGATACCAACGGCGCACAGAATAATGCAAACAAGGTTGAAAAGGCTGATATTGCAAAGACAGGCTTTAAGACCTATTCGCTTGTAGGTGCGGCTGCGGTAGCTGTTACAGCGGCGATAGTTATTCCCGTTTGCATTAAAAAGCGTAAAAGAGAAGATTGAAATTAAAAATCAATAAGTGATTTGATCCCGTTCATACTGACGTGTGGACGGGATTTTTATATTTCAAAATATGTTTTTTATTTACATTGAACGCAAAATGCGGTAAAATATTTTACGGTGATTTAATGAAACAGCTTTTGAGCCTTACGAGGGCGGCGGTTGACAAATACAATATGATCGACGAGGGAGACAGAATTGCCGTCGGCGTTTCGGGTGGTAAGGATTCGCTCGCTCTTTTGTACGCTCTTGCAAGACTTAAAGAGTTTTACCCGAAAAAGTTTGAGGTTGTAGCTATAACGCTTGATTACCGTTTCAATTTAGAGGACGGAGATTTTAGCTCTGTTCAGACGCTTTGTGACAAATTGGGCGTTGAGTATATAGTCAAGAAAACAGACCTTTACAAAGTGATTTTTGTTGACAGAAAAGAGAAAAATCCCTGTTCGCTTTGTGCTAAAATGCGCAGAGGTATATTGCACGATACAGCCAAAGAGGCAGGGTGCAATAAAATAGCGCTCGGGCATCATTTGGACGATGCGGCACAGACCGTTATAATGAATCTTTTTAACGGCGGAATAATAGGCTGTTTTTCACCTGTTTCATATTTATCGAATAAGGATTTGTATTTGATACGCCCTATGATTTTCTGCTATGAAAAGGACGTTGCAAGGGCGGCAAGCCGTCTCGAATTGCCGATAGTAAAGAGCAAATGTCCTGCTGATAAGGTTACACAAAGGCAGACGACAAAGGATTTGTTACTTTCGCTTGAAAAGGACTATCCGCAGCTTCGGAAAAAAATTGTCGGCGCATTGCAAAGGGGAGAGGTTGACGGTTGGTAATCAACTGTTGAAATCTCTTTATGAATGATATATAATTTATTAGTAAACCATAACTTTAAGAATGGAGAAAAACTATGAGTGATATGAACATTGTATGCCTTGATATGGAAGGCGTATTGGTGCCGGAAATTTGGATTGCTTTTGCAGAGGAAAGCGGTATTCCCGAGCTTAAAAAGACAACGAGAGATGAGCCCGATTACGACAAACTTATGAGATACCGTCTTGATATTCTCAAACAGCACGGCTTGGGACTTAAAGAGGTTCAGGAAACGATTTCTAAAATCGAGCCTATGGACGGTGCAAAGGAATTTCTTGACGAACTTCGCAGTCTTACACAGGTTATCATTTTAAGCGATACCTTCACTCAGTTTGCAGGTCCTTTGATGAAAAAACTCGGTATGCCGACGATTTTCTGCAACACCCTTGAGGTTGCGGAGGACGGAGAAATTACGGGCTTCAGAATGAGAGTTGAAAACTCAAAGCTTACAACTGTTAAGGCACTTCAGTCAATCGGCTTCGAGACGATTGCAAGCGGAGACAGCTATAACGATTTGGGAATGATTAAGGCGAGCAAGGCAGGCTTCCTTTTCAAGAGCACGGATAAAATCAAAGCTGATTATCCGGAACTTCCCGCTTATGAAACTTATGATGAACTTTTAACGGCTATTAAGGCTAATTTATAATAACAGAGGTAGATAAAATGGGATATACACCAGATTGTTCAATCGAAACAAAATGCGTTCAGGCAGGCTGGCAGCCTAAAAGCGGTGAGCCGAGAGTTTTGCCGATTTACGAAAGCACAACCTATAAATATGACACTTCGGCTGATATGGCAAAGCTTTTTGATTTACAGCCCGGTTATATGTATACAAGACTCGGAAACCCTACAAATGATGCGGTGGCTTCAAAAATCGCAGAGCTTGAGGGCGGCGTTGCGGCTGTATTGACTTCTTCGGGTCAGGCGGCAAACTTCTTTGCACTTATAAATATTTTAGGCGCAGGCGACCATATTGTAAGCTCAGCTACAATTTACGGCGGTACATTCAATCTTCTCAATGTTACAATGAGGAAAATCGGTATAGATGTGACCTTTGTTGACCCGACCTTGCCCGAGGAGGATCTTCAAAAGGCATTTAAGCCCAACACAAAGGCTGTTTTCGGCGAAACTGTCGCAAACCCGTCGCTTGATGTTCTTGATATTGAAAAATTTGCCCGTGTAGCACATAAAAACGGTGTTCCGCTTGTTATCGATAACACCTTCCCGACACCGATAAACTGCCGTCCTTTTGAATGGGGTGCAGATATTGTCACTCATTCAACTACAAAGTATATGGAGGGACACGCTTCGACTATCGGCGGTTGTGTTGTTGACAGCGGTAACTTTGATTGGTATCAAAATGACAAATATCCCTGTATGACAGAGCCCGATGAGAGCTATCACGGTGCTACCTATGCAAAGGATTTCGGCAAGGCAGGCTATATCACAAAGATTGTAGCTCAGCTTTTGAGAGATTACGGCTCGACACCGTCGCCGTTCAATTCTTTCTTGCTCAACATAGGTCTTGAAAGCCTTGCGGTTCGTGTTGAAAGACATTGTGAAAACGCTCAAAAGGTTGCCGAATACCTTGAAAACAACGATAAAATCGCTTGGGTTAATTATCCGGGACTTAAATCAAGCAAGGATTATGACCTCGCACAGAAATATATGCCAAACGGCACCTGCGGTGTAATTTCCTTCGGCGTTAAGGGCGGAAGAGAAAAAGCAGAGGAATTTATGAACAACCTTCGTCTTGCGGCGATTGTTACTCACGTTGCAGACGCACGCACCTGTGTTTTGCATCCTGCTTCTTCAACTCACCGTCAGCTCTCCGATAAAGAGCTTATCGAGTGCGGCGTAACACCCGATCTTGTAAGATTTTCTGTCGGAATTGAAAATGTCAAGGATATTATCGCCGATATTGAGCAGGCTTTGGCAAAAATCTGATTTATAAAGATATGTATTTACGGCAAGAGTGGTTTTTCATATCGCTCTTGCCTGTTTTTTTACAAAAATTAACAATATTTTAACCAATTATGTGGTATAATAGTGTATAATTTGAATGATATATTAACCCGAAAGGAGAAATGACATGGATTTGACAAAACAGGATATTGAAAACTACAATAAAATTCATGCCCAGATGTGCCGAGACAACGGATATATTGATGTTGGTCTTTATGATGAATACGGCGTGAAAAGAGGACTTCGGGACAAAAACGGTAAAGGCGTACTTGCAGGCCTTACCACAATTTCCGAAATAATTGCATTTAAAGAGGTTGACGGCGAGAGAATACCTTGCGCAGGCAAGCTTTCTTACAGAGGAATAAATGTAATTGACCTTATCAGCGGCAGAGGAGATAATCGCTTCGGATTTGAAGAGGCTACATATCTTCTTCTTTTCGGAAAGCTTCCGACTAAGGCAGAGCTTGATGAATTTACGCAGGTGCTTGCGTGTATGCGCTCACTTCCGACTAATTTCACAAGAGATATAATTATGAAGGCTCCCACTAAGGATATAATGAACAGCCTTACAAGGAGTGTGTTGGCTCTTGCTGCATACGATGAAAATGCTTCTGATATAAGTGTTGAAAATGTATTAAATCAGTGCTTGCGTCTTATCAGCTGCTTTCCTGCAATTTCGGTTTATGCATATCACGCATATAATCATATCGAGTGCAATGACAGCCTTTATATTCACCGCCCCGACCCCGATATGTCCATATCGGAAAACATACTTCGTATGCTTCGTCCCAACAAGGAGTTTACGGAGCTTGAGGCAAGAGTTCTTGACACGGCTTTGATTTTGCATATGGAGCACGGCGGAGGTAATAACTCGTCGTTTACAACCCACGTTGTAACCTCGTCAGGCTCTGACACATATTCGACTATGGCGGCGGCTCTTTCTTCTCTTAAAGGACCGAAGCACGGCGGAGCTAATATAAAGGTTGTTCAGATGATGAACGACTTGAAGGAAAATGTTACCGATACAAAGGATGAGGAGCAGGTCAAGCATTACCTTGAAAAGCTTGTCGATAAGCAGGCGTTTGACAATAAGGGACTCATCTACGGTATGGGACACGCTATTTATTCCGTTTCCGACCCGAGAGCGCAGGTGTTTAAGGAGTTTGTAAAGGCTCTTGCTGTTGAAAAGGGCAGAGAGGACGATTACGCACTTTATAACGCAGTTGAGAAAATCGGCAAGGATGTTATCGGGGCAAAGCGTAAGATATACAAGGGCGTCAGCGTAAACGTCGACTTTTACAGCGGCTTTGTTTACAGTATGCTCGGTATTCCGGTTGAATTGTTCACGCCTATTTTTGCAATTGCAAGAATTGTAGGCTGGTCGGCTCACAGGATTGAGGAGCTTATCAATACCGATAAGATTATCCGCCCGGCATATAAGAGCGTCGGAGAATCACAGATATATCTTCCGTTAGATGAAAGATAATTGAAGATTTTACAATCGCAGTTTTGGGCAGATGCTTGGAACTGCGATTTTTTTGCGAATTTTTCAAAAATAATAAACGAGCAAACACTATAAAATAATGAGAAAAACGGCGAAAACAAGAGATAACACCCCTGTACGTTAAAAAATATTAAAAAATGTCTTGACGAAATCGCTTTTAGGTGGTATCATATCCGAGCAATAAAGAAAAATAATATTCGGAGGAAAAAGTTATGTCAACTTATATGCCTAAAGCAGGCGACATCACTCGTAGCTGGTATGTACTTGACGCTGAAGGTAAAACACTCGGTAGCATCGCTGCTGAAGCTGCTCATCTTCTTCGTGGTAAGCACAAGCCCACATTTGCACCTCACGCAGACTGCGGTGATTTCGTAATCGTTGTAAATGTTGAAAAAATGGTTCTTACAGGCAACAAGCTTGAGAAGAAAATGTATTACCACCACACAGGTTATATCGGTAATATGAAAAAGGTTCAGTACAAGACTCTTATGGCTGAGAAGCCCGAGTTCGTACTTAAAAAGGCAGTTAAGGGAATGCTTCCCGCTAACACAATCGGAGCAAAATCTCTTACAAGACTTCACATCTATCAGGGCGCTGAGCATCCTCATGCAGCACAGCAGCCGACTGTAAGAGAATTTTAAGAAAGGGAGGCAAAAATAAATGTACGATTCAACACCTTATTTTTACGGTACAGGCAGAAGAAAGAAATCAGTAGCACGTGTTCGTGTATATGCAGGTACAGGTAAAATCACAATCAACAACAGAGATATCGATGATTATTTCGGTCTTGAAACATTGAAGCTCGTTGTTCGTCAGCCTCTCGCACTTACAGGCTTGACAGAGAAGTTCGACATCGTTTGCACAGTAGCAGGCGGCGGCGTAACAGGACAGGCAGGCGCAATCCGCCACGGTCTTTCAAGAGCTCTTCTTCAGTACGACGAAAATCTTCGTTCCGCACTCAAGAAGGCAGGCTTCCTCACTCGTGACCCGAGAATGAAGGAAAGAAAGAAATACGGACTCAAAGGCGCTCGTAGAGCTCCCCAGTTCTCAAAGAGATAAAAGATTATCTATACAAGGCATTCCTTACGGAGTGCCTTTTTTCTTTTTAGCACGACGAGCGCCATATCATCGTGAGCGGTATGCGAAGCAGAGCGAACGGATAATAAAATTTCGGACCGTTGCGAAGCAACAAGGTCCGTCGTGCACCTCAGTTCTCAAAGAGATAAAAGATTATTTCGGATTATATACGCTCTCAAGAAATTGGGAGCCTATGTTTTATAAAAACTGAAAATATATGCGACCGTAGGGGCGACCTGCGGTCGCCCGTCAATTCATAGCAAATTAAAAACGGGCGAACACAGTTCGCCCCTACGATACGTCGTCGTTTGCACCGTATCGTTCGCAACAGCCTTTGGCTGTCTCTCACTCGCTATGCAACTCCTCCTTTTCCGCAAAAATCACGCTCGGCTCGCCTGTTCGGTTGTAAACGCCCTCTCGACGGCTCACTGTCGCTACCAACTTTTGCGGATTTATATATTGCTTTCAGCCGTGAATTATCATATATCAGCGACAAGCTAACGGCGGCAGCAAGCCACCGCCCTACCACGTCGTCGTTTGCAGCGTATAGCTACCAACTTTTGCGGTTTGTTCGGTCAGGGGCAAGCCCTGTCCCTACGGGTGTGCGAATATTTTAATATCATACCATAGTAAAAACAAATGGTACTACAAGTAACAAACATTTCCCTTGAAAACTACACAGCTTTATGTTATTATTCATTTGAAATTTGAAATGAACAGTGATATTATGCTTGAAAAAAGATTTGAAGAACTTTATAACAGGGCTTATGAGCGAGGATACAACACCTTTTCGCCGTTTTTGACTTTGCCCGAACAGAGCGAACTTAAAAAAATGTATCTGCCGTGCGTTCTATTTGGCGGATATGACGGTGCACAAAGGGTGGTGGCAGGCTTCGGCGAGGCTGTCAGAAATGACGATTTCCCTATAACCTGCGTTAAAATCGAGCCGCTTAACGAGAAATTTGCCGACAGCCTTACGCACAGGGACTTTTTAGGCTCGATTATGAATCTCGGAATTAAGCGTGAAACCGTTGGCGATATAATCGTTGACGGTAAAACGGGATATGTTATTTGCCTTGATAATATTGCGGATTATATCTGCGAAAATCTTACGAGAGTACGGCACACGAGCGTTGAAGCGAAACGGTCTTTAATCCCCGAAAATACGGCGGAAAGCTTTGAAACGATAACTGTCTTTGCGTCGTCAAAAAGGCTTGATGTTGTTATAGGTGCGGTCTATAATTTCTCAAGAAGTGAGTCGTCAAAGCTCATTGCTTCGGAACGGGTGTTTATAAATTCTGTTTTGACACTTTCCGCTTCTAAAACAGTTAGCGACAATGACATTATAACCGTCCGAGGATATGGAAGATTTATCGTTTCGGAAGAGGTCAAGACAACTAAAAAAGGCAGACTTGTGCTTGAAATAAAGAAGTATTGCTGACGGAGGTTATATTATATAAAATCGGCGGAATACACGCTTAAATTTTCGACAATAATATAAATTGACAACCGATTATATACCGTGTTAAAATAATTGTGCAGTATATGTGGTGGAGTCTGTCATAGGTCGAAATCGACTTATTTATGCTGTTGTCATTTTATATGATAGGGGACAGAACTGCGGTTTTGTCCCTTTTTTGATAGGCCCTCATTAAAGAAAGAAGAGGATTGACTATGAGAAAAACGAAGATTGTCTGCACCGTAGGTCCTGCTTGCGAAAACGAAGAAACCTTGCAAAAAATGCTTGAGGCGGGAATGAATGTAGCGAGACTTAATTTTTCGCACGGCACACACGAGGAACAGCAGAAAAGAATCAACCTTTTGAAATCGGTACGTGAAAAGGCTAATAAACCGCTTGCTCTTATGCTTGATACGAAAGGTCCCGAATACCGTGTCGGACTTTTCAAAGACGGGCAATGCACACTTAAAGAGGGCGACACATTTACCTTTACCGCCGAGGATGTTATGGGCGACGAGAACAGAGTATCCGTAAGCTATAAGGAGCTTGCAAAGGAAATGTCGGTTGGCGACAAAATCCTTGTAAATAACGGCTTATTGATTTTTACCGTTACAAAAATTGACGGAAAAAATGTTGTTTGCAGAACGGATGCAGGCGGAGTTATCTCAAACAGAAAAAGTATGAGCTTCCCCGGAAAAGTGTTGAAGCAAAAATATTTGAGCGATTATGACAAGGCGGATTTGCTTTTCGGAATAAAGAACGATATTGATTATATCGCTTGTTCTTTTGTATCCTGTAAGCAGGATATTGAGGATATAAAAGCGTTTCTTGATGAAAACGGTGCAAAGGCAATAAGCCTTATTGCTAAAATCGAGAACAGAGCCGGAATTGACAATATTGAGGATATATGCTCTGTCTGCGACGGTATTATGATAGGCAGGGGAGATATGGGCGTTGAAATTCCCTATGAGGAGCTGCCCGCAATTCAAAAAGAGCTTATCACGAAGTGCCGTATGCTCGGCAAAAGGGTTATTACGGCAACGGAAATGCTTGAGTCGATGATTACCAATCCGAGACCTACAAGGGCAGAGATTTCCGACGTTGCTAATGCGGTTTACGACGGAACGAGTGCCGTTATGCTTTCAGGTGAAACGGCGGCAGGTAAATATCCCGTTCAGACGGTTGAAGCAATGTCGAGAATTGCCGAAAACACAGAGCAGAATATCCGCTACAAAAAGCGTTTCATAAACACGGAGTTTCGTATTCGCAACGAGATGGACGCTATTTCACACTCCGTTTGCGGTATGGCAATGGATATAGGGGCAAAGGCGATTGTTGTATGCTCGATTTCGGGTATGACGGCTCGAATGGTATCGAGATTTCGTCCGCCCGTCGATATTATCGGTCTTTCGGTAAACAAAAAGACTTATCATCAGCTTTCAATGTCATGGGGCGTTACTCCCGTAATGTGCGAGGTTTATCCGTCTATTGAGGTGCTTTTCTATACGGCGAAGCAGATGGCGAAAAAGACCTTGAACTTGAAAACGGGCGACAGAATATTGATAACAGGAGGCACCTCCGACACCACGGGCAATACAAATACGATAAGAATTGCTACAATATAACAAAATGTAAGCCGTCCTATATGGGCGGCTTTTTGTTGCAAACATTTGATTGAAAAGGGTAGTTATATATGATATACTTTAATAGAATATTATGAAAAGCAGGTGTTACTATGGTCGAGGCTTATAAGCGTGCGGCGCAGGTTGTTCCCTCTGAACGACAGCTTAATTGGCAAAAGCTTGAATTTTATGCGTTTTGTCATTTTGGTATGAATACATTTACAGGTAACGAGTGGGGCGACGGTACAGCTTCTCCCGAGCTGTTTAATCCTACCGATTTTGATGCAGAGCAGTGGGCAAAAGCTATCAAAAACGGCGGAATGAGCGCTATGATTTTGACCTGTAAGCACCACGACGGCTTTTGCCTTTGGCCGAGTGCGTATACCGATTACAGCGTAAAAGCAAGCCCGTTTAAGAACGGCAACGGCGACGTTGTTAAAGAGGTTTCCGACGCTTGCAGGAAATACGGCTTGAAATTCGGCATTTATCTCTCTCCGTGGGACAGACACGAAGCAAGTTACGGTAATGGCGAAGAATATAACGAATACTATAAAAATCAGTTGAGAGAGCTTCTTTCAAACTATGGTGACATTTTCTGCATTTGGCTTGACGGTGCGTGCGGAGAGGGTAAAAACGGCAAGGTTCAGGAATACGATTGGCCCGGCTATTATAAGGTTATGCGTGAGCTTCAACCGAATGCCACAATCAATGTTTGCGGTCCCGATGTTCGTTGGGTAGGCAACGAGGCAGGGGTTGGCAGAGAGAGCGAATGGAGCGTTGTACCGTCCTATTATTCCATTAACGAATTTACCGCCGAAAATTCTCAAAAAGAGGATAACAAGAAATTCCGCAAGAGCCACAGCCAGATGATTATGGATATGGGTTCAAGAAAGGCGATAGCCGATGCGGACGAGCTTATTTGGTATCCGTCCGAGGTTGACGTTTCGATAAGACCGGGTTGGTTCTTCCATGAGAGCGAAAACTACAAACAAAAATCACTTAAAAAGCTGATGAAAATCTATTTAAGCTCTGTCGGAAATAACTCGACTTTGCTTTTGAACATTCCGCCCGATAAGACGGGTAAAATCTATGAAACAGATGTGCTTTTGCTCGACAGCTTCAGACGCACGCTTAAAAGACGCTTCCCGAATGACCTTTTGAAAAACGCAAAGGTAACAGCTTCTTCAAACAGCGAAAATGCAAAGAATATAATTTCCTCCGACGATACTCTTTTCTGGCAGGCTGACGAAAAGGACGAAAAGCCCGAAATTGTATTTGAATTTCCCGAAAAGACGGAGTTTGACGCACTTGTGTTGCAGGAAAATATCGCAACGGGTCAGCAGGTAGAGAAGTTCTCGATTTATATTGAACAGTTTGGCACTTGGAGAAAAATTTCCAAGAAAACTGTAATCGGATATAAGAAAATTATCACCTTCAAAAGACCTAAAAAGACGAAGAAAATCAAAATCAGAATTGACTCATATAGAGTTAAATGTACGCTCAACAGAGTAGAAGCGCACAAAGCGGAGTAATATGATACTTACATTCCCCACATTTTACCGAGATTTCAAATGTATAGCAAATCGTTGTACGGACAGCTGTTGTATCGGCTGGGAGATTGATATTGACTCGGCTGCATACGATAAATATAGGCTTATGCCAGAAAGTTTTCAAAAAAATATTGCGGTATGCGACGGTGTGGCGCACTTCGTTTTAACAGAGGATGAGCGTTGCCCGTTTCTTCAAAAGGACGGACTTTGCAAAATCATTCTCGAACATTCGGAGGATATGCTTTGCGATATATGCCGTGAGCATCCGAGGTTTTACGAATGGTACGGAAATTATAAAGATGCGGGAGTCGGACTTTGTTGCGAAGAGGCGGTAAGGCTTTTGTTCGAGGGCGACGGCGTGCTCGAATATGAGAGCGTTGAAACCGAAGAGGCGACGGACGACGACACACCCGAGGAAGTATGCGAAGAGATGTTTGCACTTCGGCAAAGGCTGTTTTCCGTTATCAACCGACGGGATTTGCCCTTTACCGAAAGGGTGAAAAAATGCTTCGGCGAAACAGGCGTTAAAGACGTCGGAACGCAGAGCGGTACGGACGCATTCTACGGAGAATGTGTCGTAATAATGAAAGAGATGTCGCCCTTTGACGAATTGTGGGACGGTTATACCGAAGCACTTGAAGCACTGGCATTTGATGACATAAAAAAGCGCTTTAGTAAAATTTCGTCTAAAGAACAAATGCGGTATGAAAAATCTCTTTCGTATTTCGTTTTCAGGTACTTTATAAAGGCGTGCTTTGACGGAGATATATCGGCTCATTTCAAATTTGCGGTTATGATGACGGTATTTGAAATTCTCATTGACTGTGTGAACTGGGATTTGCCGTTCAACACCCGCTATTTGTCAAAGCAGGTCGAATATTCCGAGGAAAACATTGACCTTTTGACCGATGAGTGCTGTTTCAATGCATTGATAAGCGAAAATAACATTCTCGCTTTTCTCAACGAATTATTTAACGGAGGGTAATTATGAAAAAAGGGGTTAAGATTTTTATAATCGTTTTGGTGCTGATACTTGTTGCGGCGGCGATAACGGCGTTTTTGCTTTTCAGATATTATCCGCATTACAAAGCTGAAAAGAAGCCCGCACAGTTTACGGACATCAAGGAAGTTGACGAACCTATCAGGGTTATGAGCGCAAATCTGCGCTGTATAAATCCGCTCGATACGGGTAAGAAAAGCTGGTTCTACCGTGCCGATCTTATAATTAAAAACATTGAGAACAACAAGCCGTCGATAATCGGCTTCCAGGAGGCTACAAAGTGGCAGTACGCATATCTCAAGGATTGCCTCACGGACTTCGATTCGGTTATTACATACCGTGACGAGTCAACATTTTCCGAGGGCTGCCCGATTTTCTACCGTACGGATATGTACGACCTTGTGGACAAGGGCTCTTTCTGGCTTTCGGAAACTCCCGAGGTAATGAGCAAGGACTGGAACTCAAAATGTTACAGAATTTGCAGCTATGTCATTCTCAAAGAAAAATCAACCGAAAAGGAATTTGTCGTTTTCAACACACATCTTGACCATGTCAGTGACGAGGCAAGAATAAACGGCATAGGCGTTGTGCTCGACAAAATTTCACAGTTCGGTTCGCTGCCGAGTATGATTATGGGCGATTTCAACGCCGAAGAGGGAAGCGTAACCTATGAAAATGTTACAAAGGATTTCCTTGACGCAAGGTATCAGGTTGACAACGCAGTTGACTCCTGCACTTATCAGAATTTCGGCAAGGAGCTTGACAGAAACCGTATCGACTACTTTATGATTTCAAAAACAGGCATAAATGTCAAAAGCTATAAGGTCGTAACAGACACCTTTGACGGCGTTTATCCGAGCGACCACTTCCCGTTGCTTGCGGAATTTACACTTGTATAAACTTGTATAACAGGAGAAACTATGTCAGAACTTATTGCTACAAAAGAATACCTTTTGAAAGCGGTCGGAGCTGTTATAAATTCGAGGGAAATTCCGAAAATTCCCGAGGATATTAACCAAGATTTGCTTATAGAGCTTGTTGTTAAAAATTCCTTGCAGGCTATCGGCTATATTGCCTTTGCAAAGCAGGACTTTAAATATAACGACAGGCTTGAAAAGTCGTACCGTACAGTCGTTGCCCGTGAAATGAGCCAACAGGCTGAAGCGGATAGAATCAGGAAAGAGTTTTCTGAAAACGGCATTGATTTTATGTTCCTCAAGGGTTCTCATTTGAAAAAGTTGTATCCTTTGCCCGAATTGCGATTTATGGCAGATATGGACGTGCTTGTTCGATTGAATGACGTTGAAAAAGCAAAGGAAATACTGCTCTCGCACGGCTTTGAACAAAAAATGAATAACGGAAAAGACATTGTGCTTACCAAAAAGCCGTTTTTGACGGTTGAACTTCATAACACTCTGTTTGTCGAAGATTATTATATGTATGATTATTTCCTTTCGGTTTGGAATAAGGCTCAAAAAATCGGCGAACACGAATACGTAATGACAGACAGCGATATGTATATCTACACAATGGCACATCTTGCCGAGCATTTTACCACAGGCGGTGCGTGTTTCAGACCGACTATGGATATTTATTTAATGTGTGAAAAAATGTCGGAGACGCTTGACTTTTCATATATAGAAAAAGAGTTCCAAAAGCTCTCGCTTGAGGATTTCGCAAAGAAAATCGAAGCGGTGTCAAAGCAGATGTTTTCAGAGTGCAAGAAAGACCAATCACTTGAAATCACGGAGAATTTCATAGTGTTGGGTCCACCCGTTAAAAACACGGGCGTTGCGAATTTAGACGGCAAAAAGCGTTCAAAGGCACAGAATATTTTTAAGTCATTATTTCCGTCGCTCAAACATATGAAATTGCTTTTCCCTGTACTGAAAAAAGCGCCTGTTCTCTTGCCGATTTTTTGGATTGTGCGACTTGTTGAACGAGTGTTTAATAAAACCGCAAGAGAGAAATTTGCAAGAATTAAAAACGCCGACTCAAAAGATATTGAAATAATGGAAAAGATATATAGAGAGTCAGGAATAAAAAAAATATAACATAACCCCCGAGTATATCCGATAAAGATATATTCGGGGGTCAATTTTGTTATTAAACTTTATATTTACGCCAAGCCGAGATATTCCTCAAGGCATTGATTCTTTTCTTTCATTTCTTTTGCGGCTTGTGTTCCGACATATCGCCAATGCCAAGGCTCAAAATTCATACCGGTTATAGCCGTTTTATCCTCCGGATAGCGAAGAATAAAGCCGTAATTGTGTGCGTTTTCGCAAAGCCACTTGTACTCTTTTGTGTTGATAAAATCCGAGCTTGCGCTGACAATATCCATTGCAAGACCTGCGTTGTGCTCGCTGCAACCTGCCGGAAGCACCTGTGCACTTGCTTTTTGATTTGCTTCCTCTGCCGATATTCCTTGATTTACATAGAAATTAACTTTTCTGTTGTAAGTTGTTTCTTGAAGTGAATAGGAATGATAGCCTGAATAGGGAGTGAGCACGCAGCCTGAAAGCTTTGCCGCCGCATACATTTCGCCATAACGCTCGCTGACTCTTGAATCAAGCTGTATATTACTGCCGCTTATTGCATTTGAAAGAGTCGGAGCGTAAGAGTCGGGAAGCGGATATTTTGTGTTTATTATCGCAAGATTCCACTTTTCCGCATCTGTTATCGGAATTACCGTAGCAGGCTTCTTTTCGGCAGCCTTTGTTTCGGGAACTGCTTGAGGCTCTTCGTTAACAGGCTCGGGTTGAGGTTCAGGTTGAGGTTGAGGATCTTTGGTTTGTTCTTCTTGACTTTCCGATGGACTTTCGGTTTGATTGCGGTCATAAAGTTTAATCTTCGGAGTGGTGTCTCCGACGGATTTATATAAAATGATAAGCGGTACCATAATTACCGCAAGAATAACAAGCAATATAATTTTTGTGCGTAACGTTCTTTTAGAAATACCTTTTTTATTATTGTTTTCCATGTCCTTTGCCTTTCACAAGTGAATGAATATATTTTATTCAATTTATCTGCTGTTGTCAATTCAAATATAATAGTATATTGATTTATTATCGACAAATGTAAAAAAATGTGATAAAATATATTGGTTTATTTTTTAAGACAGGAGTGTAGCTTAATGAAAGCAAGTGAAAGTAATTCAAATTATCCGTCACGTCTCCGTGAAATGACAAACTATGCGGTGCGTGAGGTTAAAAAAGTTTGTAACGAGATAGGTCCTCGTGAATCCGGAGAGGAGAGCGAGAGGAAGGCTCAATCTTATGTTGCGGAATCAATGAAAAATGTCTGCGACAGCGTTGAAATAGAGGATTTTGAAGTTCATCCCAAGGCGTTTATGAGCTGGGTTGTTATTGACGTTGTGCTTATGCTTATATCGATTATCTGCCTTTTGTTAAAGCAGTTTAATGCGATTGAGGCGGCTAATACAGGTCTTGGAATTGCCGCAACGGTATGTACCGTTTTGTCGATAATTTTTATGGTCGGCGAGTTTCTTTTCTACAAGGAAATGCTTGACCCGTTCTTCCCGAAAAGACAGTCCTGCAACGTGGTTTGTACACGTAAGGCTTCGGGTGAAACGAAAAAGAGAATTGTTTTTGCGGGCCATATCGACTCTGCTTACGAATGGTACTACACGCACCTCGGCGGCGGTAAGCTTCTTGTTAAAATGATTGCGGCTGCGATAGTCTCAATCGGAATAAACCTTGTGCTTGATATTGTGTCATTCTTTAATGTTCCGCATTGGCTTAACATTGTAATTATTGTGCTTGCATTTGTTACGGCTGTACCGGTAGCCCTTGCTTCAATCTTTGTAAACTGGAAGCTTGTAGTTCCCGGTGCAAACGATAACCTTACGGGCGTTTTTGCTTCAATGGCTGTTATTCGCTATATGGAGGCAAATGATATTCGCTTCGAGCACACGGACGTTGTTGCCGTTTCGACAGGCTGTGAGGAATGTGGCTTGAGAGGTGCGAGAGCTTACGCTAAAAAGCACGCAAACGACGGAATTGAAACGGTAGCGATTGCGGTTGACACTCTTAAAGATTATGACTTTATGGGCGTATATAACAAGGATATGAGCGGTACTGTAACGCTTGACAGTCAGGTTTCCGCTATGGTTAAAAAGGCAAGCGAAAATGCAGGATTAAATCTTCCCTATGCAAAGGTTTTCTTCGGCTCCTCCGATGCTGCGGCTATGCAGCAGGGCGGACTCAAGGCCTCTGCTCTTGCGGCTATGGACCCGACTCCCGCAAGCTATTATCATACAAGAGACGACAAACCCGATATTCTTGAGCCGAAAACAGTTGAAGCTGGTATCAATGTTCTTCTTGAAACGGCATTCTTGTATGACAGCGAGGGCTTGAAGGATACTTATTAAAAAAATAAAATTTCCTATTGTTAAATAAGTATAAATTGTGTTATTATTATTTCATAACGCAAAAGGGGATTTGATTGTATGAATTTTTCGTTAAAAAAAGCAATTTCCGTTATACTCTGTATTGTTTTGACAGCAATGATTTTTGCTTCCTGTACGGCTGAGGACGTTCTTGGCGGAGAAACGGAAGTGCCGAAGGCTGTTACCGCAAAGGTTGATCTTAAGGATTCGAGCTTTACTTTTACTTACGGCGAGCTTAAAACAGTTCTTCCGGCGGATAAGCTCGGTACTCTTTTTGAGGAATATGACAAGCTTTCAGACGATATAACAATCGAATTGAGCTATAATGAAATAATCACAAGATTCAGCGAGGACGGCTTGTGGGAAAAGGTGCTTGACCTTCTTTCACAGGAGGAAAAGGACTCAATTAAGGCTAACAAAGCGAATGTTGTGGAGTATTTTGTTAACAAGGTAAACGGCGCAAAAAGCGAAAAGCCTATTACGCAGTACAAAGAAAGCTTTTGGACAGACGAAAATACAATCAAATTCACGCAGGACGGAAACGATACCGACGGCAAGATTAAGACTGCGGCGAAGTTTTTTGATTATTTCACCGAAAAGGGTGCAGGCAAATCACTTCCTAACGCAACAACTGAGAAGGGTGCAGACCTTACAGATATTATGTACCTAAAGGGCTCGGATAAGGCTTGCTCGCTTACGGCGGATGACGTTGTTTCGGCTGTGAGCTCACTTGCTTATGAAACTCAGACTTATACAGAAAAGGTAACGAACGAAAAGGGTAAGCAAGAGGAAAAAGAAGTTAAGGTCGTTACGGGAATTACAAGAATTATCACAATAGTTCTTAAAGACGATGCGGCTTCTGTTCTCAAGGCATATTCAATGCACGACAAAAAGGCAATCCTTGACGAAATGAAAAAGGCTTCTTCGTATTTCACGGTTGATGATTATTCGGTTGAGTTCGACGGCTGTACGATTACAGCAACATTTAATGCCGTTACGGACAACATACTGTCCGCAACCTATGATAAAAATATGAGCGTTTCGACGGTTGTAAACGGAGTCGGAGATCTTGATTATCTCGGAAAACAAGATTTGACCTTCGATTGCACGGATCGTATGGAATATCACTTCGGCTGGGACAACGAAGCTAAATAATTAAAGTCACAATTAAAGTCACAAGACTGCCGAGATTTCTCGGCGGTCTTTTTTTGAATGGAGAAGAATTATGAGAAACAAGGGACAGGATTATTCGATAAAGCAGATTGACCTTTCTAAGAAACCGGGCAACACGGACAAGAGTCTTGACTATCTTTTTGAATATTCAATAGTTGATGAGGGTAATGGCTATTTGGGACATCCCGACAGCATATTGCTCAAGAATGGGGATATTTTGACATTTTTCCCCGAGGGACACGGCAGAGGCAAGGTGCTTTCTAAGCGAAGCGTTGACGGCGGAAAAACCTATCTTGACGGCGACGGTGTTAAAAATCCGCCTGAAAATTGGGCACTTTCAAAGGAGACTCCCACAGTTTACAGACTTACCTTCAGCGAGAGAAATTGGGACGATAAGCTTATACTTATATGCGGAAACCCGAAATGGTGGGACGAAAAATCCTCCGTAGGCGGTTTTAACTGCTCTGTTTCCGATGACGAGGGCGAGAGCTTTTCGGAGTTTGAGCTTTTCTTCAAGGGCGAAATTTATCCGATTGTTGCAATGAGCTCGTTGACAAGGCTTAAAAAAGACGGCAAGTTCATTGATAAATGGATGGGACTTTTCCACGACAAGCATTTTGTCAATTACAAGACATTCTTGACCTTTGACGACAACGGCAAAATGAATTGGACAAAGCCCGTACCGTATTTCTCGGCGCATAGAAAAATCGAGAGAAAATCGCAGATGTGCGAGGTTGAGTGCGTAAGAAGCGACGCAGAGAACGGCGATGAGCTTATGCTTATAACGAGAAGTAACTCAAAGAGAGTCAATTCTCTTTTGTCATTCTCAACTGACGAGGGTGAAACTTGGTCGGAGCCTGTTTTTGCACCGAGTTCGATAAACGGTGAAAGACATAAGGCGGATTATCTTCCCGACGGCAGATTGTTTATAACCTTTCGTTCAATCGAGAGAGATAAAAAGAAAAACAAAATGTACAGCGAAAAGAAATTCAGAGGCTGGTATTCCGAGGGTTGGATTGCGTGGGTAGGCACATATGACGACCTCAAAAACGGCAGAGAGGGCGATTACAGAATAAAGGTTGCGCACACATATCTTCCCGACCAGAAAGAGCCTTGCATTACAGCAAATGCCGATACGGGATACTGCGGAAATGTTATTTTGCCCGACGGTACGGCAGTTACCTCGTCTTACGGTATTTTCTCAACAGAGGAAAAGGAAAGCGGTACATATTCAACCGATAAGGGTAAACTCAAACGTAAGACCTTTATCGTATCAAAGCGAATTAACACAAAGGACGTTGAAAAGCTGTTATAATTGCCTGTCAATGTGTGAAACTGTGACATTTATATTGAATTTCGATAATATAATAGGTACAGTGCTCGGAATTTTATCCGAAATAAAAGCAAAAAGGCGGTAAAGTATTGCTTAAATTTCTTTTAGTAATTTTAATAATTTTTGTGGTTTACTGTACTGCGGTTACGGTCAAAATTCTGTCTTTCAGAGCTGAGCCGAAGAGCATACCCGAAAATACGCCTGCAATCATTTTAGGCTGTAAAGTTAATGACAAAACACCGAGTGAAATGCTTGAAAAACGGGTTGTGTCGGTTTATGATTATCTTTTGAAAAATGAAAATGCCGTTGTTATAGCGTCGGGCGGTAAGGGCGATGATGAAAACATATCCGAAGCCGAGGCTATAAGAAATTCTCTTGTGGAAAAGGGTGTTTCTGCGGAGCGGATTATACTTGAGGATAAATCGACCTCGACGGCGGAAAATATGCTCTTTTCAAAAAGAATAATGGACGAAAATAATTTGGGAAACGAAGCGGTTATAATAACTTCCGAATTCCATCAGTTCCGTTCAACCCTTCTTGCAAAAAGAAACGGCATAGAACCGTATAACATAAGTTCAAAATCAAAACCGTTTTCACTCTTTACATCTATTGTCAGAGAGTGGTTTGCGTTTCTCGGGACACTTTTGAAATAAACGCTTGACAAACGGCTTGCGTTTTAGTATAATATCTGCACAACAAAGAAGAACACCCGTTCTCACCTGTGATTTTTAATGAAACAGGTCAATACTTTTAAGGCTACGGTCTTATTGTGTGTATTGAGCGTGAACGGTTTTTGTTCACGCTTTAATTTATTGTTTAGGAGTGATTATCCATCGCTGTCAAAGAAATGCAACTCAATGAAGAAATCCGTGATAAGGAAGTCAGAGTTATCTCTGCGGACGGAGAACAGTTAGGTATTATGTCCGCTAAGGAAGCCCTCAAAAAGGCTGAGGAGAAAAACCTTGACCTCGTTAAAATTGCGCCTCAGGCTCAGCCTCCCGTGTGCAAGATTATGGACTACGGCAAGTACAGATTTGAGCAGACGAAGAAAGAGAAGGAGTCAAAGAAAAACCAGCGTATAATCGAGACTAAGGAAATCAGACTTTCTCTCAACATCGACACGCACGATTTCGATACGAAGGCTAATCAGGCGATGAAATTCTTAAAGACCGGTCATAAGGTCAAGGTTTCGATTCGTTTCAGAGGACGCGAGATGGCTCATCCGCAAATCGGCGAGGAAACAATGAAGAAGTTTGCCGAGGTTTGCTCGGAGCTTTCATCAGTTGAAAAGCCCGCAAAGCTCGAGGGCAGACAGATGCTTATGTTCTTAGCACCGTTGAGCGCTAAAACCAAATAAGTAAACAAATCATTCAGGAGGAAATAGAAATGCCTAAAATTAAAACACATTCGGGAGCTAAAAAACGCTTCAAATTATCAAAGAACGGTAAGCCGATCAGAGCACACGCTTACAAGTCTCACATTCTCAACAAGAAGTCTACAAAGAGAAAAAGAAATCTTCGCAAGACCGCAGTTGCAGACGTAACGAATCAGAAGCAGATCAAGCGTCTTGTTCCTTACAAATAATCAATAAATTAAATGCGGTTTTCGACCGTTTTCACAAATTTTCGGAGGTAGAATAACAAATGGCACGTATTAAAGGTGCGATGATGACTCGCAAAAGAAGAAATAAAACATTAAAGCTCGCAAAAGGCTACTATGGCTCAAAGTCAAGACTTTTCAAGACTGCTAAGCAGGCAGTTATGAAGTCAGGTCAGTACGCATATATCGGCAGAAAGCAGAAGAAGAGAGAGTTCAGAAAGCTCTGGATTACAAGAATTTCTGCAGCTTGCAAAATGAACGGTATGAATTACTCAACATTCATCAACGGTCTTAATAAGGCAGGCGTTTCATTAAACCGTAAAATGCTTTCTGAAATTGCTATTTCAGATCCCGCAGCTTTCACAGCTCTTACAGAGCAGGCAAAAGCAGCACTTAAATAAGCTGGAACCACGCCTTGTTTTCGGGGCGTGGTTAATTTTTGCGTTATGAATTATACTGAAATTACTTCAAGAAATAATGAAAAAATCAAATCAGTCGCAAAGTTAGTCTCGAGTTCAAAGGAACGAAAAAGCACCTCGCTTTTTGTTTTGGAGGGTGCAAGGCTTTGTTTTGATGCGGCTAAAAGCGGATATGTGATAAAAGAGGCATATTTTACCCAAGATGCTGTTACGAAGTTTTCCGATTACACGGACGTAATTGCCGATTGTGCAAAAAACGTTTATTTGATAACTGATGAAGTTTCGGAAAAAATTTCTGATACAGTCAATTCGCAGGGGATTTTTTGCGTTGTCGAAATGAAACGCCAAACAGCGTTTGAAATCGAGAGTACAAAGAAGTATATTGCGCTTGAAAATGTGCAAAATCCGCAAAATCTCGGCTCTGTCGCAAGGAGTGCCGAGGCTTTGGGCATTGACGGAATAATCGTGTGCGGCGGCTGCGATATGTATAATCCAAAGGCGTTGCGTGCGTCAATGGGCAGTCTTTTGCGCATACCGATTATCGCAGTTGACGACCTTGCGGAAACGCTTGAAAAGGCGAATTCCGAAGGTATGCTTACTGCCGCAACCGTTCCCGATGAAAATGCCCGTGACATTACCAAAACAGATTTTTCCGCAGGCGTAATAGCTGTTATCGGAAACGAGGGTAACGGTGTTACCGAGGCTGTTAAAAGCACCGCAAGGGAAAGAATTACAATCAAAATGAAAGGCGAGGCAGAGTCGCTTAACGCATCTGTTGCCGCCGTTATCACAATGTGGGAAATAATGAGATGAGAGACTGTGAGTATTGGATTTGGCTTCAAAATGCCTATGGCACAGGGGCTAAAATAAAACCCATAATCGAATATTTCGGCTCTGCAAGAGAGCTGTATGAGGCGGGAAGTTTTGAATGGCGAATTTCGGGCATTATTGACCAAAAGCACGTTGACAGGCTTCTTCAACATAGCCCATCTGAGTCGGGCAGTATAATGCGAGCGTGTGAGGAAAACGGATGGGAGATAATAACTCCGCAGGATGAACAGTATCCGTTTTTACTTACGCAGATTTCGGATTTACCAGCTGTTCTCTATGCCGACGGAGATATTGAAACGCTTATGACAGAGTCAAATATCGCTATGGTCGGAACGAGAAACGCATCAGTACAGGGAATAAAGGTCGCAGGTGCAATCGCACAAAGGCTTTCGCTTGCGGGTATGACGATAGTTTCGGGCGGTGCGCTCGGAATTGATGCCGCTTCGCACGAGGGAGCATTGAGCGTGGATAAGAAAACAGTTGCGGTACTCGGTTGCGGTCTCGGAACAAATTACCTTAAAACAAATGAGGATTTGCGTAACAGGATAAAGAAAAACGGAGTTCTTATAACGGAATTTCCGCCGTTTTCGCAGGCGTCAAGGATTTCATTCCCGAAGCGAAACAGGATTATTTCGGGTATGTCGCTTGCGACGGTTGTCGTTGAAGCAGGCGAGAGAAGCGGCTCACTTATAACCGCTAAAAATGCTTTATCTCAAGGCAGACGGCTTTATGCCGTACCCGGAGATTTGTTTTCTTCGGCTTATTCGGGCACTTCCGAAATCATAAACAACGGCGCAAAGCCGCTTTTCAATGCAAGAGAAATTGTTGAGGATTTTATGGACGAATTCCCTGAAAGATTTGACCTTTCGCTTGCGGACGAGCCGTTTGCGATTATGCTTTCGAGAAATGCCGAGGACTTTTCGGGCAATGTCAATCATACTTATAACAAAAGAGCCGAAAAGACCCAGAGCAGGGTATCGAAAGCCGATACAGAGCCTGTAAAAGCAGAGCCGAAGCCGTTACCCGATACGGCGAGCGAAACCGCAAAGAAAATCTATGCCGTTTTGGACGGCGATACGGAATTTGACACTATCGTCGAAAAATCGGGACTTAATGTTGTAAAAGTACTTTCGGGAATTACCGAACTTGAAATGCAAGGCGTTATTGAAGTTCTTCCCGGCAGAAAATATAAAAAAATTTAGTGATAGTATAGGATGATTTTAATATGTCGAAATTAGTAATAGTTGAGTCACCGTCAAAGGCAAAGACAATTCAGAAATACCTCGGCAAGGACTATAAGGTTACCGCTTCCGTAGGTCATATCAGAGATTTGCCTTCGTCAAGGCTCAGCGTTGACGTTAAAAATGACTTTGCGCCTAAATATGCGATAGTTAAGGGCAAGGAAAAGCTTGTAAAAGAGCTTAAGGAAATGGTAAAGGAATCGGACGGCGTATATCTCGCAACCGACCCCGACCGTGAGGGAGAGGCTATTTCTTGGCATCTTGCAACCGTTTTGGGACTTGATACAGATGACAAAAACAGAGTTAAATTCAATGAAATTAACAAGACAAGCGTTGTAAAGGGTATCGAGCATCCCGAAAAAATTGACCTTGACCTTGTTGATGCACAGCAGGCTAGAAGAATACTTGACAGACTTGTCGGCTATAAATTGAGCCCGTTTGTTTCACAGAAAATCAGAAAAGGACTTTCGGCAGGCAGAGTTCAGTCTGTTGCCGTTCGTCTTATCGTTGACAGAGAAGAAGAAATCCGTGCTTTCGTACCCGAGGAGTATTGGACTCTTGATGCAAAACTCACAGCACCCGGTTCAAGAAAATCCTTTGCCGCTTCATTTATAGGCGATGAAACGGGTAAGGTTAAAATTGCGGATAAGGCTCAGGCAGATGCATATTTGAACAGACTTGACGGCGCACAGTACACGGTTGCTTCTGTTAAGGAGGGAACAAGGAGACGTCAGCCGGCACCTCCGTTTACAACCTCCACGCTTCAGCAGGACGCTTCGAGAAAGCTCGGCTATCAGGGCAGAAAAACTATGAAGATAGCGCAGGAACTTTACGAAGGTATGGAAATCAAGGGCGTAGGCACAATGGGTCTTATAACCTATATGAGAACCGACTCGCTTCGTATCTCCGAGGAGGCTCGTGCGGCTGCTAATGAGTATATCACAGAAACTTACGGAAAGAATTATCTTCCCGACAAGCCGAGATATTTCAAGACAAAGGCTAATGCGCAGGACGGACACGAGGCTATAAGACCTACAACTCCGTCACTTTCTCCCGATAAGGTAAAGGACAGCCTTACCGTTGAGCAGTTCAAGCTTTATTCGCTTATTTGGAAGCGTTTTATGGCAAGCCTTATGGCTGCCTGCATTCAGGATACCGTAAAGGTAGGAATTAAGGCTGCGACCGAAAAGGATTTGGCAGACGGTAAGTTTTGCGAGTTCTCGGCTTCAGGCTATACTGTTAAATTTGACGGTTACACAAAGCTTTACGAGGTTTCAACAGATGATGACGAGGATGCAGAGAGCGTACTTCCTCCGATAAAGGAAAATGATATTCTTAAACTCAAATCACTTGACGGAAATCAGCACTTTACACAGCCGCCTGCAAGATATACCGAAGCGGCTCTTATCAAGGCTCTTGAGGAAACAGGCGTCGGAAGACCGAGTACCTATGTTTCTATTGTTTCGACAATTCTTTCAAGAGAATATGTTGTTAGAGAACAAAAGCAGTTAAAACCCACGGAACTTGGCGAAGCGGTTGTCAACCTGCTCAAACAGCAGTTCCCGAATATAGTAAATGTTAAATTCACCGCAAATATGGAGTCCGATCTCGATAAGGTTGAAAGCGGTGAGGTTGACTATATAAAAATGCTCCACACCTTCTATGACGGCTTTGAGAAAACACTCGAAAAGGCTAAGGAGGAGATGTCGGGCGTTAAAATTCAGCTCAAAGAGGACGTTACAGATATTCCGTGTGAAAAATGCGGAAGAATGATGGTCGTTAAGGTCGGCAGATTCGGTAAATTCCTTGCGTGCCCGGGTTATCCCGAATGCAAGAATACAAAGCCGTATGTTGTGCAGACAAACGCAAAATGTCCGATTTGCGGCGGCAATGTAATCGAAAAGAAGTCAAAGAGAGGCTATGCTTTTTACGGCTGTGACAATTATCCCGAATGTACGTTTATGACGTGGGATAAGCCTACCGACGAGGTTTGCCCGAAGTGTGGAAAATCCTTGTTCAAGCGTAAGGGCGGATTGCTTGTATGCCTTGACGAGAAATGCGGTTTTGAAAAGAAGGCAGAGCGCAAGAAAAGAACTAAAAAAGAGGAAGAATAAATGAAAGCAGCTGTTATCGGAGCAGGTCTTGCAGGGTGCGAGGCGGCGTGGCAACTGAATATGGCGGGGATTGATGTTGAGCTTTATGAGATGAAGCCCGAAAAACATTCTCCTGCACATAAAACCGATTTATTCGCAGAACTTGTATGCTCAAACTCTTTGAAAGCACAAAGGCTCAATTCGGCGGCAGGTCTTTTGAAAGAGGAAATGCGTACTTTTTCTTCCGTTTGCGTTGAAACGGCACTTGAAACGGCTGTTCCCGCAGGCGGCGCTTTGGCTGTTGACAGAGAACTTTTTTCAAAGTCTGTAACAGAGAAAATCAAGGCATGCAAAAATATAAAAATCATAAATAAAGAAGTTACTGACTTGCCCGAGGCTGATGCTGTAATTATTGCGGCAGGACCTTTGGCGAGCGACGGTATTTCTGAAACGATACATTCCTTGTGCCGTGACGGGCTTTCGTTTTATGATGCGGCGGCTCCGATTGTTTCGGCTGACAGCGTGGATATGAACTTTGCCTTTACTCAGTCAAGATATGACAGGGGCGGAGAGGACGACTATATAAATTGCCCTATGAATAAAGAGCAGTATGAAGCTTTTTATGAGGCGATTATTTCGGCAGAGAGTGCAGAGCTTCATTCTTTTGATAAAAGAAAAGATGTGTATGAGGGTTGTATGCCTATTGAGGTTTTAGCTTCCCGTGGCAAGGACACAATGCGTTACGGCCCGTTAAAGCCCGTAGGCCTTGTTGATCCGAGAACAGGACACAGACCTTGGGCTAATCTCCAACTTAGAAAAGAAAACAAACAGGGTACTATGTATAACCTTGTCGGCTTTCAGACAAACCTGAAATTTCCCGAGCAGAAAAGAGTGTTTTCAATGTTCCCGGCACTTCATAATGCGGAATTTTTGCGTTACGGCGTAATGCACAGAAACACGTTTATAAATTCGCCCGAATATCTTTGCTCGGATTTCAGCCTGCGTGAAAATCCGCATATTTTCTTTGCGGGTCAGATAACAGGCGTCGAGGGTTATATGGAGTCGGCGGCATCGGGAATTATGGCAGGACTTAACTGTGCTCGCAGACTTTTAGGCAAAGAAACACTTACTTTGCCCGAAACCACTATGATAGGCGCACTTTCACGATACATAAGCGACGAAACGGTTAAGAGCTTTCAGCCGATGGGTGCGAATTTCGGCGTTTTGCCGCCGCTTCCCGATAAGATAAGAGATAAAAGCGAAAGATATATGGCTTTGGCTAAAAGGGGAATGGGCGACTTGGAGTCGTTCAAAGGAGAGAACGGTATATGAAGATAATTGTTGATGCTTTCGGCGGAGATAATGCACCGCTTGAAATAATAAAGGGTTGTATCGAGGCGAAAAAAGAGTTCGGTGTTGATATAATGCTTACGGGTGACAGGGATAAAATCGAAAAATGTGCAAAGGATAATTCTCTTGATATTTCTCCGTTTGAAATAAAGCAGGCTGACACCGTATTTGAAATGACAACTCCGCCAACGGAAATACTCAAATCAAAAAGAGGTACTTCACTCGGCGTGGGACTTGATGCATTGGCTTTGGGCGAGGGGGACGCTTTCGTTTCGGCAGGCAGTACAGGTGCTCTTTTGGTCGGAGGAACGCTTATTGTTAAGAGAATAAAGGGCGTAAAGCGTCCTGCTTTAGGTGCTGTTATGCCTACAAGCGCAGGTCCGTTCATACTTGTCGATACAGGTGCAAATGTTGAATGTACTCCCGATATGCTCTGTCAATTTGCAAAGCTCGGAAGTCTTTATATGGAGAAGATAATGGGTGTTGCTTCTCCCCGTGTCGCACTTGCAAATATCGGCACAGAGGAGACAAAGGGTACTCCGATGCTGGTTGAGACCTATAAAAAATTAAACGTTCTTAACGGCATAAACTTTACGGGTAATATAGAAGTGCGAGATATTGCCTTCGGTGAGGCGGATGTCGTTGTAGCCGACGGCTTCACTGGTAACGTTATTGTAAAAATGTACGAGGGCGTTGCAAAATCAATTACAAATCAGATCAAAGCAATATTTATGAAAAACCTGCTTTCCAAGCTCTCATATCTCGGCATAAAGTCGGGAATGGACGAGTTCAAGGAAAAGATGAACTATAAAAAATACGGCGGAGCACCGCTTATCGGTGTCAGAAAGCCTGTTATAAAGGCTCACGGCTCATCGGATGCGTATGCATTGAAAAATGCCATAGGACAGGCGATAAAATATATCGACAGCGGTTTTATAGATATTGTTTCTCAGTCAATGAAAGACGGTGAAAATAATGACTGAATTAGAAAAAGCAATAGGCTATCAATTTAAAGATAAAAGTTTGCTCGACAGGGCGTTGACACATTCCTCTTATGCAAACGAGGTTTTAAGAGAATATAAGGACAACGAAAGACTTGAGTTTTTGGGCGACTCGGTATTGGGATTTATCACGGCAGAGTATCTTTTCTCACGTCATGAGGATTTCCACGAGGGCGAGCTGTCAAAGCTTCGTTCTTACGCAGTTTGTGAAAAGTCGCTTTTTGAATTTGCAAAGACAATCGGACTCGGAGATTATATCAAGCTTTCACACGGCGAGGATATGACGGGCGGCAGGAACAGACCGTCGGTTTTGTCGGATGCGTTTGAGGCTGTTATAGCGGCTATATATCTTGACGGAGGAATCGACGAAGCGAAAAAGTTTGTTTTGCGTTTCGTGGCTCCCTATGTTGAGAAAAAGCCGAGCTTTAAGGACTACAAGACCATTTTGCAGGAGCTTGTGCAGAGAAACCACGGCGAAGAGCTTAAATATGTGCTTGTAAGTGAGTCGGGACCCGATCACGATAAGACTTTTGAGGTTGAGGTGCATCTCAATTCAAATGTTATCGGTAAGGGTGTCGCAGGAAGTAAGAAAAAAGCCGAGCAGGCGGCGGCTCAGCAGGCTTTGGAGTTGATGGGAATTTGAAAAAGCACGCAAACGTAGCTTTATTTGTGCCTCATGCAGGCTGTCCGCACCAATGCAGTTTTTGCAATCAAAAGACAATTTCAGGCTCTGTTAAGGCTCTTTCGACACAAGATGTGAAAACGGCGTGTGAAATTGCGATAAAAAGCGGAAACACTTCTCCGGAAAGCTCGGAAATTGCATTTTTCGGCGGCAGCTTTACGGCTATTGACGAGGAATATATGATTTCTTTGCTTTCGGTGGCAAAAAAATATATAGACGAAAATTATTTTAAGGGTGTGCGGATTTCCACACGCCCTGATTGTATAAATGAGCATAAGCTTGAAATTTTGAAAAAATACGGCGTAACGTCTATTGAATTGGGTGCGCAGAGCACGGATGACGAGGTTTTGCGTATCAACAGGCGAGGTCATACCGCAAAGGATATTGAAAATGCAAGTATGCTCATTCGTGAAAGCGGTTTTGAATTAGGACTTCAGATGATGACGGGACTTATGGGCTCGAGCTTTGAAAAGGACATAAAAACTGCTGAAAAGCTGATTGAATTAAAGCCCGATACCGTAAGAATTTATCCGACAATCGTGCTTGAAAACACTCCGCTTGCCGACTGTATGAAAAGCGGCGAGTATATTCCTCAAACCCTTGACGAAGCGGTAAAATTATGTGCAAAATTACTTTTGATGTTCCGTGAAAATGACATAAAGGTTATAAGACTCGGACTTCATTCGGGCGGAAATGTCGAGGACGGATACCTTGCGGGTGCATATCATCCGGCATTTCGTGAGCTGTGTGAGGGTGAGATTTATCTTGAAAAAATGCTTTTTGAACTCTCACAAAAAAGCCGTGAAAACGAATATGTAATCGAAGTTCCCGAAAAGTCGCTTTCAAAGGCAAAAGGACAGTCAAAAAGAAATGAAAAAGCATTGAAAAATCAAGGATTTTATTGTACAATAAAGGGAAATGATTTTTTAGAAGATTTTGATATTATTGTGAAGGAAAAATGATATGTTTCTTAAAGCACTGGAAATGCAGGGATTTAAGTCTTTCCCCGATAAAACGGTACTTGAATTTAATAAAGGCGTAACAGCCGTAGTAGGACCTAACGGAAGCGGAAAAAGTAACATTTCGGACGCTGTGCGTTGGGTTTTGGGCGAGCAGTCAACTAAGAATTTGCGTGGCTCGAAGATGGAGGACGTTATTTTTGACGGTACGGACATCAGAAAGGCAAAGGGCTTTGCCGAAGTAACTCTCCGCCTTGATAATAAGGACAGAACGCTTCAAAACGACAATGACGAGGTTTCCGTTACAAGACGTTATTTCCGTTCGGGCGAGAGCGAATATCTCATAAACGGCGAGTCGTCAAGGCTTCGTGATATAAACGAGCTGTTTATGGACACGGGTCTCGGTCGTGATGGCTACTCTATTGTCGGACAGGGCAGAATTGCCGATATGGTTTCGTCAAAGACAGGTGACAGACGAGAAATGCTTGAGGAGGCTGCGGGAATTTCCCATTTCCGTTACAGAAGGGCAGACGCTACCAAAAGGCTTAAGCAGGCGGAGGAAAACCTTGTCAGGCTTCGTGATATTTTAACGGAGCTTGAAACAAGAGTAGGGCCGCTTAAAACTCAAAGTGAAAAGGCACAGAAATTCATTGTGCTTGCAGAGGAACGCAAGGACCTTGAAATCGGTATTTGGCTTAACACCATTGACCGCACTAATGACAGACTTCGTGAGCAGGACCATAAAATTTCAACCTCCGAGGTGAACTACAAGCAGGCAGAGGACGAGCTTGTGGCTATCGAGGAAAAAATCGATTCTGCGGCACAGGAAATTAAAAATATCAATATAAAAATCGAGGAGATAAGAGCGCAGTCGTCGGTATCGGACGAGCAAATTTCAGCACTTGAAACTCAACTTAAAGTTGAGGAAAACTCGATTTTACATAACAACGAGACAATAGAAAGGCTCAAAAAGGATAAGTCGGACGAAAACGAAACGGAACAGCATCTTGACGAGAGAATAAGAGATGCCGAGCAGGCTATCGAGCAGGCAAAGGAGCAGGTAACGGCTCTTGAAAACGAGATGTCCGAACTTACCGCAAGGGAAGAGAGCTTTAAGAGTGACAACGCAACATTCTCCGATATGGCGCAAAAGCTGTCGGCGGAAACTTCGGCTCTTTCGGTTGAACTTGCGGATTGCAGAGTGTTGAGCGAAACGGCAAATTCTTCTATTGAGGAAATCAAAAACCGTATTTCCGCAATTGACAGCACACTCGGCGGCAGGCAAGAGGTTTACTTAAAATACAAGAAATCGCACGAGCAGGCACAGGAAGCGCTCAAAAAGTGCGAGGATGAAATAAATTCCATAAACAACTCAATCGACGGCTACACCTTGCGTTTGGAGTCGAGAGGTAAAAAGGCTTCGGACTGTGAGTCGCTTCTCTTTGAAAAGGAGAGAGAACTTCACAAGACCGAGGACAGAATAAGAATTTTGTCTGACCTTGAAAAGAGCATGGAGGGCTATTCCGGCGCTATTAAGGCGGTTATCCGTGAACAGCAAAGGGGTGCGCTTCGTGGCATACACGGCCCGCTTTCACAGCTTATAACAGTAAAGGATAAATATTCCACCGCTATTGAAACGGCTTTGGGTGCGGCGGTGCAGAATATCGTAACCGAGACGGAAAGCGATGCAAAGCGTGCTATCAACTTCCTCAAAATTTCACACTCGGGTAGAGCGACATTTTTGCCGATTTCCGCAATTAAGGGCAGAGCACTTACGGAAAAGGGGCTTGATGATGAGTTCGGATATGTTAATATGGCATCGGAGCTTGTCGAAACAGACTCAAAGTACCGTGAAATTATAAAATCGCTTTTGGGCAGAACAGTTGTGTGTGACGACCTTGACTGTGCGGTTGCGATTGCTAAAAAATACACTTACAGATTTAAGATAGTTACCCTTGACGGACAGGTTATCAATGCAGGCGGTAGTATGACGGGTGGTTCAAGAACGCAGAACGCAGGTATTTTGAGCCGTGGTAATGAGATTGAAAAGCTCACAAAGGGACTTGAAGCGATGAAGAATGAAATGGCTTCGTTGCAGTCTGATTTCAAGCAGTTGAGTGAGGATAAGGCGGCGGCACTTGCGGATTTAGAGGGTGCGCAGGGTGACTTGCTTCGTAAGAACGAGGAGAAAATCAGACTTCAGGGCGATTTGAAGCTTGCCAAAGAACAGCTTGACACCGTATCGGGTGGCGTCGGCGAACTTGCAGAGGAAAAGCAGACTCTTCAAAAGAGAATTGATACAATAACCGAAAACGCAGCAAATGCGGTCGTTCGTGTTAAGGAATTGAACGAGCTTATTGCTAAAAATGAGAGCGAACTTGAAAAACTCACGGGTGACAGAGAAAATATTGTCGCAATGCGTGAGGAACTTTCGGAAAAGGCTTCACAGTTGAGTCTTAAAATAATGTCGCTCAATAAAGATATTGAAACAAACACTGACACACTTGTTCACTTGAACGCTCGTAAGCAGGGTCACACGGGCAAGGCAGAGGTGCTTGATTCAGAGATTGCAAGGATCAACGAGAAAAACGAGCAGTTGAGCCAAAATATCGAAAATCTTTCGCTTAATATCGAAGAGCTCAAAAAAGGTTCAAGTGCTTCAAGGCAGGAAATCGACGCTCTTATCGAAAGCCGTGACGGATACGAAAAACAGCAGAGCGATTTGCGACTTTTGGAGCGTTCAAAGACCGTTGAGCGTGAGCAGCTCGGTAATGAGCTTGCAAGACTTGAAGAGAAAAAAGTTGCAATGCGTAAGGAGTATGATGAGCTCAGCGCAAAGCTTTATGATGAGTATCAATTAACACGCCGTGAGGCTGCGGCGCTTGATATTAAAATCGACGATTACCAGCAGGCGGGCAAGCGTCTTTCAGAGTTGAAAGCACAGATTAAGGCTTTGGGCTCTGTAAACGTTTCCGCAATAGACGAGTACAAGGAGGTTTCCGAGAGGTACGAGTTTATGTCGAAGCAGATAGCCGACGTTGAGAAGTCGAAGAATGAGCTCAACAAGCTTATCTATGATTTGACGGGCAAGATGGCGGCACAGTTCAGGGAGAGCTTTAATAAAATCAACGCCCATTTCGGCGAGACTTTCTCGGAGCTTTTCGGCGGCGGAAAGGCTGAGTTAAGGCTTGAAAACGAGCTTGATTTACTTGAATGTGATATTGAAATCAAGGTTCAGCCACCCGGAAAAAATGTTAAGAATATCGACCTTTTGTCAGGCGGCGAAAAGGCAATCTCGGCTATCGCACTTTTGTTTGCGATACTCAAGGTTACACCTGCTCCGTTCTGTATTTTTGACGAGGTCGAAGCGGCTCTTGACGACGTAAACGTTTCAAGATATGCAAGCTACGTCAGAAGAATGACGAAGAACACACAGTTCATTCTCATTTCTCACAGACGAGGCACAATGGAAGAAGCAGATGTCCTTTACGGCGTAACAATGCAGGAAAAGGGCGTATCAAAGCTGCTTGAATTAAAGACTGCCGAGATGGCTAAAAAACTCGGTTTGGCATAATGCCGAAAGGAAAAACCAATGGGAATTTTCAGTAAAATCAACTTCGGTCTTACAAAGACCAGAAATAAAATGTCGGGTGCAATCGACGACCTTTTTGACAATGTCGATGAGGTTACCGATGACCTCTATGCCGAGCTTGAAGAAATTCTTGTTATGGCGGATGTCGGAATGGTAACGGCTGTTCAGATTACGGAAACGCTCAAGAAGAACGCAGCCGAAAAGAAGCTTAAAACCCCCGACAAAATCAAGGCGGAAATGAAAAATGTCGTTGCTGGGCTACTTTACGGCGGTGAGGATATGGGTTTGATAACACAGCCGTCCGTTATCCTTGTAATCGGTGTAAACGGCGTGGGCAAGACAACGACTATCGGTAAACTTGCCGCAATGTATAAGGCTCAGGGTAAAAAAGTTTTGCTCGGTGCGGCTGACACCTTCAGAGCAGCGGCTATTGACCAGCTTCAAATTTGGGCTGACCGTTCGGGCGTCGATATTGTCAAGCACGCAGAGGGTGCAGATCCGGCGGCAGTTGTTTTCGATACCGTAAATGCCGCAAAGGCGAGAGATACCGACATTGTAATAATCGATACCGCAGGCAGACTTCATAACAAGAAAAATCTTATGGAGGAGCTTGCAAAGATATACAGAGTTATTGACCGTGAGCTCCCCTATTCAGACCGTGAGGTGCTTTTGGTGCTTGACGCAACAACGGGACAGAATGCGGTAAATCAGGCGAGAGAGTTTAAGGCGGTTGCCGAGATTACGGGAATTGTTCTTACAAAGCTTGACGGCACGGCAAGAGGCGGTGTTGTGCTTGCGATAAAGAACGAATTGGGAATACCCGTTAAGTTTATCGGCGTCGGCGAGCAGATTGACGATTTACAGCCGTTTAATCCGCAGGCGTTTGCCGACGGACTTTTCCAAAAGATAGAATATGAGGAGGATGAAAATGAAAGCGAAAAGATTACTGAAAACATCTTGGGCGATATACGATCTGGTGTCGATGGACACGGCGACGGCACAGATGAAGATAAACACAGCGATAAAGAAGCTGTTTCATCCTCACAGGAAGAAAAAGCAGAACAGAATAACGGCTCTCGGTCAAATGAAAGCGGAGTTTCGCAATTACAACAGACGGCGCAGATAATCGACGAGCTTGCCGTTGAAATGCTTGATGAGGTTATGCCGAGCGAGGAAAACGCAGAAGAAAATGCGGAAATTCCTCAGACGGAAGAGGCAGTAACCGAGGAAAAAGACGAACCCGAAGAACAGGAAGAAAAGAAAGAGAAAAAAGAAAAGAGGGGATTTTTTGGACTTTTTAATCGCCACTCATAATATGAAAAAAAGAGCCGAGCTTGAAAGAATTTTATCTCCGCTCGGTATAAATGTTAAAACCGCAGATGAACTCGGAATTGACCTTACGGATGTTGAGGAAACAGGCACAACATTTGAAGAAAATGCAAAACTCAAGGCTGATTCGGGTTGTAAGGAAAGCGGTATGCCGTGTATCGCAGACGATTCTGGACTTATGGTTGACGCTCTTGACGGCGCACCCGGTGTTTACTCGGCAAGATTTGCGGGCGATCACGGAAACGACGAAAAGAACAACGATAAATTGCTCGATTGCTTAAAGGATGTACCCGACGACAAGAGAACGGCGAAGTATGTCGCTTGCGTTTGCTGTGTTTTCCCCGACGGCAGAGAATTTACCGTCAGAGGTGAGTGCCACGGCAAAATCGGATATGAGAGAAAGGGTACTAACGGCTTCGGCTACGATCCGCTTTTCTACATTGACGGCAGAGCATTTGCAGAATACACACCCGAAGAAAAGGACAAGGTTAGCCACAGAGGTAACGCACTTCGTCTTTTTGCAGAGGAAGTTAAGAAATATATATAATTAGATAAAAATATATAAAGTTTGCAATAAACAATAAAACACAAACAGGAGAAACTATGACAAGTAAAGAGAGAGCAACTCTCAGATCACAGGCAAATACGCTTCAGGCACTTTTTCAGGTGGGAAAAGGCGGAATATCCGATACGCTTATTAAGCAGACGGAGGACGCACTCACCGCAAGAGAGCTTATTAAATTAAAGGTTTTGAGAGAGACCTGCCCCGACACGCCGAGAGATATTGCCGAGAAATTGGCACTTGAAACAAATTCGGAAGTTGTCGGAGTTATCGGCGGAGTTATGATTTTATACAGATATAATCCTAAGCTTCACGAGAAAAAGAAAACAGTGAGAAAATAATATGAAAATAGGTGTTTTCGGCGGAACGTTTAATCCTCCGCACAAGGGACATACACGGCTTGTTACGGAATTTTGCGAAAAATTAGGGCTCGACAGGGTTTTGATAATTCCCGATAAAGCTCCGGTGCATAAATCGGCTGAGGGCTTGGAGTCCGACACGGACAGGCTCAATATGTGCCGACTTGTGTTTTGCGATAAGCGGTTTGAAGTCAGCGACATTGAAATTAAGCGAGATACCGACAGCTACACGGTTTACACCCTGCGTGAAATCAAGAAATTGTACCCCGACGACGATTTGTATTTGATTATCGGCTCGGATATGTTTTTGATGTTTTCGAGGTGGTATGAGTACCGTGAAATACTGTCAATGTGTACCCTGTGCGTTGCTTCCCGTTGCGAGGAGGAAAGCCTTGACGAGTTAAGGCGATATTCCGAAAATGAGCTCAAAATACCGATTGACAAACTTTCGGGCAAAGGAATAATAATTTCCCCCGTAGAACCGTTTGAGATAAGTTCAACAGAACTTAGAAAGCTGCTTAAAGCAGGCGAAAACACCGACTGCTATCTTGATAGCAAAGTTAGAAAATATATCGAGGACAGAGGCCTTTATGGATACCCAAAGAAATGAAGAATTTGTCGAAGAAATCAAAAAAAGACTGAGTGAGTACAGATTTTATCATTCGCTGAACGTTGCGGACGAGGCGAAAAGGCTTGCTAAAAAATACGGAGCCGACGAGGATAAAGCCTTTACGGCAGGTCTTATTCACGATATAATGAAAGATACCGATTACGAAACTCAAAGGGAGTTAATCGAAAAATATTCGCATAAAATGACACCCACAGAACTTGCAAACCCGAAAATATGGCACGCAATGAGTGGTGAAGTATTTTTAAGGCACAAGCTGAATGTCAAGGATGAGAAGATACTTTCTGCGGTGAGGTACCATACAACGGCAAGGGAAAATATGTCGCTGTTGGAAAAGGTTTTGTATATAGCCGATTACACCTCTGCGGAACGCAATTACCCCGACGTTGACGTAATCAGGGAAAAGGCTGAAAGAAGCCTTGAGGAAGCAATGCTGTACGGCTTGCAGTTTACAATAAAGGAAAATGTTGAAGCGGGAGCAGTCGTTCACCCCGACAGCATTCTCGCATATAATGAAGTCGCAATTTCCGAAAAGGAGAAAGCGAGAAAGGATGAAAGCAATGCAGACTAAGGAACTGCTTGAAAACACCGTCAAAATTCTTGATAATAAAAAGGCGGAGGACATTAAGGCACTTGAAATTACCGATTTGAGCTCGGTTGCGGATTATTTCGTAATCGTAAGCGGTACTTCATCAACGCATATAAAGGCGCTTGCCGAGGAGCTTGAGGAAAAGCTGACGGCTCTCGGAAAAGAGCCAAATCACGTAGAGGGCAGATCGACAGGCTGGATTTTGCTTGACTACGGAACAGTTATTGTCCACATTTTCACTCCTGCCGACAGAGAAAATTTCAACCTTGAAAAGCTCTGGCAGGACGCAAAAGAGGTTGACGTTTCAAAGTGGATAATTGAATAAAAATCACATCCGATACAGAGGTGCAATTATGGATTATAATTTTAGACAGACAGAAGAAAAATGGCAAAAAAAATGGGATGACGAGGGCGTTTTCAACGCCGTTGACAATTCGGATAAACCCAAGTTTTACGGACTTGTAGAGTTTCCTTATCCCTCGGGCGCAGGTATGCATGTAGGACACATAAAGGCTTATTCGGGACTTGAGGTTGTTTCGAGAAAAAGACGGCTTCAGGGTTGCAATGTGCTTTTTCCGATAGGCTTTGACGCTTACGGACTTCCCACGGAGAACTATGCTATTAAAACAGGTATTCACCCGAGAAAAGTTACCGATATGAACATTGAAAAGTTTACAAGCCAGCTTAAAAGGGTAGGATTTTCTTTCGATTGGACAAGAGTTATCGATACCACTCAAGAGGACTACTACAAGTGGACACAGTGGATATTCCTTAAAATGTTTGAAAACGGACTTGCTTTCAGAGATAAGACATTGGTAAACTACTGCCCGTCCTGTAAGGTCGTTCTTTCAAACGAGGACTCGCAGGGCGGTAAGTGTGATATTTGCCATTCCGACGTTGTTCAGAAATCAAAGGACGTTTGGTATCTTCGCATTACAAAGTATGCAGACAAGCTCCTTGAGGGACTCAACGAGGTTGATTATCTTCCTAATATCAAGCTTCAGCAGGTAAACTGGATCGGCAAGTCAAAGGGTGCATTCGTAAACTTCAAGGTAAATGAGGTTGACGAGAGCTTCAAGATTTACACAACCCGTCCCGACACACTTTTTGGCGTAACATTTATGGTTATGGCACCCGAGCACCCGATAATCGACAAGTACGCTGACATTATCGGTAATATGGATGAGGTCAAGGCATACAGACAGGAGTGCGCTAAAAAGACCGAGTTTGAGAGAACACAGCTTGTTAAGGAAAAAACAGGTGTAAAGCTTGAAGGCTTTACAGCTAAAAACCCCGTTAACGGCAAGGAAATCCCGATTTATATTTCAGATTATGTTATGATGGGCTACGGCACAGGCGCAATTATGGCTGTTCCGGCTCACGATCAGAGAGACTATGACTTTGCAAAGAAGTTCGGCATTGATATAGTTGAGGTTATCAAGGGCGGCGACATCTCGGTTGAGGCTTATACAGGCGACGGAGAGATGGTAAACTCCGATTTCCTCAACGGTATGGATAATAAAAAGGATTCAATCGCAAAGATGATTGAGCACCTTGAAAAAATGGGCATCGGAGAAGAGGGCGTTCAGTATAAGATGAAGGATTGGGCGTTTAACCGTCAGCGTTATTGGGGCGAGCCTATCCCGATTGTTTATTGTCCAAAATGCGGAATGGTTCCCGTTCCCTACGACGAGCTTCCGCTTAAATTACCGCAGGTTGAGAATTTTGAGCCCGGTCAGGACGGCGAAAGCCCGCTTGCAAAGATTGATTCTTTCGTAAATTGCAAGTGCCCGAAGTGCGGCGCAGACGCAAAGAGGGAAACAGACACTATGCCTCAGTGGGCAGGCTCTTCTTGGTATTTCCTGCGTTATATCGACCCCCACAACGACAAGGCATTGGCTGACCCCGAAAAGCTTAAATATTGGGGACCTGTTGACTGGTATAACGGCGGTATGGAGCATGTTACACGCCACCTTATCTATTCAAGATTTTGGCATCGCTTCCTCTATGATATCGGCGCAGTACCGTTCAAGGAGCCTTACCTCAAGAGAACAGCACAGGGACTTATCTTAGGACCCGACGGCGTTAAAATGAGTAAGTCAAAGGGCAATGTTATCGATCCGAACGAGGTTGTTGACGTTTACGGCGCAGACGTATTGAGAACTTACGTATTGTTCATGGGCGACTATGAACAAGCTGCTCCGTGGAGTGAGTCGAGCGTTAAGGGCTGTAAGAGATTTGTTGACCGTATTTGGAAGCTTCAGGAAATTCTTACTGACGGCGACGAGTATTCAAAGGAACTTTCCTCTGCAATGCATAAGGCTATTAAGAAAGTCAGCGAAGATATTGAGGGTATGAAGTACAACACGGCAATCGCAGCTTTGATGACTCTCCTCAATCAGATTTACGACAACGGCAAAATCAACCGTGCAGAGCTGAAAACGCTTCTCCTGCTTGTCAATCCCTTTGCTCCGCATATCACGGAGGAAATGTGGTCAACTCTCGGCTATGGCGAGATGCTTGCAAAGGACGGCGTATGGCCCGAGTATGATGAGGCTAAGTGCATTGACGACACCGTTGAGATTGCAGTTCAGATAAACGGCAAAATCCGTGCAAAGATTGAAATTGCTGCCGACGCTTCTAATGACGAGGCTATTGCAGCTGCAAAGGCAGACGAAAAGGTTGCACAGGAGCTTGCAGGCAAGAATATAATTAAAGAGATTTATGTTAAGGGCAGACTTGTAAACATCGTTGCAAAATAAGGTGATTTTATGAGAGCTTTTAAGGAACTTGCGGACCGTATGGTCGAGGTTTTCAAAAATACAAGACGGCAGACGTTATGATGTACATAGCGTCTGTCGTTGCGTCTTTTTTCAATAAATAAAGGATATGATTTATGCGTTTGAACAGGATAATTTCACTTGTACTTGTTATAGCTTTAACAATCCCGATATGTCAGCAGACAAATTTGTTCGCAAAGAGTGCCGAGATTTCGAGCCTGCTTCGTGTGAACAAGACGGATGCCGATAATGAAGCTGTAATATCGAGCGAGCTTGATTTTGAATTCGACAGCAGAAGCGAGGAAATCAAAAGCCTTGTCAAGGCTGCTGAGGCAAACGGAGACACCGAAATCAAGGCACAGGTAAGGACGGTTTTTTCACAGCTTTATTCGCTTTTGAAAAAGATCATTCTCTCGGACGGCGACCTTCAATCAGAGGAAGTAAGAAGAGAGCTTGGCGCCATTTTCAACAGCCTTTTCATTCTCGATACCAAGCTCAATAAGGCAGACCCTAACGCTATGGGCGAGCTTACAAACAAGGGCTTTGTAACGCAGGCGGTTTCTATTGTTTGGGATATTATGGACGCCTTTGACGAAAACCGCTTATCTTCGCAGACAATGGAAAAGGGCGTTACCCGTATTGAGGATATACCGTATATCGACGACGGAACAGACGAGCATATGCTTGACGTTTATTATCCCGACGGCACAAGCGAGAAGCTGCCCGTGATAATTGAAATTCACGGCGGCGGTCTTATGATGGGCAATAAGGACTATAACAGAGTGTATTGCTCAGTGCTTGCCAAAAAGGGCTATACGGTGGTTTGTGTAAATTACAGACTTTCTCCCGATGTTCTCTATCCCTCGCAGGTGCAGGACGTTATGGCGGCTTATAAGTGGATTTATGACAATGCGGACAGCTATAATATCGACCTTGAAAGGGTGTATGTAACAGGCGAGTCGGCAGGAGGAAATCTTGCTTATTATACTTCGCTTGTTGAAACAAGTCCGCAGCTTCAAGAGCTTTACGAGGTTTCTCCGTCGGGGCTTCAAATCGACGCATTAGGTCTTGTTTCGGGTATGTACGAGATGAAAGCGGGCTTTAATGCGCCGCTTATATCCTGCTATTTCGGCATTGACTATAAGAATTCGCCGTATTATCCCTACCTGCAGCCTGAGGAGGTCATACCTCTCGGCAAATTGCCGCCGTGCTATACGGTGTCGTGCACAAGGGATATTCTTCACTCCTCGGCAGAGCATTTTGACAAGGTTTTGACCGAGTGTGGAATTGACCACGTTTACAGGGATTGGGGCTTGACGGTCAACAAATCCTCGGGACACATAACGAGCGTTGCATATCCCGAGCTTGAGGAAAGCAAGCAGACGATAGACGAAATGCTCGCCTTTTTCAATGCACATACAGAATAGTTTACAATTAACGGTACTCAAAATGAGTGCCGTTTTTGTGCGTAATGCTTCAATGATAAAATGTAATTAAAATATTGTGAGGTAAATTATGATTATTGATTTTAACGGAATATCGCCTGCGGTTTCGCCGTCGGCATTTACGGCTGAGGGGTCAAGGATAATCGGCGATGTAACGCTTTGTGAGGACAGCTCGGTTTGGTTTAACGCTGTTCTTCGTGGCGACGAGGCAAAAATCACTTTGGGCAAGGGCTCAAATATTCAGGATAATTGCACGGTGCATTGCGACGAAAGCTGCCCTGCCGTTATCGGGGAAAATGTTACCGTAGGGCATAACGCCGTCATGCACGGCTGCACAATAGGGGATGACTCGCTTATCGGTATGAACGCAACTGTATTAAACGGCGCAAAAATCGGCAAAAACTGCCTTGTCGGTGCAGGGGCTCTTGTTACGGAAAACAAGGAATTCCCCGACAATTCGCTGATTTTGGGAGTGCCTGCCAAAAAGGTCGGCGATATAGACGAAGCTGCCGCCGCAAAAATCAGAGGCAATGCGAAATACTATTCGCAGCTTGCAAAAAAATATAAGAAGGAATAATTTACGCCCACGACTTTTCTGACTGTGGGCGTAAAAAATAGAGCAAAGTAGGTTAGTTTATAATATCTGATTTCAATTCATTTACAATAGACTTAGAACTTTTGAATATTTTAAGTATTACATCGTGATACAATTCGTTAAAATCATTAAACTTTTGATGACTTTCATTGCTGATTATTTTGTATATTTGACTACGTAAATTAATTATGTCTGTATATTCCTTGGCAGAAAGGTATAAAGCTTGTTCGCCGGCATGTTCATCTATAAAATCGGAAAGCTTTATCAAATGATTATTAAGACACTCGCTATCAATTGTTACGGTATCTATATCTTCAGCAATCAATTGAATGTCAATGCTGTCAAGTATAGCTATTAGTTTAATGTAAAAATCAAGTTTTTGTTTTGCAATCCATTCGTTTTTTTCTTTCTTGAATTGATAATTGAAAATAATTATGCTGCTTAATAATGAAGTAATACTTCCTAATGCTATGCAACCTATATTGGTCAGCAATCCGATTGTTGTATCATTCATTAAAAAACATTCCTTTTATTTTTCACAAATTTCTATTTTGGCAATTCTTTGAGCGCTTATGTTTGATTTGATATATCCATGATATGAGGATGTATACTTATAAGTTTTTCCTATCGGATCATCATTGAAATTGCTGACAAATAAACCTTGCGAAGAATCTATTACATTTCCTGAAGCGTCGTAAAAATATATTTCGGCAGCAAAAATGGTGTAAGCTTTAGAGTTATTATTTGCAACTTTTTCAAAAGAAAAATAAATATTCAACCCTTTTCCGCCATCGGTATATTGAATGGTGTAATCAGTGATTTTTACACCTCCGTTGTAGCTGTTGTGTATTATATCACTATAGACTACTTCAACATTTGTGGGGGCTTGTGTAATTTCTTCTACCGGAATAGCGGTTACGGTTTCATTATTGCCGAAAGTATCATTCGCTTCTTGAGTCGGTGTGTACGGTACAGTGTTTTCCGGTTGATAGTTTGTTGTTCCGATAGATGATGCTATAATTATAATAAGCAGCAAGACAGCGACAGAACATACACCAATAATAATTTTGTTTTTGCGTGATAAGCTATTTGAACTGTTTGATGATATATCAGTGGCGTTTTTTTCATTGGTTTTTGGTTCGGTTGTCGATTGGAATATTTGTGTTTTACTGCTGCTTTTATCAGAATTTACAGGAGAGCCACACTCATCACAAAATTTTGCATTATTATTTAATTCTTTTCCACAGTTATTACACTTCATTTTAATTCTCCTTTACCAACTTATATCAAATTCGAGATTTATACGAGATTGTTCGCCGCCGACGAAAACTGCAAGTTGACAATATAATGTGGTTGGACGTTTTACATCCAAATCATTAACCGGAATGCGTAATGTCAGGTTCTGAAATACACCTCGTGTAATTGTTGAGTTTTCATATTCATATTTAATGGGAACTGTTTTGCTGAATGTGTCATTTATTGAAGCAACTCCGAACCCACGATATTGAACAGTGTTATATGAGTTTATTTGAACTTTAATCGGAATATAAATATATTCGTTTTCAATATATGGTGTGCTTAACTCATAATCGTCTTTTACACTATCAATACTTCGCCAAGAAATTACTGCATCACTTGCATATTCTTTTGATGAGTAATCAGTATTAGTATCAACGCTAGATGTTTGTTGATTATTTCCCAAAGCAACAGCGATCATTATAATAATCACAACAGCTACAACACCTATAAAAACAGCCATAAGTTTTGTACCTGTTTTATTCTCATTTGGTATATCAGTGTTTTTAATTTCTTCATTGACTGTTGATTCGGGAATTTTCTTGCCGCATATGTTGCAAAAAATTGAATTATCCTCTAAATTTGTGCCACAATACGGACATTGCTTATATCCCACTTATACTCCTCCTTGTCAAACTTCTTAACTTAAATTAAGAACTTGATTGAAGTTATAATACAATAAATCTGACAAACAGTCAATACTTATAACTAAAATTTTATCTATAAGTATCTGTATAATTTAAGCTATACCTAATAAAATAGTATCGGTGATGGAAATGGTTGATTATGCTCTTATCGGGTCACGAATTAAAGAAAAACGCAAAAATTGTGGCATAACTCAAGAAGAAATGGCTGAAAAGATTTCTGTTTCGGTTGGATATATAAGTCAAATTGAACGCGGAATAACCAAAATAAATTTAGAAATTCTTGCTAAAATTTCATCCGTTACAAATTGTGAAATGGCAGAGTTAATAAGCGGAAGTTCAAATAAAAGCAGCATATATACTCAAGAAGAGTTTGCGGAATGTCTTAAAAAGCTTGACGGAAAAGAACGGGCTGTTTTGCTTAATCAATTAAGAAGTTATATTGAGTTTAGGGAAAATTCAAAAAACAAGTAAAAGGTTCTCTTGGAATAGAGAGCTTTTTTCATCGCCTGCTTGAAAACAACAGGCGGATATAATATAATATTAAAGTTAGGACAAGGTCGGGCACGGCTCGGCAAATACATATAAAGGCGGTAAATTATGAAAAATTCTGTTTTTTATTTCGTTGTCGGCTCACAGTTTTTATACGGCGAGGATACCCTTGTTGAAATTGACAAGCATTCTAAAATAATGGTTGACGGCTTCAATGCAGACAAAAACATTCCGTGTACGGTAAAATGGTTCCCTTGCGTTAAGACGAGTGAGGAAATCTACAACATAATGAACGAGGCTAACAATGACGAAAATTGCGCAGGCGTTATAACCTGGATGCATACCTTTTCGCCCTCGAAAATGTGGGTTAAGGGACTTATGGCATTGAGAAAGCCGTATCTTCATCTCAACACGCAGTTCAACCGTGAAATTCCGTGGAACGATATTGATATGGACTTTATGAATCTTAATCAGTCGGCACACGGCGACCGTGAGCACGGATATATTGCCGCAAGACTTCGTATGAACAGAAAAGTTGTTGTCGGCTTTTGGCAGGACGAGGACTTTACCTCGCAAATCGGCGTTTGGATGAGAGCTGCTGTCGGTGCGGCAGAGTCGAGAAAGCTCAGGGTACTTCGTATTTCCGACAATATGAGAAACGTTGCCGTTACAGAGGGTGACAAGGTCGAGGCTTTGATTAAGCTCGGCTGGAGCGTTGACCATTACGGCGTAGGCGATATTATTTCGGAGGTCGAAAAGGTAACCGAGGAAGAAATCGACGAGCAGATGCTCGCTTATGAAAATAATTATATTTTCGATACCGATAACACAGAGGCTGTTCGCTATCAGGCTCGTGAGGAGGTTGCTATAAAGAAGTTCCTTGACAGAGGAAATTTCAAGGCTTTCCACACGAATTTTGAGGATTTGCAGGGACTTCGTCAGCTTCCCGGACTTGCGGCGCAAGACCTTATGAGACAGGGCTATGGCTTCGGCGCAGAGGGCGACTGGAAAGTTGCGGCAATGACCAGAATTATGAAAGTTATGGCAGAGGGTATCGGCAAGGGTACTGCCTTTATGGAGGATTACACGCTTCATCTTGAAAAGGGCAATGAGATGATACTCGGCGCTCATATGCTTGAGGTTTGCCCGACGATTGCCTGTGAAAAGCCGAAAATTCAAGTGCATCCGCTTGGAATAGGCGACAGGGAGGACCCTGCAAGACTTGTTTTCAAGGCTAAAAAAGGCTCGGGTATAGTTGTATCGCTTGTTGATATGGGCGACAGATTCAGAATGATTGTAAACGACATTGAATGTCAAACGCAAGAGCACGATATGCCGAAGCTTCCCGTTGCAGGTGTTCTTTGGAAACCGCTTCCTGATTTCAAAACCTCGGCGGCGGCTTGGATATATGCAGGCGGCTCGCACCATTCCGTTCTTTCTTATGACCTTACAGCAGAGCATATGCGTGATTTTGCGGAGATTATGGGAATTGAATTTGTGTATATAAATAAGGACACAAAAATCCCCGAATTCAGAAAAGAGCTTGAATATAACGACGTTATTTGGAGGAACAAATAATGCTTGAACAGTTAAAGCAGGATGTTTACAGGGCGAATATGCAGCTTAAAGAGTTCGGATTGGTGGTTCTCACTTGGGGTAACGTTTCGGCAATCGACAGGGAAAGCGGCTTGGTCGTTATAAAGCCGTCGGGCGTTCCTTATGGTACAATGAAAGCCGAGGATATGGTTGTTGTCGATTTGGACGGCAATGTGGTTGAGGGTACGCTCAATCCCTCGTCTGACACACCGACGCATCTTGAGCTTTACAAAAGCTTTGAGGGTATCGGCTCGGTTGTGCACACTCATTCCGCTTGGGCGACGTCATTTGCTCAGGCAGGCAGAAGCATAAAGGCTTACGGAACAACTCACGCTGATTTTTCAAATCACAATATACCTTGTACAAGAGGTCTTACTAAGGCAGAGGTTGAGGGCGAATACGAGCTCAACACTGGCAAGGTCATAGTCGAATGCTTTGAAAACGAAGGTATAAATCCGAATGACTGTCCTGCGGTGCTTATTCACAGACACGGTCCGTTTTGTTGGGGCAAAAACTGCTTTAAGGCGGTTGAAAATGCGCTTATACTTGAAGAAGTGGCAAAGATGGCGTTTAGAACCGAAGAAATTGCCGCAGTCGAGCAAAAGCAGGTGGGAATTGAGGACTATTTACTTGCAAAGCACTATAATCGCAAGCACGGCAAGAATGCATATTACGGTCAGAAATAATTAAACATCAAATTTTAAGGACGGATTTTTCCGTCCTTATTTTTTTTGCATAAAATCGCTGTTATTGTTAAAAATCTTATTAAAGGATAGGTGATTTTATGATTGAGCGTTTGGGAAAATATACTTTGAAGCTTAACGAAAGACCGTCGATTATTGCAGGTGCAGGTGTAGTCGGCAAAACCGAGGGCGACGGACCGCTTAAAGAGGAATTTGACCGTATATTTGAGGACGATACACTCGGCGAGGAGTCATTTGAGAAAGCCGAGAGCAGCTTGCAAAGAGAAGCTGTTTTGCAAGCAATGATAAAGTCGGGCAAGCCGATTGAAGACGTTGAATATATTTTTGCAGGCGATTTGCTCAATCAATGCACGGCGTCAACCTTTTCATTGAGAGAACTCGGAATACCGCTTATCGGACTTTTCGGTGCTTGCTCGACAATGGCTCTCTCATTGGGCATTGCAAGTGTTTTTGTAAATTGCGAAGCGGCAAGGCTCGCTGTTGCGGCAACCTCCTCGCATTTCTGTTCAGCCGAAAGGCAGTTTCGTTTACCGCTTGAATATGGCGGACAGCGAACGCCTACGGCACAGAGAACGGTTACGGGCGCAGGTGCAAGCGTTGTGGCAAAGCACATTGCGAACAAGCCTTGCATAGAGGCTGTTACCTTCGGGAAAATCGTTGACTTGGGAATTAAGGACTCAACGAATATGGGCGCTGCTATGGCACCTGCGGCGGCAATGACGATTTCGGACTTCTTCTCGGACACGGGAATGAAGCCCGAAGATTTAGATATGATTGTCACGGGAGATCTCGGCTATGTGGGAAGTGAGCTTTTACTTGAGCTTCTGAAAAAAGATTATTCTCTTGATATTTCGGCTCAATACAACGATTGCGGAATGATGATATATTACAGAGAGGAACAGGATGTTCACGCAGGCGGTTCGGGTTGCGGTTGCGGAGGCTCTGTGCTGAACACATATTTTATGAACAGGCTTGAAAGCGGAGAGTTTTCTAAAATTTTGTTTGTCGCTACAGGTGCTTTGATGTCTCCGACTTCGTCATTGCAGGGCGAGAGCATACCGTCTATTGCCCACGCAGTTCTTTTGTCAAAACCCGATAACAAGTAAAGGAGAAAATTATGTTTGAGCTTTCTGAGGATTTAAGAGTAATATCGGCATTTACCAAGACCATAAATATATTAACGGCGGTTAAGACGGCAATGACGGTTGGGATAATAGTCTATTGCGTTTTTACGGGCTTTAAGGGAGTAAGCCTTATAAAAGAAAATAACAAATAATTTATTTCGGAGGCTGAAATTTTTGTCGAAGCCTCCGAGTTTTTTATTTTTTATTGAATTCCTACTAAAATTGTATTATTATATATTTACCGAATTTTTAGAGTTTTTTTAAGGTGACAAAAATGAAGATTTCAACAAAAGGCAGATATGCTTTAAGGCTTATGCTTGACCTTGCTATGCACAATGACGAGGGATATATTTCAATCAAAACAATATCGCAAAGACAGGGAATATCTGAAAAATATCTCGAACAGATTATAAAAATGCTGTCGAAAAGCGGACTTGTCGAAAGCACAAGGGGTGCACAGGGCGGCTATAAGCTTTTGAAAGAGCCGAAAGAATACACAGTCGGTGAAATTTTGCGTGTGACAGAGGGCAGTCTTGCACCCGTGTCATGCCTTGACGATTCCGAAAATCACTGTGAGCATTGCGACGATTGCGTTACGATTGAAATTTGGCAAAACGTGCTTGACGCAATAAACGAGGTCGTTGATTCGATAACGCTTGACTACCTCGTAAAAAAGCAAAAGACAAAGGGAACCTGCTGTAACAAGGGTTGATAAAATGGAAATCGATACACGGGAAATCTTGCGATATTCAGGCTTTAGGGGTGCTTCTCCCGACCCGAAAACCGCAGAGATGATAGAAGAATTGAAAAAAGAGGTAGAGCTTTGCTCTGACCCTAAAAGTATATACAAAGAGGTTGAGTTTACAAAGACGGAAGAGTCGATAACCGTTGAAAATATGACTTTTCACAGCAAAAAGCTTGTTTCACACCTTAAAAATTCGGACAGGCTTTTGATTTTTGCGGCGACTCTCGGTACTCCGAGCGATATAATGCTTCGTAAGTACATTTCGTCAAATTCGGCGAAGGCTGTTTTGGCGCAGGCTACACTTGCAGCGGCTTGTGAGAGCTATTGCGACGAGGTTTGTTCGCAGATTGCGAAAAAAGAGCTTGAAAACGGCTACTATCTGCGTCCGAGATTTTCTCCGGGATATGCAGACCTTGATTTGACCTCACAAAGAGAGCTTTTTGCTCTGCTTGACATCACCAAAAGAATAGGCGTTTATCTTTCGGACAACTGCCTTATGATACCGACAAAATCGGTCAGTGCGTTTATCGGCTTGACGAGGGATAAGGACTGTAATATAAATTCGTGTGAAAATTGCGGTAATACAGAGTGCGAATTCAGAAGGACGTGAAAGAATGAAGTTTAAAGAAAAATTGGGCAAGGAAATGCTTATATGTGACGGTGCAATGGGTACTTTGCTTATTGAAAACGGACTCAAAGCAGGAGAATTGCCTGAGATGTGGAATATTGAGCATCCCGACATTCTTTATAAAATTCACAAGCAGTATGTAGACGCAGGCGCAGATATTATTTCCGCAAACACCTTCGGTGCAAACCGCTTAAAACTTGACGGTACAGGTCATTCGGTTGAGGAAATTATCACTGAGGGCGTAAATATTGCAAAAAAAGCCACACAACAGGCAGACCGTGATGTGTATGTTGCGCTTGATATGAGTACAACGGGAAAGTTGCTTGAGCCTTACGGAGATTTACCGTTTGAAGAGGCTTATGATATTTTCAGGCAGCAGGCGATAGCAGGCGAAAAAGCAGGTGCAGACCTTGTTTTGCTTGAAACTATGGGCGACCTTTACGAAATCAAGGCGGCAACGCTTGCTATTAAAGAAAATACCGAGCTTCCGCTGATTGTTTCAATGATATTCAATGAAAAAGGTCAGCTTCTTACGGGTGCAGATGTCAAAACCGCAGTATTTACACTTGAGGGACTTGGCGTAGATATGATTGGCTTGAACTGCGGACTCGGACCTAAGGAAATGCTTGAGCACGTAGAAGAGGCAGTTAGGTATTCGAGCACGCCGATTTTGGTAAATCCAAACGCAGGCTTGCCCGAATGTGTAAACGGTGTTACGAGTTATAAAGTCGGTGCAGAGGAATTTTCCGACGATATGGAAAAAATTGCAAAACTCGGTGTTTACTGTGTCGGCGGCTGCTGTGGAACAACTCCCGAGCATATAAAAATGACCGCCGAAAAATGCAAAAAAATAGCAGTTTCTCCTGTAAAGCAAAAGCACTTTACAGTGGTTACTTCCTACTCTAAAACAACGCTGATTGGGGAAAAGCCCGTGATTGTCGGCGAAAGAATAAACCCTACAGGCAAGAAAAAACTGAAAGCCGCACTTGTTGAAAACAATATGGATTATATTGTCTCCGAGGCGGTTGCGCAGGCTGACAAAAAGGCTGATGTTTTGGACGTCAATGTCGGTTTGCCCGAGATTGACGAGCCGAAAATGTTGGTTAGTGCGATAAAAACCGTTCAAAGTGTACTCAATATTCCGCTTCAGATTGATACCTCTGATTTTGAGGCGATGGAAAAAGCGCTTCGCATCTATAATGGTAAGGCTCTTATAAATTCCGCAAACGGTAAAAAAGAAAGTATGGAGAAAGTCTTTCCACTTGCTAAAAAGTACGGCGGCGTTGTGGTTTGTTTAACACTTGACGAAAACGGAATACCCGATACCGCGCAAGGCAGGATTGAAATTGCAAAGCGTATGATTAAAACTGCCGAAAGCTATGGACTGTCAAAAGACGACCTTATTATCGACGCACTTGCAATGACCGTAAGCACAGGCAAGGACAATGCTAAAGTAACCCTTGAAACACTCGATTATGTGAGAAATACACTCGGTGTGAACACCTGCTTAGGTGTTTCCAATATTTCGTTCGGCTTGCCGTCGAGAGAGATAATAAACACGGCTTTCTTTACAATGGCAATGCATTCGGGACTTTCCGCAGGTATCATAAACCCCTTGAGCGATATGATGATGAACGCTTATTATTCGTATTGTGCTCTCAAAGGCTATGACGATAACTGTGAAAACTATATAAATAACATTGCAAAGGTTGAGGCTGTTGCAAGCGGAGAAACGGTTGACTTAAAAACCGCAATTATTAAAGGTATGAAAGCACAGTCCGCCGATTGTGCAAAGGCTATGCTTGAAAATACCGATCCGCTTAAAGTTATTGACGGATATATAATCCCTGCTCTCGATGTTGTCGGACAAGCATTTGAAACGGGTAAAATGTTCTTGCCGCAGCTTTTGATGAGTGCTGATTGTGCAAAGGCTGCGTTTGACGAGATAAAGCTAAAGCTCACAGCCGACGGCGAAAAGCAGGAGCCAAAGGGCAAGATTGTCATTGCAACCGTAAAGGGCGATATTCACGATATAGGCAAGAATATTGTCAAGGTTCTGCTTGAAAATTATGGTTTTGATGTTATCGACTTAGGCAAGGATGTTGACCCCGAGCTTGTGGTTGAAACAGCAAAAAGGGAACAGGTAAAGCTCGTCGGACTTTCAGCTCTTATGACAACGACGGTCGCAAATATGGAAATTACGATAAAGCGGCTGCATGAGGATTATCCCGAGTGCAAAATTATGGTCGGCGGTGCGGTTTTGACTCAGGATTACGCCGACAGAATAGGTGCAGATTTCTATTCAAAGGACGCAATGGGCTCTGTCAGATATGCTGAAAGGCTGTTCACGGAAATTTAATTTTTTTCTGAACAATTATGTTATAAAATGTTATTGACAATATCATACTATTGTTGTATGATATATGCGATTTCAGACAAAAAAAGTATGAATTGAATATTTTCGATGGAAAAGAGATGTATTTATGAAGGTTTATGCCGATAATGCGGCTACAACAAAATTATCAGAAACGGCGCTTAATGCAATGATGCCGTATCTTACGGATACATTCGGTAATGCGTCAAGCCTCTATGACATAGGTCAGCAGGCTCATCACGGCGTTCAAAATGCGAGGGAGACTGTTGCAAAGGCAATCAATGCCGACACTAACGAGATTTATTTTACTTCGGGCGGCAGTGAGGCTGATAACTGGGCAATCAAGGGTGTTGCCGAGGTTATGGCGAAAAAGGGCAAAAAGCATATCATCACAACCGCCTTTGAGCACCATGCCGTGCTTCATACGGTTAAGAGATGCGAAGAGCTGTTTGGATGCGAAATTACGTATCTTCCCGTTAACGAGAACGGTATTGTTAAACTTGAGGATGTTAAAAACGCTATTCGTGAGGACACCGCACTTGTTACAATAATGTACGCAAATAATGAGATAGGCACAATTCAGCCGATAGCAGAAATCGGAAAGCTCTGCCATGAAAAGGGCGTTATTTTTCACACCGACGCTGTGCAGGCTGTCGGTCATCTTCCGATTGACGTTAAGGCGCAAAATATCGATATGCTCTCAATGTCGAGCCATAAATTCCACGGTCCTAAGGGTATCGGCGCTCTTTATATGAGAAAGGGTATCAGAATTCCCAATCTTATCGAGGGCGGCGCACAGGAGAGAGGCAAGAGAGCGGGCACGGAGGCTGTTTACGCTATGGCAGGAATGGCGGCAGCTCTTAAAGAGGCTAACGATAACCTTGCGGAGAACATGGAAAAAGTATCCGCTTTGCGCAACAGACTTATTGACGGACTTTTGAAAATCCCGTCAAGCAGGCTCAACGGCGACCGTGAAAACAGACTTCCCGGCAACGTAAATATCAGCTTTGAGGGTGTAGAGGGCGAGTCGCTTCTTCTCTACCTTGATATGAAGGGCGTTTCGGCTTCCTCGGGCTCTGCTTGTACGTCGGGCTCACTTGACCCGAGCCATGTTCTTTTGAGCATAGGACTTCCTCACGAGGTTGCACACGGCTCATTGAGGCTTACTCTTTGCGAGAGCAATACGCAAGAGGAAGTTGATTATATTGTTGACTGTGTTCCCGAGATAATTGAAAGACTTCGTTCGATGTCTCCGCTTTGGGAAAGATTACAGAAAGAAAGAGGTAATGCATAATGGAATATTCAGAGAAGGTAATGGAGCATTTTGCTCGTCCGCATAATGTCGGTAAAATCGAGGACGCAGACGGTGTCGGCGAGGTCGGTAACGCTAAGTGCGGAGATATAATGAAAATGTATATCAAGGTAAACGACGGCATAATCACAGACGTTAAGTTCAATACCTATGGCTGTGCTTCTGCTATCGCAACCTCTTCAATGGCTACCGATATGATTAAGGGCAAGCCTATTTCGGAGGCTCTCAAGCTTACAAACAAGGCTGTTGTTGAGGCTCTTGACGGACTTCCGGCAGTTAAAATTCATTGCTCTGTTCTTGCGGAGGAGGCTATCAAGGCCGCTATCAAGGACTACTATGAAAAGAACGGCATTGAATATGACAAGGAGCTTTTCAAAGAGGATTGCTGCAATTACGAGCATCATCACGCTGACTGATTTTAATAATAAAATCCCCCGAAATTCGCTTGAATTTCGGGGATTTTTTTTCGATTTTTTCAGAAAAATCAATATTTATAAAAACTATACAAAAACTGTGAAAAGTGTCGCAAAATATTATTGTAATTATATATTTTATTGCTCAAAAAAGACGCTTTTTAAGTGCTTGAAAGCCTTGAAACAGCGAGAAAAACGCTGATTTTTATACTTCCAAAATTTACCGTATAAAAACGTTGTTGACATATGTCAAAAATACTATATAATAGACTTATAAGGTTAAAAAAACAGTTATCGGAGGGGTAAAAGTGGCAAGACCTAAAAAGTTAAGACGCATTTGCGCATACCCCAAGGTAATGGGCTTTAGACCGTTCGGCGATTATGCCGAGGTTGTTGACCTTACCTTTGACGAGTATGAGGTTATGAGGCTTATGGATACTCTCGGGTATTCGCAGGAGGAATGTGCAATCCAAATGGACATTGCCCGTTCAACCGTCGCTTCAATCTATAATTCGGCAAGGGCAAAGACGGCAGACGCTATTATTTACGGAAAGTCGCTTGTGATTCACGGCGGAGATATTGAGCTTTGTAAAGGAAGCTCAACCTGCTGCGGTAAGTGCGGCAAAACAGCCTGCAAGGACTGCGGACACGGAGAGAGCATTTTGTGTTCGGCAAAGGCGGCTAATCGGATAATATAAATGTAAATACGGAGGTAAAAGAAATGGAAGCATGGAGAGGTTTCAGTAAGGGCGCATGGTGCGACAGAATTGATGTATCTAACTTTATCAAATTGAACTACACAGCTTATGACGGCGACAGCTCTTTCCTTGAAGGACCTACTGACAGAACAAAGAAGGAGATGGACAGAGTACACGAGCTGCTTATTGAGGAAAATGACAACGGCGGCGTACTTGACGTCGATACCGAAAGGGTACTTTCAATCCTTTCACACGAGCCGGGTTATGTTGTTGACAAGGACACGGACGTTATCGTCGGCTTGCAGACTGACGAGCCGCTTAAAAGAGGAGTTTCACCGTTCGCAGGCTTCAGAAACGCAGTTCAGGCTTGTAACGCATACGGCTATGAGCTTTCCGAGAAAATCAAGGACGAGTTCACATACAGAACAACTCATAACACAGGTGTTTTCAGAGCATATACAGATACAATGAAAGCTGCCCGTCACGCAGGTATTCTTACAGGTCTTCCCGACGCATACGCAAGAGGAAGAATTATCGGCGACTACCGCAGAATTGCTCTTTACGGTATGGATTACCTTATTGAGCAGAAGAAAGAGGACAAGCGCAGACTTGGTATGAAGGAAATTCTTGACGAGGAGACAATCCATACTCTTGAGGATCTTTCAAAGCAGCTTGACTTTATGAATCAGCTTAAAGGTCTTGCTCTTTCATACGGATATGATATTTCAAAACCCGCAACAACGGCTAAAGAGGCTGTTCAGTGGCTCTATTTCGGCTATCTCGGCGCAATTAAGGAGCAGAACGGTGCGGCTAACTCAATAGGCAGAATTGCCGAGTTTATGGATATTTACATTCAGAGGGATATTGAAGAGGGTATTCTTGACGAGGTACACGCACAGGAGCTTATCGATGACCTTGTTATCAAGCTTCGTCTTGTTCGCCACTTGCGTACACCCGAATACAACGACCTTTTCGCAGGCGATCCAGTTTGGGTTACAATGGCGCTTGCAGGTGTAACCTGCGAGGGTAAGCATATGGTATCAAAGACCTCATACCGTGTATTGCAGACGCTTTACAACCTCGGTTCATCGGCTGAGCCGAACATTACGGTTCTTTGGTCGGATAGACTTCCCCAGACTTTTAAGGACTTCTGCGCTCAGGTTTCTATTGATACAGACTCAATTCAGTATGAGAACGACGACGTTATGAGAAGAATGTACGGCGATGACTATGCAATCGCTTGCTGTGTATCGGCAATGAAGATGGGTAAGCAGATGCAGTTCTTCGGTGCAAGATGTAACCTTGCAAAGGTTCTCCTTATGGCACTCAACGGCGGAAAGGACGAAATCGAGGGCGCACAGATAGCTCCCGAGGGCGAAATTTTCGAGGAAAAGCCTCTTACATTTGAAGAGGTTTATGCGGCATATAAGAAGTATCTTTCTTGGATGGCAAGACTTTATGTCAACACCATGAATATCATTCACTATATGCACGATAAATACGCTTATGAAAGACTTATGATGTCTCTTCACGACACAGACGTTGAGCGTTTGATGGCATTCGGCGTATCGGGCTTCTCGGTTGCTATCGACTCTTTGTCGGCAATCAAGTATGCAAAGGTTACTCCCATAAAGGATGACAGAGGACTTATCACAGACTTTAAGATTGAGGGCAAGTTCCCGAAATACGGCAACGACGATGACAGGGCAGACCTTATCGGTAAGGACCTTATCGAGTATTTCTACAAAGAACTCTGCAAAACTCCTTGCTACAGAGGCGCAAGACATACTCTTTCAATCCTTACAATCACATCAAATGTTATGTACGGCAGAAAGACAGGCTCTACTCCCGACGGACGTAAGGCAGGCGAGCCGTTTGCTCCCGGTGCTAACCCCATGCACGGCAGAGATTGCGAGGGCGCTTTGGCTTCTCTTAACTCGGTAGCAAAGCTTAACTATGCTTGCTGTCAGGACGGTATTTCAAACACCTTCTCAATCACACCCGACGCTCTCGGAAGCGATAAGGAACAGCAGATTGAACACCTTACAACAATGCTTGACGGTTACTTTGAGCAGGACGCACATCATCTCAACGTAAACGTTCTCAACCGTGAAAAGCTTATTGCTGCTATGAACGACCCGACTCTCTACCCCTCACTCACAATCAGAGTATCGGGATATGCGGTAAACTTCAACAAGCTCACTCGTGATAAGCAGGAAGAGGTTATTGCCCGTACATTCCATCAGTCAATGTAAAATTCGGACAACAAAACGGGCGGATTTTCCGCCCGTTAATTTTAGATAAGGAGATAAGCTATGGCGAATATACATTCCTTTGAAAGTCTTGCCGCAGTTGACGGCGAGGGAATACGCTTTGATGTGTTTTTCAGCGGCTGCCCCTTGCGTTGCGCCTATTGTCATAACCCTGACACATGGCACCATAAGGGCGAAATCGAAATGTCGGCGCAAGAGCTGTTCAATAAAGTAAAACGCTATAAGCCTTATTTCAAAAACGGCGGCGGAGTAACTTTTTCGGGCGGAGAGCCGTTGCTCAATGCAAAATTTATAAATGAAATCGCACCGCTGTTAAAATCGGAGAATATCGGATATTGCCTTGACACCTCGGGAAGCGTTGAATTGACCGACGAGGTAAAAACGGCGATTGACAATGCCGATATGGTTATTCTCGACGTTAAGTTTTACAATGCCGAGGACTATAAGAAATACACGGGCGGAGAATTTGAACGCTTTATAAAAATCGGCAGGTACGCAAGCAAAAAAAATATCAGATTGTGGCTTAGAACAGTTGTTGTTCCCGATATTAACGACACCGAAGCGGATATGGATAAATATGCCGAGCTTTCAAAGCGGTTCAAGTTTGAGAAATACGAGCTTTTGGCGTTTCACACAATGGGATTTTTCAAGTATGATGAGCTTAAAATTGAAAATCCGTTGAAAAATACAAAAGCACTCGATAAATCAAGACTGCACGAATTGCAGGAATATCTTGACGGAAAAACCGAAATAACGGAGTGTTAAATTACACAACTTCCACAAAGCAAAAGCCATAGGTATTGGCTGAGTGTTCATAAGGAAGTATTGGTTTCTCGCATAAAAATCCCTTATGCTTTTGCCAAAAAGCCTCGCAAGGCGACAGCCTTGCTTCATTTCTCGGCTTCGGCATAAAAGAATTTTTATAACTACGAAACTGCAACGCACTTCAAAATAATATATTTTTGATGCAAGAAAAGGCAAACCCCGCAGATAATGCTAACGCATATCTGCGGGGTTTAACGAATTATTGCGTAAAAAGATGTTGTTTTGAAGCAAAACTGCCTTATTAACACTCAGCCTTGTCCTATGGCTTAATTTTATATGTTATATTGATTATTCAGCTTTCTTTTTTCTGCCTGTAAAGAGCGAAACGCCGAATATAACGCCCAAAAGAACAAGCGCAAAGGTCATCCAACCGATAAGCACCGGCTTGCTCTGTGAAGCAAAGGTGTCGTAATATCCTTTGAGGTAAACGACGATTACGATAATCGGCAAAACATACTGCATATATGCTCTGACCCATTTCGGAAACTTTACGCCCTCGCCTGCGTTTGCTTCTTTGAGGAAATTTTCAAAGCCCCAGCCGTTACGCCTAACGCAGAACATAACGAACAGCAAGCTGCCGAGAGGCAAGAGGTTGTATGAAACAATGAAGTCCTCCAAGTCCATAATGCCGGTGCCGCTACCGAGAGGCTGGATTTTTGAAAGAACATTGAAGCCTAAAATCGCAGGAATTGAAATGAGAGTTACGATAACAAAGTTTACAGCAACCGACTTTTTGCGTTCCCATTTTTTCATATCCATAAATGCCGCAATCAAGTTTTCGAATACAGCGACTACTGTTGAAAGAGCCGCAAACGACATAAAGATAAAGAAAAGAGTGCCCCAAAGTCTGCCGAAGGGCATCTGATTAAAGAGATTCGGCAATGTTATGAACAAAAGAGACGGACCTGCACCCGGCTCAACACCGAATGAGAAGCAAGCCGGTATAATTATAAATCCTGCCGTTAATGCGACGAGCGTGTCCAAAATCATAACGCTTATAGCCTCGCCGCTGAGACGCTTTTCTTTACCGAGATAGCTGCCGAAGATTTCCATTGCGCCGATACCGAGACTCAATGTAAAGAACGAGTGGCTCATCGCCGCAAAAATCGCAGTACCGAAGCCCGACTGCTTAACCGAAGCAAAATCGGGGACGAGATAGAACTTGAAACCCTCGCTTGCGTTTGGAAGTGTCGCAGAGTTGATTGCAAGAGCAATCATAAGTATAATAAGCAACGACATCATTACCTTTGTAATCTTTTCAACGCCGTTTTTAACGCCGAGAGCGCATATGCCGAATGATATAACGATAGCGACAAATGCCCACAAGCCCATTGTCAAGGGTTGACCGAGCATATTCGAAAATGCGTCTGCAACGCCGTCAACCGAAAGCCCCGAGAGTTTACCTGTAAGCTCAAGGTATGTGTAGTAGAGCATCCAACCTGCAACCATCGTGTAGAACGACATCAAAAGGAAGCAACCGATAATGCTTATCCATTTAAGCCTGTGCCATTTAGTGCCTGCGGGCTCAAGCGTTTCAAACGCCCTGCCCATACCGTACCTACTTGCTCTGCCTATCGCAAACTCCGAAACGAGAATGGGGAAGCCAAGTATAACCAAAAATGCCAAATACATTACTATAAAAGCCGCACCGCCGTACATTCCGCAAATATAAGGGAATTTCCAAACATTACCGATACCGACCGCACAGCCTGCCGAAACGAGAATAAAACCGAGTCTTGAACCGAACTTTTCTCTTTCCATAAAACACCTCTTCCAAAATTGTCGTATTATATAATACCATATAATGCAAAAGTGTTCAATAAAAAAATTCATTGAAATCGGCATGGCAAAAAGCAGATTTTTCGTAAGCCTTAGATTTTCTCGAAACGGATAATATCTCCGTCGGCATCCTTAATGCCCTTTTCAAAGCTTACAGAAAGTCTGCCGTCAATAACCTCCGTAAATTGAACAATTACAAATTCGTCAGTCTCGGCAAGGTCCTTAGTTATAATTTGCGTGCTGTTTTCCATTTAATTCAACTGCTCCTTTACATAATAATCACGCCGAAACATTTTAAGAATTTAGCTGCGTAAAACACATATTCCACTCTCCTTTCCGAACAAATGTTCGTACTAATAATACCACATTCATTCATAAAGTCAATACCTTTGGAATATTTAAGTACAAATAACGGTACTCACAAAAAAATATATTGACAAACACCCTTTATAAATGTTAGTTTATAATCATAAAGGTTAGGGGGTATTTATATGGCTGATTTTAAGAAATTTAAGGAAAAGCACGAAACCGTAATTCAGTTTATCAAGTTTTCGCTTATTTCAATGCTTGCAGGTCTTACGGAAACAATTTCATTTTTGATAATGAGCTATCTTTTGCCTGCGAGGCTGCCAAATCAATTCGATTTCTTTGTCTTTCACTATGATACAACGGGAATGTTCGTGGCGTTCTTCGTCTCGGCAATTCTTGCGGAAATCGTATCGTTTACAATCAACCGAAAAGCGACATTTAATGCTAACAACAGCGTTGTAAAAAGTGCCTTGATGTACTTTTCAATGGTGCTTGTTGTAATTTGCCTAAAGACTTGGATTGCAGGTGCGTTGCAGCCCGTTATGCGTGGCGTAACGGACATAAAGCTTCTTATTGATTGGGTACCGAAGCTCGTTTCAATGCTTGTTGCAGTGGCGATAATCTTCCCGATGAACAAGTTTGTGATTATGAAGCACACCGACGAGCCCGAAAAGGAAAAAACCGAAGAAAAGCAAATATAAAAATTAAAAATGACGGCTTATTTCACAGGAAGTAAGCCGTCGTTTTTTTAGTTTTATTTAATTAAATGTAAATATTAAATTTTTGTCGGGAACTGAAATTTCGACGATTTTCGTACCCTGTAAATTTGTTTTGAGCTGAAAGCCCGTGCCGTCATATTCTCCCGAAAAAATTAGACAATCGCCTGATTTTGTCTGCGACAATGCCGTACCGCTTTTTTGTGCCGCCGTCAAAGTCTTGTTAAGCACGGATATTGCGGAATTTTCGGAAAAATAATTCTCGACAGACGAAATTTTCAAGCCCGCAAGCTCTGCCGCAGAGCCGTTTTCGTCCTTTGTGAGCGTAAGACCGTCTATGTATTTCGGCGAGGAATAGCTGAGGCTTATATATCCTGCTCTTTTCGTGAGCCTTGCCGTGGATTGCGACGAATTGTGCTCGATTGAAATATCGGCTGAAATTTCCTCGGGCAGATTAAGAGCCCTGCTAGTTGTTGCATTTGAACATCCTGTAAGCAGAAAAATTAACGCAGTTGTAGCAAACAGGAATTTTCTCATAAATTGTTATCACCCTTTTTCAAAGGCGGAAAGTGTTTTCGGAAGCTCTGTTATTATCTTTTGTGCCGTCATACCCATTTTTGAATATTTTTCGGTCGCAATATCACCTGCATAGCCGTGGATAAATGCTCCCATAACTGCGGAAAGGTCGGGGTTTATCTTCTGACAAATCAGCGATACGATTATGCCTGCAAGCACATCTCCGCTTCCTGCCGTTGCAAGTCCCGAATTTCCCGTCGTGTTAATGTAAAAATCCTCGCCGTTGCTTGAAACGACCGTGCGTGAGCCTTTAAGCACAACGGTTGCGCCCGTGAGTTCTACTAAGTCTCTGCAAGCGCCTATTCTGTCCGCTTGCACTTCTTTTACCGTACAGCCGAGCAGCCTTGCCGCCTCTCCCGGATGAGGAGTTATTATAACTTTCGCCTTTGCGTTTTTTATTATATCTATGTTCTCGCACATTGAATTTATGCCGTCGGCATCCAAAACAATCGGCACTTCCGAATTTTCAAGTACAGAGGTTACAATCTGTTTTGTGTCGTAATCGTTGCCGAGACCGCAGCCTATAAGCACGGCAGAGCAGTTTTTAAGTTCCGATTTAATTCGAGCCTCGCAAAGTGCCGAAATTCTGCCGAATCTGTTTGAGGGCAGGGGTATAAGCACCTTTTCGGGACAAGTGTTCATCATAACGGGGTACGCTTTGTCGGGAAAAGCGAGCTTTACAATTCCCGCGCCGCACTCCGATGCGGATTGAGAGGAGAGGAGCGCCGCACCCGGCATTTCATAGCTTCCTGCTATAATCAAAGCTTTGCCGAAATCACCCTTGTTGGAAAGCTCGCTTCGTTTTGGCATTTTCGATTTTATATCGTTTATGTTAAGCGTGTAGCCGCCCGAAAATGAGCGTAAAATATCCTCTGGAATACCGATTGAAGCTACTTGGATTTCTCCTGCAAATTCCGCAGAGGGATAATATACAAGAGAATATTTGAGCGCAATTACCGAAATTGTCATATCCGCCTTTACGCACGGTGCTAAAAGCTCGCTCGAGTCCGCACACATACCGCTTGGCAGGTCAATGCTCACAACGTAGCCGTTGCTCTCGGACAGTTTCTTGAAAAGGCGTTGCAGTCTTTCGTCGGGAACACCCGAAAAGCCTGTTCCGAAAACACAATCGACAATAATATCGCTATTCTGAATTAAAAGGTCATATTTTTCATCATTATCACAGTAGTTTTCAATTTGAACGCCGCTGTTTTTTATACGCTCAAGCATTTCCCTCGCCGTATCGGCAACAGGCTCACCCATAGTTAAAAGCACCGTTACCTTGTAACCGTTTTCGGAGAGCTTGCGTGCGATAACATATCCGTCACCGCCGTTTTTACCCTTACCGCAAACAATCAAAGCCTTACGAAGCCCTGTGTCGTCAAACTTGTTGCGTATGACCTTTGCACACGCAGAGCCTGCATTTTCCATAAGACGAAGAAATGTAATTCCACCCTCGTTAGCCATATTTTCAACTTCTCTTATCTGCTGTGAAGAAAGTATTTTAATCATATTCGGTCCTCCTTACTGTAAGCAATTACCGAAGCCATTGCAATTGTGTCGGTGTGAGTTATGCTAAGTGAAAATTCAAGTCCTTTTTCCGTTGCGATTTTTTGGGCGTTTCCCGAAAGAGAAAAATTCGGCGCACCGTATTCGTCGTGCAAAATTTGAACTTCGCAGAGCGAAAATCCACGAACGCCCGTACCGAGAGCCTTTGCGAAAGCCTCCTTTGCACAAAATGCACCTGCATAGCTTTCGTATCTTTTGCTTTCAAGCTCTTTAAGCTCGTCCGCACCGTAAACACGGGCTTTGAAGCTCTCGCTTTTGAGTGAGTGCTCAATCCGCTTTATATCGACAATATCAATACCGTTTTTTATCATAATTGCCTCCGTAAATACTATCCTTTGGCTTACTTCCTAATTGTACCATAAATTCCGGTACAAATAAAACGAAAATATAAATAAATGTTGAATTTTTTATGTTTTATGGTACAATTATACTTCGAAGAAAAATGAAAGAAGAGAAGTGATTGTATGAATATATACATAATGGAAAACGCACAGGAAATCGGAAAGGCGGTCGGCAAGCTCTTTGTTGACGCAATTAACAAAAAGCCCGACATTACACTCGGACTTGCAACAGGCGCATCGCCCATTCCGACATATAAGTATATCGCAGAGGAATACAAAAAGGGTAATGTTTCCTTAAAGGACGTTAAGACATACAACCTGGACGAATATGTTAATCTTCCCAAAGAGGATAAAAACAGCTATTATTCATTTATGCACGCAGAGCTGTTTGACCACACCGATATTAAAGAGGAGAATGTTCATTTCCTCAACGGCAACGCCGAAAATATCGAAGCGGAATGTGAAAATTACGACGATATGCTCGACGAAGCTAAGGTTGACATTCAGCTTCTCGGCATAGGCAGAAACGGACATATCGGCTTTAATGAGCCGTCAATCCGCTTCTCAAAGGGCTCGTTTAAGGTTAAGCTTACACAGAGCACAATTTCCGCAAACTCAAAGTATTTTGACGAAAATCCGATGCCCACTCACGCTCTTACAATGGGCGTAGGTTCAATTATGAAGGCGCAGAAAATCGTGCTTATCGCAACGGGAATTGACAAGGCGGACGCTATATCGGCAATGATTTCGGGCGACGTTACACCTGTTTGCCCCGCTTCGATTTTGCAGTTCCACCACGACGTTGACGTTTATATCGACAAGGCTGCCGCAAGCCTCTTATAATTTCAAATTTCAGAAGCATATAAAATGACCGAGTATTTTTTGATACTCGGTCTGATTTTTTATCATAGTATTATTTTGCAATCAAACTCTTCAAAAAAGCCTTGATTTTCCTCAACGGTGCAAAAAGCTTGTATGACCTGCTGTTTATGACAAGGTTATACTGACCTAAAAGATTGGCGTATTGAGCGTTGAGTGTTTGAATTCGCTGCTCGGCTTCGGCGTTGAGCCTTGAGAGCTCGGCATTTTTTTCACGCTCAAGCCTTGCGCTCTCCTTTTCCGATTCGTACAGCTCCTTGAAGGAATTTAAGCTCTCCTTTATTCCGTCGGCTTCCCGCTTGTCGAAATACACTTCGTTTTTATGAAGATTATATAAGTCTCTGATTGTAAAGCCGAATTTTTCCTCGGCAAGCTCGGCATATTTTTTATCCTTGAAAAGCTCATCAAGCTTTTTCATTTCCAAAACCTTGTTGTCGGGGTACATATGAAGCGCACCGCCCAAAACAAAAGCCTTTTCAAGCTCCAATTCTTCGTCTGTATGCTCTGTCTTTAATTTCAATTTATCGGAAAACGCTTCCAAGAAAATTTCCCTCGGGCAGTCGTTTACAAGCTTGTAGGCTATCCTCACATATTCCTCGTTGTGACCGATAGTTTCCGCATTGCCGAGTGTACTGTTGTTGGCGTGCCAAATACGGTAAAGCACAAGTTTTTCGGGATAAATATAAAGCGGACATATGAAATTCATACGAATCCAATAGTCATAGTCGTGAAGCTTGTTGAGCGTCAAATCGTGGTCGCCGACTTTTTCGTAAACGCTCTTTCGCATAACTACACTGCTGTGGCAAAGGAAATTCGAATGGTCGTAAAATCTTCTTACAAAGCCTGCCTGAGTCATATTTTCACGGTCAAACAAAGTAAGAAATGCTTCGGGCAGCTCACCGCTTGTAAATGGTCTGCTGTTTTCGTCTATGAGCGTTGCATGGGTAAAGCAAGCACCGTATCGGGGGTTTTCTTCAAGGAACTTAATCTGCTTTTCGATTTTATCCTCAGCCCAAATATCGTCGGAGTCGATATGAGCAATATATTCGCCTTTTGCACGGTGCAGCGCTTCGTTATTGGCGTTTGAAATATTGAAATTTTTCGGAAGCGTGTAAAGCTCTATCCTGTCGTCATCATAGCTTTTGACGATTTCCGCCGTGTTATCTGTCGAACAGTCGTCAACAATGATAATCTGCAAATTTTTATAGGTTTGATTAAGCACGCTTTCAAGAGTCTCTCCGATTACATCGGCGCTGTTATAAGCGTTTATGCAAACGCTGACAAGTTTTTCCAAAGCCATATAACCCTCCGAATTTATTAACTGTTACTATATGAAAATATACCACATTTTTCAAGAAAACGCAACATTAACAAGTGTCCGTCAAAAATAATATAATGTATTGCTCCCCGAAAAAATGTTTATAGAGGTAATTTACGGGTAAAAATAGTCTTAAGGACACATAAATTACCTTTGGAGAGTGATAAAAATGACAGTAAGGCGAGGAGAAATCTACTATGCGGATTTAAGCCCTGTTATAGGCTCCGAGCAAGGCGGAATGAGACCTGTTTTGATAGTTCAAAACGACGTGGGCAATAAGTACAGCCCGACGGTAATCGCCGCCGCCATCACAAGTCAGAAGTATAAAACCAGACTGCCCACACACATAAGCGTAAATGCTGACAACTGCGGACTTCAAAAGGACTCGGTTGTGCTTCTTGAACAGGTGAGAACGCTGGATAAGCAGCGACTTAAAGAGCGTATGGGCAATCTTCCCGACAGCGAAATGAATAAAATCAACAAGGCATTGTCCGTAAGCTTCGGACTGTTATAAAAAATACGGCACACTCGTTCGGGTGTGCCATAAATCTTTCTTACTTATTTTGTCTTGAGCAAGGTCGAAAGCTCGTCCATAAATGCGTTAATATCTTTGAAATGTCTGTAAACCGAGGCAAAGCGAACATAAGCAACCTCGTCAATATCCTTGAGCTTATCCATAGCAAGCTCGCCGATATGAATTGAGGTAACCTCTCTGTCAAGTGAGTTCTGAAGATTAGCCTCGATTTCGTCAACTGCTTTTTCAAGAGTTTCGATAGTAACCTGACGCTTCTCACAAGCTCTCATCATACCGCCCAAAAGCTTGTTGCGGTCAAATGCCTCACGTGATTTGTCTTTCTTAATGACGAAAATCGGAACGCTCTCGATAATCTCGTATGTAGTAAATCTCTTGCCGCATTTGATGCACTCACGGCGGCGGCGAATACGCTCTCCCTCGTCTGTGGGACGGGAGTCAATTACCTTGCTTTCTTCAAAAGCGCAAAAAGGACACTTCAAATATATCACATCCAAGTTAAAAATTTTCTAAATCCTATATATTGTATTATATCAAAGTTTTTCCACAATGTAAAGCGTTAAAGCCGTGATTTTTCTCTTTCTTCCATTATTTGATAATTGATTTTGCACCGCTGAGCCTTTATTATGAGGGCAGAGGTGATAAAATGGCAGGAATAATAGCGTCTGTTTGTGAGTGTGTCAAGGGGATGAACAGGCTGTCAAAGCTCTCGATAAAATACGGCGGCGCAGTTGTGCTTTCGCTGTATGCCTCGGCGGCGTTTTGCTCGGTTATTATGGGCAAAATCGGCAATTTCGACACGCTGCTGATTTTGAAAAACGAGCTTTTAAGCTGTGCGGGCGAAATGCTGTCGGCGGTTTTTGTTCCGTCGATTTTTCTTGAAATATTGACTCTTGCAGAAAAATACAAGTAAAAAAATTGACTTTATGCAAGTAAAATGTTAAAATGAAAGCCTGAAACGGAGTGACCACAATGATTTGTCCCAAATGCAGAAAAATTTATCCCGATACGGTCGAAGTGTGCCCCGAGTGTCAAGTTGAATTGATAGGTATGATGGGCGACGCAGACGCACCGGATGACAATGCGAAAATGGAACGTGTCGTTGTCGGCAGCGACGGGGAAATTTCCCCTACAATTATTTACAGACCTATCGACGAGCCGTTGCCTGTCAGCAATAGCTTGCCAGTAACGCTTATGCTTCTTGCGATTATAATGCTTTTGGCAAGTGCGGTTTGCTTTTTCCTCGGAAGGTCGGGGGCGAATACCGCACAGGGCGCAAGTGTTATGAGCTTTGCAAATTATATCATTGGATTTTTGAATTAAAAAACCGCCTGTGAAAGCTTCACAGACGGAGCAAAGGTACTGCAAACGCTGTTTTTTTCTTGTCCTTTGCTGTCAATATTATATGCACAAAAAAAGAAATTATCAGATTTTATAATAAATTTTCAAAAAACGCTTGCTTTTTACCTTAGTATATGATAGAATACTCGGGCGTTGAAAAAATGCAAGTCGTTAAGGAGGAAGTTAGTATGTCAGCAATCGAAATTATTCTCGGCTCAATTGTTATCCTTTCATCAATCGTAGTAATCGTAGTTGTTCTTATGCAGCAGAGCCGTGAAGCCGGTCTTTCAGGTGCTATTTCAGGTGCGGCTGATACCTTCTTCGGTAAGAATAAGGGCAGAACTATTGAGGCTAAGCTCGAAAAATTCACAAAGTATTTTGGAATTTTCTTCTTCGTGCTTGTTCTCGCTGCATGGATTGTTCTCTTGTTCGTAAAATAACTCTTGCTTATAAGATAAATTAAAACAAGGCAAATTATAAAGCGGTTTTTCCGCTTTATATATATGATCCACTAGCTCAGCTGGCAGAGCACTTGACTTTTAATCAAGGTGTCCGGAGTTCGATTCTCCGGTGGATCACCAGAAAAAGAGTATCCGTAAGGATACTCTTTTATTTTATATTGAAATTAAAACGGAAGTACAAATAAAAAATAATAACAAATTAAAACGGAGAATCGAACTCATAGTCCATCTTTTGCGAAGCAAAAGGGACATAAGCACTATCGGGCAGAGAAGAGTGAAAAGTGAAGAGTGAAAAGAAGTGGGTGCTTCGCACGGATTAGAAATTATATCAAACAGCGTAGGGCGGGGGTTATTCCCCTGTTAGGGGAAATGTCTGCGAAGCAGACAAAAGGGTGCCTGAATTCGGGAGAATTTGCTCCCGCCGTCAAATCACAACAAATCAACGGTTACAAGCAATTATATTTTTATATTATAT
>ERZ1026898.43-NODE-43-length-75981-cov-24.569555_pt1 | contig 75981 bp, 70 predicted proteins | sample MGYA00380178_ERZ1026898 | MGnify/ENA primary metagenome ERZ1026898 (study PRJEB33269, sample SAMEA4719814) | human gut metagenome | biome: human-associated habitat; feature: organic feature; material: feces | place: Cameroon | collected 2013-10 ...
TGTCTGTCTGTCTGTCTGTCTGTCTGTCTGTCTGTCTGTCTGTCTGTCTGTCTGTTAAGATTGTCGCGCCGTTCTCGGCGAATGTCAAGAGCATATCACGATAAAATTCATATTGTTTTTTACGCGCTTCTATCTCAGCAGGCAGACCGATGTTGAGGTTTGTGCAGATAGCTTCAAAATTATCCAGAACATTGGCATAGCGTTCCTGAACATCAAGCGAAGGTAACGGAATAGTAATCTGTTCTATGGAAGGTACATTCGAGTGTACCACCTTGCTTTTTACCTTGCCTTTACTTTTCTGATCTCTTGCTGACTTTGTTGCAAGGACATGAGCCAAGTATCTTGGATTCTGATTGTGTTTTAGTACAACAATATCACCACCGGCAAGACACTTTTCGTGTCCTACATAAGCAACAGATTTCGCAATATCTTCAACACTTTCACCTGTAATTGCGAACAGTATATCACCATGTTCAAAATACTTTGGACTTGACACATATTCAAGCTGGGTGTGCGATACGCATTTATCAAACCAAGTGTTGTATGTGGTGTATATTTCACCATATCGCACACAAGGAATACCGTTCTCAGTAACTTGATCACGCTTAATACCAGAGCCCCTATAAATATCCGTAGCAATTTCTTTTAATGTTACCATAGGAATATCCGTTTGAGGTTTTAACAGCTCATCTCTATAATATTCATACTGTTTCTTTCTTGCCGTAAGCTCTGCCGTAAGCTCTGCCGTAAGCTCTGTGAAATTGTCCAGTATACGGACAATTTCACGCTGCACCAGCAGGGGCGGGACGGGGATTTTGTACGGTGCCAGTATTTTAAGGCTCAAACCGCCACGGGTTCCGTCTCCATTTGAAATGGCTCTCAGTTCTTCATATTTCCCATCCAAAATGTAGTAAAGAAACTTGTAGTCAAGATTTTCGTTACATATCATCGAACAAAGGGATTGATTGGTACACAACTCAATTTCCGTTATCGCCGCTTTTCCTCTGGTTTTTCCTTGTCCAGCAAGCGCGATAACAACCGAATGTTTCGGAACAATTGTGGTGCTATTCTTTTCGTACCCTAACTGCGTTATTTTTTTCTCGGTCGCTGTAACCCTTTTTAAATTCACTTCACCGGAACTCATCCAAGGAATTGTTCCGTTCTCCCAGTAAGTAGCATTCGTTTTACTTGGGGTAGCCCCAGTTACTAACTTGCAAATTTCTCCGAGAGCTTTATACTTCACCCCATTCGGGCAAAGCTCCTGAATGAGTTCATCAAGTACGGTCATTTTGTTCACCTTCTTTAGCCGTGTATGTTGCACACAATGTGGCAAGCGTGTAGTAGTACATATCTTCTTGCGTTTTTATCAGGCATTCGTCAAAAATATCAGTCACCTGCGTCGTGCAGAAAGAATGACAAGCATCTATGATAATTCGCATAGTCCAAAATGTCATCTCCTGCTCGTCGCAGGTTCCGAGATTGCACTTCTGAAATACCATATCTGCCGGCGGCTCAATCTGATTTTTATCAAGACCTAATTTCTCTGCGTTCAGATAACTCCATATATAAGAACTAAGGGGGGACACATTGTCGGAAAAACGCCAAGAAACCTTTCCTTGACATTCTGAGCTGTTGTGCCATTCGCTTTTTTCGGGGTCTTCAAATATATAAGGATTAACATCGTCAATTTCAACGGCTGCCCAACGGTCAAAGGCTCGATGAAGGTATTTTGCACCATCATAGAGAATACTGCGGCCGAACTCGTACCGTTGCAAATCAGCCTGCAATTTTTCCAGCGCAGCCCAAACCTCATCCATTGATAATTGGATATCTGGTATATTTGCCTGACAGAGAATCTCCCTCTGCTGTTTTTCAGAGCAGCGCATAAATCGAGTAGTAATATTGCGGCAATGTTTTCTTTTGAGCTTTAATTTTGCAGCAAGTGCAGCAAGTGGGAGATAGTCTACTTCGTCATCATTATCGATTAAAAACACTCTTGCCGCCTCGGCCAAAGCCGCCTTTTGTGCTTTTTCTTCTGCTGCTTCGTGCTCCTTTTCGTGACGGCGCTCGAGTTTATAAATAACTACTGTAAGAATAACGCTGACAACCAACGCAATAAAATCAATTATCAATCCGATAATGTCGCTATGTTCAAGAATCCAACTGTATATTGCCACCTTGTTACCCCTCAATCTCCCCAATAATCCGTTCGATTTCCTCTCTCAACTTCTGCTCTCGTGCGACGATCTCGGCAATCTCGGCGTTTAGCTTTACGATGTCGATCTTCTCACGGGTATCCTCCTGCTCCACATAGGTAGAAACAGAGAGATTATAATTGTTCTGTTTACTGCCGACCTCGTCGTTCGGCACAAGGCGGGCAAAATGCTGCTCGTCCTTACGCTCCGCCACGGCGGATACGATGCGCCGGATGTTGTCATCGGAGAGCCGGTTGTTCTTTGTGACCTTCACAAACTCCTTGGAGGCATCCACAAACAGAACGGCGTTGTCCGTCTTGTTCTTTTTCAGCAGCATAATGTCCACAGAGATTGTAACATTTAAGAACAGGTTTGAGGGCAGCTGAATGATGGCATCCACAAAGTTGTTATCCACCAGATACTTGCGGATCTTCTGCTCGGCCCCGCTACGGTACATAATTCCGGGGAAACAGACGATCGCCGCCGCTCCGTTGTTCGCAAGCCATGAAAGGCTGTGCATAATAAACGCCATATCGCCTTTGGATGCAGGCGCAAGCACACCTGCGGGAGAAAAACGAATATCGTTTATTAACAGCGGATTTTTATCTCCCTCCCACGGAACAGAGAAAGGCGGGTTGGAAACGATCAGTTCAAAAGGTTGGTCGTCCCAATGTTGTGGGCTAAGCAGTGTATCTTCACGCACGATACTGAATTTATCGAAATCAATGTTATGTAAAAACATATTGATACGGCAAAGGTTGTATGTAGTCAGGTCGATTTCTTGCCCGAAAAAACCTTGTTCAATATTGTCTTTGCCTAAAACCTTTTCAACTTTCAACAAAAGCGAACCCGAACCGCAGGCAGGGTCATATACCTTGTTGATTCTTGTCTTACCAATTGTGCCGAGTCGGGCGAGCAATTCGGAAACATCGGCAGGAGTGAAATACTGACCGCCCTTTTTACCTGCATTTGCGGCATACATACCCATCAGATATTCGTATGCGTCGCCAAACAAATCGGGATTGATACCGTCGGTCGAAAATAACGGCATTTTTTCTACGCCGTTCAAAAGTTCCGCAAGCACCTTGTTTCTCTTGGCGACTGTTTCGCCGATGGATTTGCTGTTTACATCGAAATCGTCAAACAATCCTGCAAAATCGTTTTCCGCTTCACCACTTGCGGCGCTGCTCTCGATATGGTTAAAAACGCGTTCTAAGGTTTCGTTTAGGTTTTCGTCCTTATCTGCACGGGCACGGACATTGCAGAAAAGCTCGCTTGGCAAGATGAAAAATCCCTTTTCCTGCACCAAGCCCTCACGGGCAGATTCTGCTTCTTCGTCGGACATCTTTGCATAATCAAAATCCGTATTTCCGGCGGCGTGTTCTCCCACATTGATATAGGCGGCAAAATTCTCGGAGATATAGCGATAAAACATTGTGCCTAAAACATATGACTTAAAATCCCACTCGGACACATGACCAGCGTGAACAAGGTCGGTAGCAATTTTATATATTGTGCGGAACAACTCGTCCCGATTCTGATTCTTCTTTATATCAGCCATTGATATTACTCCTTTATACATGTGATAAGTCGTCGTCTATTTTCCGCGCACAAATTACCACTATTGATTATAATTCTTCCGTCTTGAATGTTGTATATCCCTCGTAATAGTAACTGTGGTCGATGCCTTTCATATAGACTTCACGGCTGTTGATATCATCAGTTAAGGCATTTTTAAGAATATGTTTAATTTCGATGTCCTTAATCGGACTGCGTTCCATTGCGAGTAGGTAATCCTCTTTATCAACCTGACTCCAATCGACCACTTTTCCAATCTCTTTCTTTAAAATGCAGTCGAGCCATATACGTGTACTTCTGCCGTTGCCTTCGCGGAAAGGATGAGCGATATTCATTTCTACATACTTTTCGATGATTTCATCAAAAGTGGACTGCGGCATTTTATCGATATTTACAAGAGCCGCTTCCAAATACATCAGCGGTGCAAAACGGAAATTACCTTTTGAAATATTTACGGTGCGGATTTTGCCTGCGAAATCATAGATATCTTCAAACAGATACTTGTGGATTGCTTTTAGAGATTCAAATTTACCCGCCACTAATTTATCGAGAATACCGTTTTCAAAAAGTTCGATAGCTTTCTTTTTACTGATTCTTTCTTCCGCCTCGGCAAGCTCCGGAGCAGAAGTAATTCCTAATTTATTTTCCAACACCATATTATTTATCCCCCTTTATTTCATCGAGGATAAACTCCATAATATCATCCACACCGCAGTTAAGGGCGGCGCAGATTTTACCGAGGGTTTCGACAGTAACATTCTCGCCCTTGCTCATTTTGGTAATGGTGTAATTGCTTATTTCTGCAACCTTTGCAAGGTCTTTTTTCTTCATATCGTGGTCAATCAAAAGTTTCCAAAGTTTTTTGTAACTGACAGCCATAAAACGCACCTCATAGAAAGGATATAATTTAACGGATATAGTATATCACATCGAACTCGCTTTTTCAATATTTAATATAGCGATAACAGTATTTAAGTTCAATAAATCTGTAAATTTAATTGAATGTCATTATGACTTATGGTATAATACTCACATCAATTTAAAGAGGAACTTTCTATGAACAATTCACTTATTCCGCCAATCAATCCAAATATGTTTAATCAAAATGTAATAAACGAAGAAACTAATAAAACCTTAAAGCAATTATTTAAAGGCAAAATAAACGGCAGCTTCTTAATAAAAATAAAAAGTTCTGTTATTATTAAACTTGGCATACAGCTTTTGGAATATTATAATTTCCATTTTGATAGCGAAAGAATTGTTACAGGACGCGATGAAACTCCCGAGTATGATATATGTCGAATGATTGTCGGAATACACCGTCATCACTCTATCTTCCTCTCAAAGGGAGAAATCCGCAACAACGAAAAAAGTGAATCATATCAAAAACAGATAGTTAAAGAAACAATAGAAAAGATTAAACTTCGTCAATACGGCAGTGCATTTTTCCGCAAAAAACAACTGATAATCGGTGATGAATTTTTGTATTTTCCTGTCCCTTATGACTTGTTTGCCATGTGCATGAAATCCGTTTTATTGCTGAATAATAGTTCTAATCGGTTGGCTGTTAATTATGGCGACATAGTAAGTACCGCTTTATCCGCCTTAACTTTGATGGAAAACAACTTTCTAAGTAATGCATATCCTCTGTGCCGAGGTATGATTGAGTTGTACATAAAAACACTTATTCTGCAAAAGCATCCAGAGGCTATTAAGGCTTATGATGAATTTAGTAACTTTGAGATAGAGCAATCTTGTTGCAGCCAAAAATATCCTGAAAAATTTAATAAACTATATGAAAAACGAAAAAATCAATCGTCCAAAAGTAAGGTTGATTATTTACACTATGGTTGGCTGGACAGCATAGTCGCTTATAATTCAACTGAAAACAACAGATATTCAATATACAGAATTTTTGATTATCTGATGCGAGAATCCAACGATACACAATCTGATTCTTTAAATGAAATAAAACGACTGTACAAAATGTGTCACGGATATACGCATGGGAGTACAATACATGTTAAATATCCATTACTTCAATATTTTGAAATATCTATGATGATTTATTATGTTGTAAGAAATGTTTTTACTGAAATCTGCAATATAAGTAATATTGACATTCCCGATAATGAACCTAATATTGCGGAAATTGTAGATCGAGATTTCGCTATTCTCAAAGAGCAATACCGTATTCGCTCAACAGAAAATTTTGATTTATATTATGGATTAAGTAATTCTAAATAATACTATTTTACCACATGACTTTGTGTGTTGTTCGGCGGAACCGGGGTTAATTTTGCACTGACAAAGGGGTGAAATTGTGGTAAAAATCGGTCTTGTTCTATGACAAATTCTAATATTTGCCTTTAGAATTTTATTAGAACTCGGGGAAAAGCATAGTCTCTTTGCGACATTGATTTTGCCACGGTTTTAGGGTTGGAAAAGTCAAAAAAGCCTTGAAACACGGCGGTTTTCAGGCTTTCTGTAACTTCTTTTATCTTCCATTAAATTCTGCTAACTTCTGTTTTGCGTAAATGACTCGAAATCAGTTTGACGGCAACGTCACATGGGTTCGAATCCCATCCTCTCCGCCACTAAGTCCACTGTGATTTATTACGGTGGACTTTTTTTATGCCACAAAATGCTCAATAATAAGAACTTTCGACTATTTCGGTACATAGTAAGTCCCGAGGCAAAGGCTTCGCGTTCGGATACGGGCTCATTTCAAGCGTGGTGTCGCAGTATTTTTCGAGCTTTGCTTTCTGTTTCTCCGATAGACATTCAATCAGTTCCGCCTTGTTGCGGGATTGCAGGTGTTGAAGTTCTTTGTAGTGCGGATTGTTGTCGACCGGTGTGTCCTGCGGGCCCCTTTCGCAGTTCCGTAGTTCTTCGATAATGTTTTTCATTTCATCACCTGCTTGTACTATTCATCGGCACTTTGTCTTTTCGACAGCAAAAAAACGAATTTTTTTCACTTACCTCTTGCAAAACGGAAAGAAGTATGATATAATATGACCAAAAGAACCAAAATGGTCATATTTAAGGAGGCGTGAGCTTGGCTTTTACCGAATACGAAACAGAACAGCTTCGCAAGGCGCTGCTGAAGGAAACGAGACATTGTGCTGTCACGCTGGGGATGAAGAAAACTTCTGTGGATCAGCTGACAAAGGCGGTCGGCATTGCGAAGGGCTCGTTCTATAAATTCTACGAATCCAAGGAAATGCTTTTCTTCGCGGTTTTGGAGAACATTCACTCCGAGCTTTACGGAGTGGCTGACCATGCACTGAGCGAAACGAACGGCTTGCCGTATGCAGAGCGTGCGGCAAAGGCGGTTCTTGCCGTCTGTCGGAGGCTTTCCGATACCGGCGATATGGTTTTCATTGAAAACGATGCGAAGCTGCTTTTGCAGAGACTGCCGGAGGATGTCAAAAACGTGCATTACCACGACGGCGAGACGCACATCCGTCAACTTTTGGAGAAGCATGACCTTATGCCCAAGTGTGGTGTATCTTTGGCTGCTGCGACGGTGAGGGGACTGATTCTGACCGTCTCCCATAAGGAGCAGATCGGAGAGTTGTACCCGCAGGTGCTGGAAACGCTGGTGCATGGCGCTTGCAGGGAGTTATTTGAATAAGCGGAAGGCCGCAGAGATGCGGCTTTTCAAAGATGTGTGAGTTAGTTGCGTCTAACTACATGATGTGTGTATATCGGTTAGACAAATTTGACGGAAAAAGGAGTGGCAGCGATGCGAGAACACAAGAATTTTTGGGACAGAAATGCCGGTAGGTATGACCTCTTTATGCGAAAAGATCGGGCGGCATACGAAAAAATGTATGAGCTTATCCGACCGAGCGTGAAAGCTAAGACGGTACTTGAGCTTGCGACAGGCACCGGATTGATCGCAAAACATATCGTGAACGCGGCGGCACGTATCGAGGCGACGGATGCCTCCGCAGAGATGATCGCCGAGGCAAAGCGGGATAACCGCTCTGCGAAACTGCACTTTTCGGTGCAGGATATGTTCTGTCTTCCCTATGCGGACGGATCCTACGATGCGGTGATCGTGTCAAACGCCCTGCACATTGTGCCGCAGCCGGAGAAAGCCCTTGCCGAGATTCGCCGGGTGCTGAAGGACGATGGTGTGTTGATCGCGCCGACCTTTACCCACGCAGGAAACTCATTTTCCGGCAGGGTCAAAGCCTTTTTCATGAAGCTCGCAGGCTTTCCCCTTCACAGCAAGTGGACGAGCGAGGAATATCTGACTTTTCTGCGGCAGAACGGCTGGACAGTGCGGAAAAGCGTTGTTCTGAAAGCGTCATTTCCGTTAACTTATACCGAATGTGTGAAATCGGAGGTGTGATATGTCATTTTTTGAAAACACCCGCAACCCCGTGGGGCTTGGCGGAAAAATCATGGTTGCCCTGATGAATCTCGGTCACAGCCCCGTGGCACGGTGGGGACTTCGCTTTTTGGAGCTTACTCCAGATGCCGAGGTGCTTGACTGCGGCTGTGGCGGCGGGGCGAATATGAAAAGACTTCTGAAAAAATGCCCACAGGGTGTAGTAAAAGGGATTGACTATTCCCCTGTCAGCGTTGAGAAATCAAAAAGGGTCAACAAAGCCGCCGTTGCGAGGGGACGCTGTGATGTGCTGTGCGCGAGTGTGGCGGAGCTGCCGTTTGAATCGGAGCAGTTCGATCTGGTCACGGCTTTTGAAACCGTCTACTTCTGGCCTGATCTGCCGCAGTGCTTTTGCGAGGTCGGACGGGTGCTGAAGACCGGCGGAACCCTTCTCATCTGCAACGAGAGCAACGGCGACACGGACAGGGACGAGAAATGGACGGAAATCATCGGCGGCATGACCATCTACAAAGACACAGAGCTGAAAGCGTATCTGGAGCAGGCGGGCTTTCACGATGTGCATATACACAAAAAGAAAAGCTGGCTCTGCATTACGGCTCGGAAACGATGAAATTACTGCTGTATGCCACGATTTTCAAGGAGGGACGCAAACAGATGAAAGACAGCGAATTGCAAATTGACCGCAGCTGCCATGTGCTGTATTCAAAGCCTTGCAAGAAAGAAATCCTGGCGAAAATCGCCCTGCACTATCCGGAAGCAGAGCGGGAGACAGTATGGGAAAAGGTGCAGCGGCAGTACGCGGTCTTTCTCTCCGACTGGCGCACCGACTTGGGCGGCAAAAAGAACTTCCACAACGGCGTAGGCGGCACCTACGACTGCATCGCCATCATGAGCTATTATGTGGTCTGCAAAGCAGTTACTTCGTTCCGTGAAATCGAAGAGATGGAGGAAAATCTGATTCTTCCGACTTTCCGCAAGCTGAAATTTGTGGACTGCAACAAGCCGTTCTGGAGAAAGCTGATGTACAAGGCGTTTGTTCGTGCGAAATGCGGCTGTGACAAATGGCACGATTACGAGATGTCGGTTGCGCCTTACGATAAAGATAAGCCCATCTATTATGAATTCACATCGTGTCCGGCGGCGGAGTTTGCTATAAGGCACGGTCTTACGGACATTATGCCCGCCCTGTGTAATGTGGACTTTGCGTCTATGGAGCTGCTCCATGCAAGGCTTATACGGACGAACACCTGCGTGAACGGCTGCCGGTGCGACTATACCATCTGCGGCGATCAGGACCCGTATGTAAAAGAACATCCCGAATATCGGGATGAGGCGGGCTTCAGGAAAAACAAATAAAAGCACAACGCAAAGGCGGTGAAGCAAATGGAAACCTTTCTCGGAATATTGATCCCCTTTCTCGGGACGACGCTCGGCTCGGCGTGCGTGTTCTTTATGAAAAAATCCCTCGGCGATTTGGTACAGCGCTGCCTTGCCGGCTTTGCCGCCGGGGTGATGGTGGCGGCGTCCATCTGGAGCCTGCTGATCCCCGCCATTGAGCAGTCGGAGGGCATGGGAAAGCTGTCGTTCCTCCCCGCCTTTATCGGCTTTTGGGTTGGCGTGCTGTTTTTGCTCCTGCTCGACCATCTGATTCCCCACCTTCATATCGGAAGCGATAAGGCGGAGGGGCCGAAAAGCAAGCTCGGGCGTACCACGATGATGGTGCTGGCGGTGACCTTACATAACATTCCGGAGGGAATGGCGGTCGGCGTGATGTATGCGGGCTTCCTTGCGGGAAACTCGCAGATCACGGCTGCAAGCGCGCTTGCCCTGTCCCTCGGCATTGCCATTCAGAATTTCCCCGAGGGAGCAATCATCTCCATGCCGCTCAAGGCTGAGGGCGAGAGTAAAAGCAAGGCGTTTCTCGGCGGCGTCCTTTCAGGAATAGTCGAGCCTGTCGGCGCAGTGTTGACGCTTCTTGCGGCGCAGCTGGTGATCCCGGCGCTGCCGTATTTTCTGAGCTTTGCCGCGGGCGCCATGCTCTATGTGGTGGTGGAGGAGCTGATTCCCGAAATGTCACAGGGAAAGCACTCCAACATCGGCACGATCTTCTTCGCCGTCGGCTTCAGCGTCATGATGACGCTGGATGTGGCGCTGGGATAAGGAAGTAAATGATGATTTTACAGGTGATTTTGGAAGGCATCGGGCTGGGCGTTCTGCTCATTTTGGTTTGCGCCATCGGTATCCGCAAGGGCGCGGTGGGCATGGTGCATCTTTACAGCCCGGAGGTGCAGGAGCGGTGCGTAACGCTGGGACTTATAACACACGAAAAGATAAAGCGGAACGCTTTGATTTTCAAAGCGGTATGCGTTCCCGGTTATGTTGCCTATGTGCTGGTCTGCGTCTATGCACTCAACGGTGCGCGGGGCTTTCTTGCAGGCTTCTGGCAAATGCTCGTTATTTTATCGGTGATGAATCTGATGGACCGATTTCTGATCGACGGCTACTGGGTCGGGCACACAAACGCATGGACGATCCCCGGCACAGAGGACTTAAAGCCCTATATTACCGCTAAGGACAAGGCAAAAAAGTGGCTGTTCGGCACGGTGGGCATGGCTGTCATTTCGGCAGTGCTGGCGGCAATTATGATGATATTTGTTCGCTGAAAGGAGATACCCATGAAATACAAAATCGAGAAAAACACGGTGCAGGAGACGTTGATTATTCCGCTGTTTGCCCGGAAGGTGTGTTCGGAGCTGTATCCGAACATCTATCGGGATGAGCCGGCGGTGCGCCTGATTGATGAAATTGACTACGATTTTTCAGAGGCGGAGAAAAACTCCCGCAGCCTGATGCAGCGTTTCGGCTCGCTGGAAGTTGCCATGCGACAGAATGACCTCGCCTTTGAGGTGCGGGACTATTTGAAAGATCACCCTAACGCGGCGGTGGTCAATCTGGGCTGTGGGCTGGACAGTACCGGAAAAAGCTGTGATAACGGCAGCTGCAAAATCTACAATCTGGACTTTCCCGATGTCATAGCCGTGCGCAACGAGCTTTTGCCCGCCGGGGAGCGTGAGGAAAATATCCCATGTGACCTGAATGATACGGTGTGGTTTTCCAAAATCGACGCATCGGGCGGCGCGATTTTCTTTGCCTCCGGCGTGTTCTATTATTTTCTGACCGAGCAGGTCAAGGCACTGGTGCAGTCGATGGCAAACGCTTTCCCCTGCGGTGTGTTGGTGTTTGATGCGGCGAACCGAACGGCGGTAAAGATGATTGCAAAAACATGGCTCAAAAGCGCGAAAATCCGGGACGTTGGGGCGTACTTCGCGGTTTCCGACGCACAGAAGGAGCTTTCCCCGTGGGACAACCGCTTGCGTGTCACCAGTCGCGGCTATATGCTAGGATACAACGATCTTCGTGACCCGTCCGTCAGCGGCTTTTTCCGTTTCCTTGCAAAGGTCGGCGACGGAATGATGAAAATGCAGATCGTGAAGATCGGATTTGGAGGCAAGCAATGAAAATTCTGGTATATGGTGCAGGTGTTTTAGGGTGCAATTTGGCAAGGAATCTGTTTCACGCCGGAAAGGATGTGACCCTGCTTGCCCGGGGAAACTGGGCGGCGGAAATCAAACAGAACGGCTTGCGGATCAAGGACAAATTTTCGCCTCGCACATCGGTCAGCAATATTCCTGTGGTGACGGAACTGGCACCGAATGTCCGGTACGATGTGATATTTGTCGTTCTGCGATATACTCAGCTGGATTCTGCTCTGGAAACCTTGCGGGCGAATCAGACGAAAAATATTGTTTTTGTGGGTAACAATGTGCAGGCAAGAGCGCTGGCGGCGGCGCTGCCGGGGAAGAATGTCTTGTTTGCCTTTGCACTCTCTGCCGGGCATCGGGAACCTGACCGGGTCGTTTCTATCGACCTGAAAAAAATCACCATTGGGCAGTTGCGTGGGGCGGTCTCCAATGTGGAACTGCTCGGAGAGATTTTCGACGGTACCAAATACAAGGTCGTCTATGAGCCGAATATGGAGGATTATCTGCTCTGCCATGCGGCCTTTGTGATGCCTGCGGCCTTCGCCTGCTATAAGACGGACGGCGACCTGAAAAAGCTTAGGAGAAATACGGTGTACCTTGGACGGGTGATCGATGCCAATATTGAAGGCTACCGTGCCATACGCAATGCGGGACACGACATTTTGCCAAAGGCGGATGCAGACTTTGAGAGCGAAAAGTACCGCAAGACCAGTCTGCGCTTCTTTAAACTCATGTGCGCCACCTCACTGGGCAAACTATGTGCCTCCGACCACGCCATGAACGCCATAGACGAAATGAGCGCCCTGAATCGGGATATCAAGCAGTTCTTTGATGAGAACGGCGCGGCTTATCCCGTGTGGCAGGCGCTGGAGGCTGAGGCCGGGAGATACTTACGATGAAATACGCCGGAATGCCTTTCGGCATGTGGGTGCTGTTTGCACCGTCGTTCCGAAAACAGCTGACAGCGGTGTTCGGCTACGATACCGATACGGCAAAAGTGATCACGAAAAAGGCAAAGCCGAAATACAAAGCAATCATCTCCGAGCTGCCTGAATTTGAAAAGGGCGATCGCTTCAAGATGAATATCGTCAACTGTACAATGCTCGGTGCGTTTATTCTCTCCATGCCGGAGCGCCCAAAGGTGGACAGACTGACAGATTACTACGCAAAATCCATGATGACAAAGCCGATGAAATGGTTCTGCCGCAAGAGCGGAAAGAACAAGTTTACCCCCAAAGATATTTCCGGCATGAAGGCGACCGCCACCTTGAAAGCCGCCGACCGCAACCCATATTCGTGGAACATGGAGTTTTACGAATATCCCGACGGCAGCGGCTACGAGGGACGCTTCACCAAATGCGGCATCTGTGTGCTGATGAAAAAGCTGGGGCTGTACGATTTGACCCCTGCCCTGTGCCACCTGGACTACACCATGAGCGAAGCCGGCGGCGCGACTGACTTTGTGCGGCAGTACACCCTTGCCTCCGGCGGGCCCTACTGCGACTGCGGATACAAGAAAAAAATAGGAAAGGATGATTTCTGATGATTCAGACAACAGTCAGAATCTCCGGCATGGCATGCTCCATGTGCGAGGCACACATCAACGATACGATTCGCCGCACATTTTCAGTGGAAAAGATGTCTTCCTCCCATACGAAGGGAGAAACCGTTATCCTCTCGCATGAGCCGCTTAACGAAGTCGCCCTGCGCGCCGCCATTGCCGCCACCGGCTACACGGCGGGAGAAATCCGTGCTGCTCCGTATGAAAAGAAAGGGCTGTTCTCATTTCTGAAAAAGTAAATCATGCACTTTGACTCGCCGCTCCGGCGGCTTTTCAAAGACCGTTTGGTTAGCTTTGGCTAACTAAAAAACAAAATCAAGGAGGAACCGTTTTGAAAAAGCAATCCAATCTGTCCCGCCTGCTGGATTACGCGGGGACATACCGAATCCTAAGCTATCTTTCGTGGGTGCTTGCCGCCGTCGGCGCACTGTTGGCGCTGGTGCCGTTTTGGTACATCTGGCGCATCCTGCGGGAGGTCATCGAGGTTGCGCCGAACTATGAAAACGCCGTCCATGTGACGCACTACGGCTGGATGGCGGTGGCGTTTGCCTTTGCCGCCGTGCTTACCTACATCGCGGGGCTGATGTGCTCGCATCTTGTGGCGTTCCGTATCGCCACCAATCTGCGCCTTGCCATGACAAAGCATATTGCCACGCTTCCGCTTGGGGAAATCGAACAGTTCGGCAGCGGCAAGCTGCGCCGCACGATTTCGGAAACGACCGGCGCAACGGAAACCTATCTTGCCCATCAGCTTCCCGACAAAGCCAGGGCTGTGGCGACCATTGCGGGACTTCTGACGCTTCTTCTGGCATTCGACTGGCGGCTGGGGCTTTTAAGCCTTGTGCCGGTGGCGCTTGCCTTTGCCGTGATGACAAGCATGACCGGTAAGGGAATGCAGGAGAAGATGACACAGTATCAGAACGCGCTTGCGGATATGTCGGGGGAAGCGGTGGAGTACGTGCGGGGGATTCCCGTCGTCAAGACCTTCGGTCAGACGGTGTTTTCCTTCAAAAAGTTCAAGGGCGCCATCGACAACTACGAGCGTTGGGTCATCGCATATACCTGCCAGATGCGCTGGCCGATGACCTTCTATACGCTGGCGGTCAACAGCGTGTTTGTGTTTCTGATCGCAGGCGGCTTTCTGTTCTTCCGCGGCGGTGCGGACGGCGGCGTGCTGCTGAACCTGCTCTTTTACATCATCGTCACGCCGGTCATCTCGCTGACGCTCACCAAGCTGATGTTCATGAGCGAAAACGGCATGATCGTGCAGGACGCCATCACCCGCATTGACCGTGTTCTGCAAAGCCCCTCACTTTCTCAACCGAGCGCACCGAAGCATCCGAGGGACAGCTCGGTCGAATTGGAAAATGTAACATTCAGCTATGACGGCACAAAAAATGCAGTGGAGAATATTTCCATTTCCATCGGTGCGGGACAGACGGTGGCGTTTGTCGGACCATCCGGCGGCGGAAAATCCACGCTGGCGGCGCTCATTGCCCGCTTCTTTGATCCGCAGAGCGGCAGTATTTCCGTCGGTGGTGTCAATGTGAAGAACATTGAAAAAAACGAGCTGATGAACACGGTTTCCTTCGTGTTTCAGAACAGCCATCTGATCAAAGGCACCATTCTGGACAATGTGCGTATGGGCAAGCCGGACGCCGCGGATGAGGAGGTGCTGGCAGCACTCCGTGCGGCGCAGTGTACGGACATCATCGAAAAATTTCCGGACGGTGTGCATACGGTCATCGGCTCGCAGGGCATCTACCTCTCCGGCGGCGAAGCACAGCGGCTTGCCATTGCCCGCGCCATGCTCAAAAACGCGCCGGTGCTGATTCTTGATGAAGCGACCGCCTTTGCCGACCCCGACAACGAAACGAAGGTGCAGGCTGCCTTCAATGCGCTGGCAAAGGGACGTACCGTTATCATGATCGCCCATCGGCTGTCCACGGTTGTGAACGCCGACCGCATTTTTGTGCTGAATGAGGGACATCTTTCGGAAAGCGGCAGCTTTGCGGAGCTGTCAGAGCAGAAAGACAGTCTGTTCGGAACGATGTGGCAGGACTATCAGCAGTCCGTCCGGTGGAAAGTGGAAAAGGAGGTCTGAGCGATGATTAAATATTTACAGAGACGCTATGCGCTTTCCCGCAAGGGGGCGATCGACAACATCAAAGGGATTTTGTGCTGTGCCCTGCAAAATATTTCTTTCATGCTGCCGGTGGGGCTTTTGTACCGGCTGGTGAGCGATATGATGAGCGGCACGCTGACAACGGGGAAAATTCCGTTTTATGTTATCGGCTGTGTCGCGGCGGCACTGTTCATTGTTGTCTGCACACGGCTGGAATACGACAACACCTTTCTTGTCACCTATGTGGAATCGGGTGTGCGCCGTGTGGGGCTTGCCGAGAAGCTGAGAAAGATTCCGCTGTCCTTTTTCGGAAAGAAAGACCTTGCCGACCTGACTACCTCCATCATGAACGACTGCGCCGTGCTGGAGCAGAGCCAATCCCATTTTGTCGCACCGCTGTACGGTGCGATCCTCTCCACCACGGTCATCGCCGTATCGATGCTGTTTTTCAACTGGCGCATGGCGCTTGCCGCCGTCTGGCCGCTGCCCGTGGCATTTGCCATCGTATTGCTTGCTTCCGACGTGCAGAAAAAGCTCTCCCGCAAAGCAACGGCGGTGAAGGTCGCCTGCGAGGACGGCATTCAGGAGTGCATGGAAGCGATGCCCGATCTGCGCGCCAACAATGCCGAGGAGAGATACCTTTCGGGGCTGGAAAAGAAAATCCGTGCCGTAGAGAGCCGCCTCGTCCGGAGCGAGCTGGGAACGGCTGTCTTTGTGGTTTCCGCGGGACTTGTGCTGCGGCTCGGGATTGCCACCACCGCCCTTGCGGGCGCGGCTCTGCTGGTAAAGGGTGAGCTGGATGTTTTGACCTTCTTTATGTTCCTTTTGGTGGTGTCCCGCCTGTATGACCCGCTTGAGGGTACCCTGCAGAACCTTGCCGCCATCATCGGCACCAACAGCAACATCGAGCGCATGAATGAGATTCTGGACTGCCCCGTGCAGACCGGAAGCGAACAGCTCACAAACCGGAACTGTGACATTGTGTTCGACCATGTGGGCTTTTCTTATCAGAGCGGTGAAACGGTGCTTCGGGATGTGTCCTTTACGGCAAAGCAGGGAGAGGTCACGGCGCTGGTCGGACCCTCCGGCGGAGGTAAAACTACCGTTTCCCGCCTGGCGGCGCGGTTCTGGGACATTGACCGGGGCAGGATCACCGTAGGAGGCATGGATATCTCCGGAATCGATCCGGAAAAGCTGATGAGCCTCTATTCCATCGTGTTCCAGGATGTCACGCTGTTCGACAATACGATTTTGGAGAATATCCGCATCGGCCGCAAGGACGCGACGGACGAAGAGGTAATTGCGGCGGCAAAGCTCGCCAATGTGGACAGGTTCGCAGAAAAGCTCCCCGACGGCTGGAACGCCAACATCGGTGAGAACGGCTGCGAGCTTTCCGGCGGCGAGCGTCAGCGCATTTCCATCGCCCGTGCTTTTCTGAAGGACGCGCCCATCATTCTGTTGGACGAAGCCACCGCCAGCCTGGATGTGGAGAACGAAACAGCCATTCAGGAGGCACTCTCCCGTCTCATCAAAAACAAAACCGTCCTCATCATCGCCCACCGGATGCGTACCGTTTCGGGCGCAGACAGGATCGTAGTGCTGAGTGACGGCGCGGTAGCCGAGCAGGGCTCTCCCGCAGAGCTGCTGCAAGCGGGCGGCATCTTCGCTCATATGGTCCGTATTCAGACCGAGAGCCGGAGCTGGACGCTCGGAAAATCATAAAACCGTTGCTCACGTTTGTGAGGTGTGACATGATTATAAAATTGCCCGAGAGTTTTTCGCTCTCGGGCAGTTTTGTTATTTGTGCTTTTTCTCATGCCGCAGAAGTGTATCTATCACATCGTACCACTGTCCTGACCGAGATTGGTCCGTAATCCTTTGTGCCTTGCCGCCGCCTTTTTGCTTGAATAGTGCCGTTCCGCCATGGCTTCCTCTACACGGAAACTGCCATCGGGGATGTCTTTCCTGTTGCTTTTATCGTCCGCCACATGATATTTGTTGCAGATGACTTCGCTCAGTTCTTCACGGCTTGCGTAGCGGATTAGGTATCGAGTGCGCTCGGTTATTACTTTGTAATGACCGGGTATTTTTATTTTTCGGAGGTAATTATGAAGAACGCAAAAGTAACCCTTGCCCCGCTGGAAGCGGATGACCGTGAGCAGTTCATTCTTGATAATCAGGAGTCTTTCAAGTATGGTGCAGTGGAAGAATTCGGGTTGCGGGACGATCATTTTGAGGAGGACGGCGAAATCATTTCCCGTGCGACGATTGAGCAAAGCATTGATGCACCCGACAGCGAGGCATATCGGATTCTGTATGATGGCAGAAAGGTTGGCGGTGTAGTGCTGAAAATCGACAAAGAGACACATCACAACGAGCCGGAGCTTCTTTTCGTTTCGCCGAAGGAACACAGCAAAGGCATCGGCTACGGCGCTTGGCTTGCCGTGGAAGCTCTGCACCCCGAAACCGAGGTATGGGAAACCTGCACGCCATATTTTGAAAAGCGCAATATCCATTTTTATATCAACAAATGCGGTTTTCACGCCGTTGAGTTTTTCTCCGCCATGCACCCGGAGCCGAATCCGCCGGAGAAAGACGAACAATCATTCCTAGGCGAGGGGCCGGATGAAATGTTCCGCTTTGAAAAGATTATGAAATGAAACGCACAAATAGCCCCGCGCCTCATTCAAAAGATGCGGGGCTGCGGTTTTGGCACTGCGAAAACAGACCCCAATAAAGGTTTTCCCTTATTTCCATTTCGTTTCCCTTAAAATACGTTGCAAAATAAGGGAATCTAATTTTGTTGTTCTCATAGTTTGCCCCGTCAGAAACAAAAAAATGCTGCCCCACCGTTTCCGGTGAGGCATAAATTATGTACTTTCTTTCATCATTTTTCTTTTCTGCCGCCGCTGTTCGTTCTCACGCTCACGGCGCCGGTTGTATTTGAATTCCCGAATGAGTTCCTTATATTTTTCCGTGCGCGGGTGTGCCAGCCTTTGCGGTGACGCCATAAAGCTTACGAATTCTGCTTTGGCGCAGTACTGTATAGAGCCGAGTTTAATGCCGACCAGAACTTCTTCCCGTATCCATTCGTGAATGCGCTGCGGGCTGTGACCGACAAGTTCCGCCGCCGTCTGCGTGGGCAGAGCCTCCGGCAGCTCTGCCCACTGCGAGTCCAGCCACCGCCGAAAGGCTTCGCAGTTTTCCGGGGTGGCTTCAAACATCGGGAGCGGATGCCATTCGGTGCGGTTGGAGAACATGCCGCTCAGCTCCGATAAAAATCCCGGCTCGGTATCCATACGGGCTTTGAACCGCACCGCATCCTCTGTCCGCACTCGGTACTTATGGGTCGTGTGTCCCGTGTTTTCGTGCGGGATATAGTTATTGTCCATCAGATATTTCATTTTCCGCGTGGAGATGTGCAGGTACTGTCGAAGCTCGCTCCCGCTCATAAATTCTTTTTGGGTCATATATAAAATCATCCTTTCCGTCAGCAAAAATGCGCCCCAGGTGGAGCGCATCATTCTTTTGCTTTATTAAAGATACTGCTGATTACATCGGCGCTTTCCTGTTTCTTGGACTTATCCAGATGCGCATAGATATTCGCCGTTGTGGACAGGTCGGAGTGACCGAGGAAGGTCGATACATTCAGCAGCGGCACATCCTGATTGATGAGGATGCTGGCGAAGGTGTGGCGCAGATCGTGGAACCGAATCTTGCGCAGACCGTATTGCTTGATAAGGTCGGCGAACCGCTGTGTGACCCGATTCGGGCGTATCAGCCCGCCGAGCTGATCGACGCAGATATAATCGTCGTATTTGCGGTTGTAGCTGCCCTTGAACATACGGCGGTACAGGTCCTGCTTTTCCCGTTCCTCGCACAGCATTTCATACACCGGGTCCGGCAGCGGCAGCGTGCGGCGGCTGGATTTGTTTTTCATTTCCTCTACGGGTTCGACGATGACCTTGCCGTTTTCCTTATACTCAATGATCTTTGTGTCGAGCAGTATTGTTTTCTTTTCCCAATCTACTCTCGACCACCGTGCGCCCAACGCCTCGCTGCGGCGCAGCCCCAAGCCGCCCGCCAGCATGACCGCCGGATAGATAATATCCCCGCGGATAAGCCCCAGCATAGCAATCAGTTCTTCCTCGGAATAGTTTTCTCCGGTGAACTTGTTTTTCTTCGGGCGGTCGATGCGGTCAAAGGGATTGGAGTCAATCAGTCCGTCCTTGAAAGCCCGTTTGAAGGCGCTGTGCAGGACGGTGTGGTAGTGGATAACGGTGTTGGCGACTACGCCCGATTCGAACATCCACTCGTAGAAATCCTCAATGTCCTTTGCGGTGATGCTGCCGACCGTCAAATCCTTTCGGGCAGTAAAATACCGCCGAATTCTACCGTTTATCATTCCGCGGTAGCTTTCGGCGGTACTCTTTTGAATGTTTTTCTCGATCTTTTTATAGTAGGCGCACATATAATCGTAGATCGGGATATCCGAGGCAGGCTTTTTGTTTTGCGCGATCTGCTCTGCGTAGGTCTGTTCAAAGGCTTGCACCACCTCTCGGTAGGCTTTGTTCACCTTTGATTTGTTGGCGCTCTCCGGCAGTCCCAGCGCGCGCCACACAGGTTTTGTCCTGCCGTTTGCTCTTACCTGTATCACGGCATAGAGACGGCCTTTCTTAGCCTGTACGCTGGCTGCAAGTGTGGTTGCGGCATTCATTTGCGTTCACTCCTTTTTTGTTTTTGCCGACACGAACAATATCACAACTCACCGCACAAGTCCAGACTTTTTCGGGAGTTTTCTCAAGAAAACAGACCTTTGGGTTCGAACTTGAGGTTTCCCTTTGCCGCAGATAGTCAATGAGCTGTGATTTGGCAATGCGGTTTTCTCTGCCGACCTTCACTGCCGGAAGAGATTTTTCTTTTATCAGCTTGTATACGGTCTTGGTGCTGACCCGCAGGATCTCCGCGACCTCGGCGGCGGTCAGCGCCGCCGGATAGCAGCGTAATTCTTTTTCATGTTCTTTTTTCGTCATAGGCAATTCCTTTCTCCTACATTTTTATGGTAGGCTCATCGTTTTCCTCGTCAGTCATATCTTCCTCGCTGTCGACTGCGGCGGAGAGGATTCCGACCGCAAGCCCGATAACGGCACCGAGGTTGGAGGCATTTTCCTGCGCCTCAATGCGCTTTCGGCGTTCCTCCGGGTCCTCGGCAGTGCTGTCGATTATACTGCCAGCTTCCAGAATACCGCGCAGGCCAGCAGCGACAGCGCCACTGCCGATACCGCCGTGGCTATCATAATTTTTAATATTTTTCGGTGCAGCTTCTCTATCGTGCTGTCCAGCGTCTCGGTACTCTTTGAAAGGGTTTCGGAGCAATTCGAAATAAACTGTTCTTGATTCTTCCCAGCCTGTTCGACGAGGTTCTGCATCTGCGCCGCCGTTTTGCGGTTCTCCGTCACCACTTCCCGCACTGTCTTTTTCATATATTCCGCCTCGATATTCTGTATCCGGGTGCAGTGGTCGCTCAGCTCCTCCGCCGTCGCCAGCCGTTCGATCATCTGATACAGCTTCGGCTGAAACTCCACCGCGTCCGCCAGCAGCTTGCTCTCCCGTTTGCGCTGCTCTATCGGGATCGCATACACCTGCGGTTGATACGGGATCTGTTCCAGTTCGGACAGCGTCCGTGTGTTTTTCTTCCTCAGCATATCCATTGCCGAGTTCTGCTGTGTGCTGTTTTCTGATTGTGAATTCATATTCCAATACCTCTTTCAAATATTTTTCGTCGTGCAGGCGTATATCTCTACACTCCATTCCGTTCGGACAAGTGAAGGTGATATATTTTCGCTCGTCCGTCCATGTGACACCGTAGCCGAGCCGCTGCATCTCCCGTATAAAATCCGCACGGCTGCCGCTGCGGTTCATCACAAAATCAATATCGGCCATCAGCTTGAACTTCCAGCTGTCGCCCTTTGCCGCGGCGCGGTATTCGCGGCTTGAAATGTTTGCGCCGTCTTTTTTATACGGTTCGAGAACGCTCAGCCCATGCTGCTGACAGATGCCGTCGCTGAGTACGCGCAATTTTGTAAGCGTGCCGGGGTTTTGGCGCAGCTTCCTTCCGTTTTCGTAATGCACGGAGTTGATGACAAAGTGGTTGTGCAGATGTGCAACATCGGTGTGCGTGGTTACCAGCACCTCATGCCCCGGCCACGCTTTTTTCGCAAACGCCAAACCGATTTCGTGTACCTGCTCGGCGATCACGCTTTCGCTCGGCGAAAAGGACTGCACATAATGATAAAAATTCATTCCGCCCTTTTTGTGATGCGCAGTCTTGGTCGCCATAAATTCCGTAAAAGCATTCTCACCGTTGCAGTTTACACCGCTCGCCAATCGGCGGCCACTGTCTGCGTCCGCAACATTTTTCTGCTGCAAACAGTATTCGATCACCGCTTTCATCGCGCTGATGCTTTGATGAGATTCCGGAATAAAACTTACCGTTGCCATTATCCTTTCCTCGCAATTTTTAGCAGCTGCTCGTAGATCATCTTTTGCCCGTCGATCATATCTTCAAAATTGTATGACCGAAACGCACCCGCATTGATCTTCGCCGTGATTTGATTTAAGTTGTTGCCAATGCGTTTGAGTTCGATCAGCAAGGGTTTCACATTTTCCGCAACATGAATCGGCGTTTCCAGAGACAGCAAAACAAGATAGTCGGTAATGCTGCGCCCGGCGCGTTTTGCGTTGCGTTCGATGCGTTCTTTTTCGGCTTTGGTCAGCCGAATCGTCAGCGTGGTGTCACGCCGTCTTTGTTTACTCATAAATATCACTCTCCGTTTCTAAATATAGTGGGTTCGGGCTACCGCCCGAAAACAATGGGCGTCATGGCGAGGACAGCCGGACGCTCTGCTTGCCCCGGACTGAAGTCCGGGAAATCGGAAGCAGAAGCCCTCCGAAAAAGCCCCGAATTTGCGGTTTGTTTTTCGTTGGGGTGTTTATCCCTTCTCCCTGCCGAAAGCGGTATAAACCGCCCGTAAACCGCCGACAGGGACGAAAGGAACGCTTGTGACGAACCGTTTGGGATATCCGAAGTTAACCGTCACCAACGGCACTTTCGTCACCGACAGAAAAGAAATATTCAATTTCCAGCAGTCGGGCGCCGTTACTGCGGTGACTGCGAAAGCGCACACCGAAATCGGCAAGACGGTATTCCCAAAGATTCATAAGCCGTTTCAGCCCTCTTGCCGATACCACTTGTCCTGTGTATTCGTTATACCGTTCGCAGAACTCCGTATTGCTGCCGCTGTATTTTTTCTGCACTTTCATAAAATCGATCAGCAGCTTCATATCTTTTGGCAGCAGCATTTCACGGTTTTCCATGCTGTCACCGAGCATTTTCCAAACAAATTCCTCTTTGGAAAACCGCAGTTCAAGCTGACGATCCTCCACATCGCGCCCTGTGCAGTAGAGAGTAGCGCTGTCGGCGTTGCGCCTGCTTTTATCAAGAACAAAAGCAGTATCCACTGCGCCTACGATTCCTGTGGTGCCGGTCAGCTTGTTGAACGGATCGCTGTCGCCCTGTTTGCGCAGGTGATGCACCAGCAGAAGACAGATACCAAGTTCGTCCGCCAGCTGTTTTAATATCCGTATTTCCTCATAGTCGTTTGCGTAAGAGGTGTCGATGCTGTTGTTGCGCACGATCTGAAAGGTATCCACGGCAACAAAAACCGTGTCGGGATGTCCTTTTACAAAATCCCGTATCTGTTCGCACAGGCCGTCGGACAGCGTTCCGGAAGAGGTAGCAAAAAACGCATTGGGCGGCACTTCGTCCGTGATGCAAAGCAGACGGTTCTGCACGCGGCGCAGGGTGTCCTCCAAGCAAAGATACAGCGTGGTTCCTCCGGTCGTTTTCAAATCCCACATCGGTTCGCCCTTTGCAATACGCACACACAGATCCAGCACCCACCACGATTTGCCGATCTTTGACGCGCCGCCGAGGATGCATAATCCCTGCGGCAGCAGCGTGTCGACACAAAACTTTGTCGGCGGAAGTTTCATGTCCATTAAGGTTTCGCCGTCGATAACGGCAAGTTTTGTTTTTTCGTCATCCATACTGAAATCTCCTTATAAAAAAGTAAGAGCGAAAGCAGCGGCGGCGGAACCGATGCTTTCGCTCTTCTATCTATCTAATGGCTGAAAACAGAAAAATTACATAAAATACTGTGAGCGCAAAAATTCGTTTCTGAATTTTTTGTAATTTTCGGTGACAGCGAAACGGGTTTATGGTATACTGATAAAAGAAACGAGGTGCGACTCATGAATCTGATCGAAACAAAACCTGTCGGCGAAACGTATTTCAGCCATTTTGCCGTTGATTTCAGTGATACGAATATCCGTATTAACGGGAAGCAATATCCTGCCGGGAAAATCACGCACGAGATTCTTTGCCTCTCGCCCGAATGGGTAAAGGCGCTTTTTTATAAGGGCGACGTTTTGTATGAGCTTTGCCTCCGCTGGTCAGGCGAAGGATATTCCGTTGAACTGTTCTCCGAAATACAGAACAGCCTTTTTGAGATACTGAACTACGTCAAGGATGTCCCGCCGTTTTGTCATTTTGACACCGACGGAGAATATGCGGCTCTGAACAGATTTTTCTGTAAGGATGCGCTGCAAAGCTATGAAGAGGCTTTCCGAAAATGCGGCACGGTCTTTTATGATCAATTGCCCCGAGAGAACAGGCTCCGCGCACACATGACGGCGTTTTCCTGGATCACGTTCTCTTATATTTACCTTGCCGGAGATACGCTCAACTTTTTAAGCGTGGCAAACATGTATTTTGTCAATCTCACGGAAAACGATAAACGAACCAAACACGAGTTGGCGGAGCTTGCGCGGGAAATGTTCGGTGATCCCGAAATAATCGAAAAAATAGAACAAAGCAACCATACGGAAGCCTTCAACAATTTCACCCTGCACCCGACCGTGGAATACGCTCCCGTGATCATGACAACCGAAAGCGGCAGCGTTCTCGGCAAGAGGATAATGTTTAACCGGATGCTCAATTTTTATATCACCGATATGTTTGCCGGGCTTGCCGCCGGACATTATTCCCGGCAATGCGGAATCTGCCACCGATTCTTCTTTATGCAAACGGCGCATAAACAGCTGTATTGCAGCACCGTCAATCCGGAGTACGGCGTTCCCTGTGCCTATGTTGCAAAAAACAAACTGAATATGCCGAAGCAAAAGAAAAAGGACGGTTTCGGCTACGCTGTTTGGAAAAAAAGATATGATTCTCTGCGCAATGAAAAGCACAAAACCAATAAAAACCTGCCGTCCGCCAAATACGGTATCGATGTGTGCGATAAGGCAATAGAGCTTGCCAAACGACACTATGAGGAGGCGCAGATCGATTTTGATTACGCGCAAAATCGGTATGAACAGGATATGATTTTGCTGAATCTGATCAACGAGGCAAAAGCGGCATTGGGTAAGGAATAAAAGATTTCTTCTTCGGAAAGGGGGTGCGCGTATGAACACCGAATATAAAAAGGCAGCCGAAAAACTGCTTTGCGGAATTACAGACAGTCGGCTGCGTGAGCCGGCGATATGGAACGATATTCTTTCTTCTGTCCGTTCGGGCAAGCTGCGGCTTTGGGAAATAAACGATGAAATTCTGCGTATCAAATATTTCTGCAAAGAAAAAATCGAACGCGCATCCGCCTTTACCGAAAGCGATAAAAGCGGTGTGCGGTTCGATGATCTGAACGCATATTTTGTTGAGGCAATCAAAAACGGTGATAAAGGATATTTTGGGGCGTTTATCCGCACTTATGAGCCGGTGCTGCAAAGCCGCGCCGAGCGTTTTGTTTCCCGATATGATCTGTCTGCGGACGATGCCGCCGATCCCATTCCGCTTTTGCAGTATGTGAAAAAAGCGGCGGTGCAGCGACAGCTGGATTATATCCGCACAACGAAAAACGCCTGCACCGTGCCGACGCAAAACAGGTACGCCGAGCTGCGAAAGGTCATGCGCATTTATAACGGCGCTCCCGAGCTTTCCGCCGATGCGCGCATTGCGCTTGCAGTAAAAGAAACCGGATTTGCCGAGAAAAAGGTTACCGAGCTTGTTGCAGTCGGCAAGGCTTGTGAATATCCTGTCGGCATTGTACCGACAGAGGAAAACGAAAAAGCGGCCGACGGCACCGTTGCGGACGAGCTTATCGAAGATCCGTCCGTATCCCTGTTCGAGGAAGTGCTGCGAAGTATTTACCGTGACAATTTCCGCACCGCTGCCAATAAAATCACACCTAAGGATAAGCAGATTTTATCTCTTTCCCTCGGCGTATGTTTTGATTGCTTCGGCGTTTTCAAGCCCAGCACCTATGCAGAAATTGCGTTAAAACAAGGCGCGTCGGGCGAAAAAAGCATTGAGAAAAAACGCAAGGCGGCAATCGAAAAATTCGCAAAGGAACTGTGCGCCGCCGGCTTTTGCGACGGCGTTTTCTTAAAGCAAACGGGTATAACGGTCATAAAAGAAAAAGGCAGAAAAACTGTACAGTCAGCCGTATATGCCTATGCACCCTACGGCGATGGGAAATCCGGCGAGATTCTGTATACCGCCGCCGGAAAGCACCGCTTTCAAATCGTCCGCTTTGCGGAATTTGATGTGACCGGTGCTTACGCTGAACAAGTTACAAAAATTATCAGTTATATGAACGGCACCTATATCAAAGAAAAGTTTTATGCTATTCCCTTGGAAAAACTATCCAATGTGAGTAAGCATAACGCCAAACCCAAGCTGCCGTTTTATAAAAAGCCTCGTACAACCGAACAGAAATAGTTTTATCGATCCGTAGGCCGTTTCAGATAAAACAAACGCCTACAAAGGCAAAGCAAAAAATTTCCCACCGGATATTGTGGCAAGGTTCAGTGCCTGACCGCCGCTTCCAGTGGGTATTTTTATATTTCTTCCACCTTTCCTAAGCCTTCCGTTACTTCGACCATTATGCGTGTTGCGAGGATAAATCCCGAACTGAACGCTTCACGCTCGGTGATGCAGTACAGTTCGCTTGTGCATTCCTTAAATTTTTCAAAAATTTCTTTCTGCTTTTCCGTGAGACCGGCGTTAAGTTCTTCCTCGTTTTTGCATATCAACTTAACAAGCTTATCCACTCTCGTTCCTCTCTTGATATACCTTTCGTGCGGACTGATGTTGCCGTAATATAAATCTTCAAGCGTTGTCATTTTCATCCCACCTCACACAAGAAGAGGACGACATGTCATCGATCATACCCGACACCGTGTCGCCCTCATTTTTCATTTTCTCTGCCGCAATCAGCGCGTGCTTTACAAGCAGCATATCAAGCCATGTCCGCTCATCGTACTTCGACGGGCACCCATTTTTGAAGAAGTCTTTCATCAGTTCTCCCGGGATACCGTACTTTTCTCCCGCACCTTCTCCGCGGTACAAGTCTTCTAAACTCATTTGTGCCATTTCCGCACCTCCTTTGCAGTACAACAACATACCACAAAGGTTTTCACAAGTCCAGTGGTTTTTCAAAACCTTATTGATGTAATATCCTTAAATAATATCAGCATAATAATTGTTTTCTTTTTTTGAAAAAACCACTTCAGAAGGGAAAAGATTTTGTCCCATATTAGATATGGCTACCATTGCAAACGCCCATTCCGACAATTGCAGGGGCAACCTGTAGCAAACGGGATTTCCATCTTCTTCTACCGTGATTAATGGTAACATGTTTTTATCAGCTCCAACTGAAAGCACTTTACACCTGATACTTCCGTTGGGAATTGAAATCATGGGTTGTTTTTGCGCATCTATGTAAACTTTAGCACCACGCTGATTAAAAAAATACTCTGTCTTTAAATTTGCTGACGGAACAGGCTCTATCGGAAGTTTGTTTTGTTTCTTTCTATAATCTTCCGATAATGCTTGGCATGTATAGGCGTTGAAATACTCTCCTTGCATATTCACGTTCGATTTTATTTCTTCTGCGCTTTCAAAATGGCTCATAAAGTTTAAAAGAGTGTTTATACATACCAGATCATCCGCATAAACTCCAGTAAATGATTTATACCATGCATTATTTAGCTCACAAACAATATGATGTAATTTCTTATACAAAGCAAGTTGAGCATCAGATAGATCGAACCATTCGGTAGGAAGAATAGTTTTTTGCACAACGTCGGGATTCGTTGGATGAAGATTTTTACACAGAGATTTCATCAGCTTTCCGAGCACACCTGCCAGCATATCTGCCATTCTAATGCCAAAGTGATTATCCGATTCCTCATCATCAACATTCTTCAGATTTGCTTTTCTTGCAGCTAAAACAGTTTTTTGATGTTCTCCTTCACGATCAATTGTCAAAGAATAGTCGCTAATAGAATTTTCGTCTAAAAAGTGCAGGAAGCCGTCAAAAGGCGGAGTATAGTCCCACTCGATACAATCGATTGGTTTTGCATCATCAAGGACTAATAAAATTTGTTCAAACGACTCTGTTTCTCTTTCTTTCAAAGATGGGTTAATTTTGTTTTTTTCGATTCTATCCTTGAAGAATGTTTTCATTGCACCAACAATATTTTCCGGATTGTTATATATGGCGTCAACAAGTTCACGAGGTTTGTAAATAACCAATGCCTTTATAATGGAATATCTCATCATATCCATATCAAACAAAAGGCTGTTTTTGTAATCTTTGAACAGTTGATTTACAATATATTCGACTTTGCTGAAAGTTGAAATGTAGATATAAACATCGTTAGAAAACAATTTTAGGAAATCATCAAAAAACGCAATGTTTCCCTTAGCTGTAGAAGCAAAACCGTACCGCAGCTGTTTTGGTTGTATCGTTTTATTTTTCAATTCTTTATCCGGGTGACGATCGATGTATTTCTGTTCGAAGTCGCAGTATTGTTCTTGGATTTTTTGTTCGTTTTGAGACTTCCAACCCACGATAACTGTAATAAAATTATCGTAAAAGTTTTCAGCCGTAACTGTTTTGAATCCGATTAACCGGCTGTGCTCGGATTCGTCGTAATAGAAATTATATTTCAACTTCCAACCACCTTAATCTACACCTAACGTGATTTGTCTTTTGCATTTATCACATTCAAGTTTGAATTCCTTTAACTCTCCATTTTTTATTTCAGTTTTGCCGAAATGGAAATGTTTTGTTTTTAAATAATCTCTAAATTGAGTGTATTTACCTGTCGGTGCAGGAACAGTAATTTCGTTACCGCATTCGCATTTAATTATTATGTTCATATCTATTTTCTCCTTATTGGTAATCTAAGCCGACACAAAATCAAAAAATAGATGATGCAAAGTAATTTCTTGATTATCAAACGTTCTTAAATGACAGCTTTTATATTGAGGATTCGAACTTGTAGTTCGAGCGAGGTTTGCTATAGGAGTCTCTTTTGCCATTTCCGCCTTCAATTCACTCGCAATGTCCGGAATTTTTCCCGATAGTACGTACCCGATTATAGAAGATTCGGAAGATTGTGAACCGTATTTACCTTTTGTATAATTATCAACACCCGTAGAGACATACCGTTTGATTTTTTCAGGACGACTCTCATACAAATTTTTAGCTTCAGCGCCAAAATAGCTATTGTTTGTTGTCCAATCTTTAAAGCAAAAGTCAATAGTGGGAGATTTAGAACCTCTTCGTTTTTTCATTGTATTATCTGCATATTGGTGCATAGGGCAAAGTCCATTAAGAGCAATTGATGTGGCCCTGTTTCTTGAATCCCAGATACCAACAACTTTTTCATACCACTTTTGAGTAATATCATCTTCCTCTGTAGATGCATTGACAACGAAAGATGCATCACTTTTTAATTCACGATATCCTTTCCAAAAGACACCCATAATTTCATTCACACCACTAACCCCAATTTTCTTAGCCAAATCAGGCGGCATAGGTGTAGAAGAAGTAATGTTTCTAATACTGCTCATTAAAACTTCACCCCTTTGCTTTCATGATGTCGGAAAATAGTTCATCAGCATCTCTACAAGCAGATGAATAATTCCAATATTTTTGTTGTTTTGGTTTAACAATATATATGGAGTCTTTTCCGTACACTCTAACATTTCTTCGAATATAAATGTTATATCGTTCTTCCGTTAACAAGGAATCCAACTGAGAGAGACACTGTTCCGTGGATTTGTTATTATCAAAAAATATCAAATCCCCATCACTATTTTCGCTAATCGATAATACTAAGATGGATAAGGGAGATTCTCCAATATAAAATGATGCTTTAGGAGTAAATGACTGTCCCAAGGAATTTTTCAATACATCCATAAAAGTAGAATAGTATTTTCTATACACCTCTATAGACGGTTTCTTAAACGCAATGGAGTTAGATTTTTTATCAAAATAGTTATAAATGTAATCCAAAGCATCTGTTACCAGATATGTTTCATAGTCCTTTAGCCTATACGCATCAAACACAAAAGCATCCAATAAAGATTCATCACCAGATATTTTTATATGTTCGTATAGTTCCACAGCTTTTCCCAACATTTCTTCCGATGGTTCCGGAATCGGAATGGTTCTTATATCTCCTGCTTCCAATGCATCACGCTCTACCATCCATGTTCTGCTTGTTAAAAGGTGATAGTACGAAAACACCTTTGAGTTAATAATCAAACATAAGTATTTTAATATTCTTTCATCGCCTGAAATACCCAACAAACTATGATTGAATATGGCATCATAATCCAGAACTGAAGCAAAAAATCGTCCTTTTCTGTGGCTTTGCTTCATAATCAAATGTGGCGCTTTAAATATTTCGCGGTTATTTAAAGAGCAACGATAGAATTGATCATCTTTATTGATCATTAATCCCTCGTTTGAAGTGTAAAATGGTACAAAACCCCTAACATCCACTATTGGATATCCCAAAAGTTCTTTATGTGAATAACCGCCTCTCCCCCTAATGAAACCTTCAGCACTGCACATATTGTGATTTGATATAAATTCTTCCATTGACGGATAGGTGCTTTGCATTTTATCGATCAATTCTAAATCCCTGGGGCTTCCCCACATGGCAATCTTCCAAATTCGATCATCATAAACCAAATCACTTGGGATTCTGCATATATCTGTTGGGTCAATCGAGAATTTCTTAGTATCTTGTAAAGAGTATTGCGGTTTAGGGGTACAATAAAAAATGTTGGTGTCGCTCTCGTTTTCCTTTTTAGGATAGTAAATGATTGCGGTACAAGGCGCGGTTGCATTGTCAAAAAGTACTCTGCGATAAATAGAAAAATTAATTATTACCGAAACAGTGTTTTCATCAAAAAGCCTTTTCCTATACATGGAACTTTGGGATGATCTGTTAAAAAGTAATCCCTTGCTTGGCATTAAAAGGCAGATAACGCCGTTTTCCTTGCATATTTTAGTGCACTTTATTGAAAAAGCTTGAGCAATTTGTTTATCTCCCACGATATAATCATTGCTATCAATATACTCAACAGCCTTTTCCGTGAGTTGACTTTGCCATGGCGGATTACCGATAACAATATCGTATTTTTTCAAACGAGAATCTAATTCGACATCAAAAAAGTCGCTAACAATTAAATTGGTATTCACCAACTTAGGGAAAGATAATTCATTCCATATACTGCGAGGATCCAAAAAATCACATAATGCCAAACTTAAACTAAACGAAGCAACCCTTACTGCTTCTTCGTTTAAATCTACACCATATATGCATTCTTTTAATATATCTGTCAGTTGTTCATTAGTAATCTGAGAAACACCTTTTGTACGCATCCAACGACAAACAATTCTGCGGTAAGCCTCAACCAAAAAGATGCCTGAACCGCAAGATGGATCAATAATGGAAATAGGCTCATATACACCCTCCCAAGGGTACACTTCATCTAACAATGTATCAACAAGATGCAAAGGAGTGTAATACGTACCCTTGTCATCATCTCCAACATCAGAAAGATGAAAGAAAAGTTCATATATGCTACTTATTATTTTAATTGGGATAATGTTAAAGTCATACAAGGGCCATAATGTCATCTGTTGACTTTCTAAATCTGAATCACCTATTAAAAAAGATTTTAGCTCTTGCAAATCACCTTTGGTAATAATTTCGCGTTCGTTGTCAATGAGCGGTAACATATCACCGTTAAACTTGCTTTCTAAAACGCTAAACAGGTTGTATGTAGCATCCTTATTCCCAAGGACATCTGTATACTGTTTGCACACAGTGTTATCGAAAGAAAATTGCTCATAAAAGTCTTTCGGGAAAACCGATTCGCCATTAGAATCTTTTCTTTCCTCTAAATACTTTATCAAGATAGAACGACTTAACAACCCATGAACAATTGAAACGATATTCTCAGTAGAAATTTGAACATTATTTACTCTTGATTTGATTCGAGTAATCAACCTTCTACGCATAACTCGCAAGTTATTCATTAATGTTGTGTCTATTCTTGTGTTGACATTAAACCGACCCTCAGCACGCCTCCAATACTCACCGCTTTCTAATAACATACGGTTGTATGGAGCAAGCTTTTGTCTTTGAGTTTCAAGATCAGTAATCAAACTGATGGTATCTATTAAACCCGCTTCCGGATCTAAAGTGCCATCTTTCTTTTGAGGCGTTTGGTAATTATTATATATTTTTAATTCTGTTGGCGTAACTATAAAAAGCAGTGGTGCTTCACCCATATTCCAAGACAATCTATGTAGTTGTGCCGCCTTAGCTGTATTATCATCTTCAAGCATTGAAAAATAGATTAATGGGATTTTTGCTACGCCTTCCTCATCTCTCAAAAAATATACTGCATCTACACCGATCTTACTTCTTGCTTGCTCGTAAAACAATTTTTGAAAAGCGGATAGACTTTCTACATTGTTTTCAGAAGCCAAACCAGTTTTATCATCAATGTCAAGGTATGAAAAAATACCATTTAGTTTTTCGTTCATACTGAACTCCTGCTTTCATATGGTTTTCAACCGATTATTATCACTCCATCGGTTTAATCATAGATTCAATAAATGCGATTTCTTCCTCTGTCAGTCTGTACTTGGCATACAGAGCTTCGTCAGTCCACGCTATTGAGAAATCTTGCACCGGAACGAACTGATATGTCTTTCCTGTTTCGTGTTGGTTAATTTTTGCCAAATCGAGCAAAAATCGTGCAAATCTTGTTCTCAAATATTTCGGCAGTTGGGAGTGTGAAATTAATATCTTCAATTTTCATATCAACCACCGACCAGTTTTTGATACATCTTCATAAGCTCTGCGACACATTCGGATTCGGTATTGAGTTTGCACCAAAAACCATATGCGCGCATAACGGCTTTATCGTTTTCCTGATGTGCTTTGCGGAGTTCGGGCGACATAGCATAGAACTCACGAATTCGTTTTTTACCGTCAACATTATCAATCGAACGCAGATTCGGATTGAGTTGGTCAATCAGTGCATGGAGCTTTAGATCCGTCAGTCATTCCTCAACCTCGTATGTAGCGTAAATTCGGAAGGCAAAAGGAATGCACTCACTGTTATTCAATTGTTTTAACCGAGAATCCACGTTATCGGCATAACCGATCTTTACGTATTCCTTAAATGACGGGTTAGTAAGTATATATATTACTCCCATTGTATTCTCCTTTTATAACTCTCCTACGGCTACGCCATCCAATATATCTTTGAGTTTGGGTTTAACCTTGATTTCAATATCGTTTGAATCTGCTATTTGCTCATAACGGAAACCATTAAGGTCAAACGGCGGCTTTTCAACACCCTCCATAGGCTCAAAATATAAAAGCATTCTTTCCAACCCCACATTCTTTATTGCATATCCCACTTCCACCATAACATTATGTCTATTGCTTGTAAGATCTGCAATAAATATATCCGATGCTTCTATCTCTCTGTACATCAAATCTCGGATGGAGTATGTTCCGCCGCCTTTTGTGCCTAAATCTATTAACTGCAATCCAAAATCTTGCTCAACTATTCGTTTGATTACAGCCAACCTACCATTTGCTTTGCTTAGATGCGGCTCACTATCCGGATACCAACGTGCTAAGAATACGCGTTTAGGAGTATGGGCATATACCGAATCATAAATTGAAATTACATCATTAATATGTAATTTATCGGCAATACCTATATTGTTTTTTTGCACCCAATGAATAAAACTTCTGTATTTTGCCTGATCTTGCAATTTATAGAAGGTCATCGCTCCTAAAACCGCAATGTTTTCAGTCACATTTGCAATGCCTGATTCTCTTAATGCAGTATTAATATCCGATAATTTTTGAATAATAACATCTACACATTCGGGCTTATCTTCAATCAATCCCTCTTTTAACAAATGCTCAAAGATACCCACAAAATATGTGTATTTGCTGTTTCCTATGTATTTTTTAATTAGCGGATAATGTGAAAGACTTATCCTGACGCAAATTTTACGAGTATACAAGTATGGTGTGCCAAAATTGATTGCAAGATCGTCGTCAGAAAAAACATCAACACTTTCAATAATAACGCTCAAATTTTCTTCATCTTTCAAGGGAATTTGCTTAGTATTGATATTGTGAAATAATGCCCGACAAAACTTGTCCGTTTCACTTGCCCCATTGAACAGTAATAAGCAAAAAGGGATAGCAGCATCTTTATATGTGGAATTCTCATTAACTGCACTTAATCTATGATTACCATCTATACGTAGGAATTTAGCTGTTTTTGCAACATCAAAATCCATATAAACTGTTTGTACATTGTCTTTTTTGCGCTCATCCTCTTTGCTTTTTAGTTCGTATCCTTTTGTAGCAAATTTAAATGGGCCAACCCATCCATTAAAATTCTGCTTTTGTTGAACTGCAACTCGTAATGAAGTGATGGCATCATATTCTACACCATTTGCCGCCAAATCAGAGCAAAGAATCACTTCGGGGAAGAATGTAAACTCTCCGCCCGACAAAAATCTATCCATCTCTCCGGCATGTTCGGATAATAAATCGCGCTGAATTTCCGGAATTGTTTCAGATATATTTGCTAACTTGATCATAGGGCAAAAACCTCTTATGCAAAGGAAATTGCCCATAGAATAATCGATAACACCTGTTAATCTCATTGTTCATCCTCCAAGAGCATTGTTTTCACCTTCACTTTTGCATCCGAAACAATCTTTTCAGCTTCCATTTGCAATTCAAATGCACGTTTTCTCATCTGAGCTGCATGAATAGCAATCTCCTCCTGTTTCTTAGGTTCCGGCAGAAGAATAGTTTGAGTGAAATATTCTTGCATTATCAGATTCCTAATGCCATTTGTTTGAGTTTGCATAACTTCTGTGATTTTTATATTGTGCATTAAACGCAGATACTCAAACACATATTCCGGCACAGCCTTTTTATCATCAATTCGAATACGGTGAATAAAATTGCTGAATGCCAACGGATAGTTGTCAAGCATGTCTTTCTCTATAAATGCAACGCGCCCAACAGGTTGATCCTCGCTACCGCCTGATTTTTCAATCAAAATGTCTTTTTCATTCAGTTCAATTTTATTAAACGATGCCTTTTTGTATTTTCTGAATTTAGTCCTGTTATTATCTAAATTCAAATTAAACTTATTATCAAATTCTGTTCCTCGGATTGTTAAACAAGAAATTAAATCGGGATCTTCCACGGTGTCATCCAAGCCCCAATCTCCCGAAACATCATTTAGCACTATTTCTCTTAGACTTTTCTTCGGATAGATAGATGCGTCGATGGCTCTCATTATTTGCTTGTATTTTTGGCTATACTTACGAGGATCAAATCTTCCGCCCAAAAGCTCTTTTGCTCTAATGCAAAAAATACGATCAGATAATGTGATTTCGGCATCGGTAACCAAATCCACGTTTAGGCTTTGTAATAAATAACTATTAATATTTTCAAGCAATTCTTCTGACTGATGGTCTTTTTCCTTTTTTTGCGCATACGCAGTATCTAAGATTTCAATTATTTCCTTCTGAATCGACAACGAAGGTATCGGAATAGGAAGTTTTCCTAATTCAAAGGAGTTAATGCTTTGAACAGTTGTGCTATGTTTTACAATCCTTGGCAATAGCATTTTATTAAACACAATAAAATAGTATCCTAAAAACGCTGGCAAAACATCGTCATTCGGAGTCAATACTTTAATATCTTGATTTATTGCCATAGGAACAGAACAAACAGAAACAGGAATTGTATGTTGTAATATGCCACTACGTACAACCAACAGCACCGATCCAGGAGCTGCAAGTTTTGAAGAAGAACTACATAGTCCTTTTTCTGTTATGTAATCTTCGGTATCTGACAGATAAAATTCTTTTACGTCCTTTGGAGAAGCCCACGGGATATTACCGTTCCAATATTCAAGATGTTCCTTAGATGGAGTTCCGCCACTAAAACTACTGGCAACTTTTCGTAATATTTGTGTAGGGAATTTAAATGTGAATTTTGTCTGTTTTAAATAGCTTAAATATACCGGATCCCATCGGCTTATCATTCCGCCCCAATTTATCAGAAACAATTTATTCTCATTTAAATTGGGGCTTAGAGAAAAAAACTATCATTTCCGTTTTCAATTGCTTCGATAAACTTACTTAACTCCTCAGAAACGATGAGCAGTTCATTATTTCCGGTTTCCTTTCCTGTGGCATCAAAACCAATATCCTCCGCAACAGCCATAAATATAGGATAATCGATTAGTGATGTTTTGTACTGCTCCTCATAGGATTCAGATAATAACTCCTTAATATTTTCAATTTGTTCGTCAAACTCATTAATCATAGACTGTCGTTCATCTTTGCGTTTTTGAACTTCTTCAGGGGTATTTGCTTCAGCTATCTTAATTAGTTTGTTATATTTAGCTATTTCTTTTTTCTTCTTTGCAATTAGTGAAAACAATTCAATTCCATTATCAGATTCTGATAACAGGGAGGACTGTATGCTCGTTCTAAGCACTTGCCTTTTTTCTTTCTCTTTTTTGCTGTACTTTTTCAAGAACAACACAGAGCTTTTTACTCCAGCTCCTGTTGCCATAAATGCAGTTTGGGGCATGGAAACAACAGCAACAACACGGAAGGTGTCACTGATATAATCACGAACATATTGCATACTGGAATTTGTTAAAATACCGTCGGGTAAAACAATTGCTAAATAGCCGCCATCGGCGAGATATTTCTCTGCCTGTTCAATGAATAGCACTTCGCTGCTTTGACTCGGGCGATCTGCGGCTTTACTCGCTGGATTAAGCCAGTCCACGTCTTTAGTCGCTAAAGAATATTGATGTAAATAAGCCTTTTCTGTTTGTTTAATAACAGAACCAAAAGGAGGATTGGTAATGATAAACTCAAAGGAATTCCTTCTGAATCCTAAATTACCTGTTTTTTCCTGCAACACTTCGGGAGAAACTAAACCGTCAGATGCGACAACATTAGTATGACCGTCATCATGAATAATCATATTCATTTTTGCGGTACGAGCAATTTGCTCGTTGATCTCTATTCCAAAGAGGTTGTTTTCCGCAAAATCATGCCAATATGGCCACCATCTTTGATATTGTTTAATATCTGCTTTGTAGTTGGGATATTTCTGAGTTGCCGCTTTACGTACTTTATCCAAGGCATGCAACAAAAATCCGCCACTACCACAAGATGTATCCAAAACTCTGCTTTTATTGGTAATCGGAAGGCTATCTACAATAAATGATACGATATTTCTCGGCGTAAAATACTGTCCGAAATCGCCACGGAAAAATGAACCCATAAAGGTTTCAAATGCACGGCCTTTACTATCAAGGTCAGTACTTAATAAATCAACACCTTCCAAATAACTTACAACCGTTCTTGCTTTGGCTGCGTTTAATTTTATGTTATCCTTGAAGATTTCGGGATCGTTCTTTCTTTCACCAATCTGACGACCTTCTTCATATAGAGCGGTCAATCGCTTAAGAAGTCGCTTGTTGGTTTCCGCTTCAGCCTTAGCCTTTGCTTCTTCCGTATTATTTTCCGGTTCAACGGGGATTACCTGAAAATCATAGGGTTCTCCAACATCGCGATCTTTTTTCTCATCGAATATTTTACAAAAGATTAATTTATCAAGCTCGTCAAAAGCTTCTGAGGGGTTGAGCTCACCGCCACCCCAAAGTGCTTGATGTGCTTGCTTGAATATATTGGTCAATTCGCTTTCAGTAACTTTTGCAAGAGGGAATAATTGTTGACCGCTTGCAGTAGTGCCACCATTATAGGCATATTTGTAGGAACTAAGCTTTTTAATACCGTGCTGCGGGATATCGGAAACAGTTTCCCTAACACTACTTTCTTTATCAAATTTAAAATATGCATTTTTGATTCCCGAAGTAGTCCACACATATTTAATAGTTCCTGCGGTGAAATGAGCATAAGAAAAAGCTTGATTGGTAGCTTGTGCAAATTCCTGCTCAGAAACATCTTCTTTTTTGCATTCGATAACGATAAGCGGAGATGTATGGTTGATGTCATTATAGACAAAAATATCCGCCTGCTTTTTTGTGGAACCGTCCGTAACAGGAACATATAACCCGATTTTTTCAACAGGATATTTATACCAAAGGATTAATTTGCAAAAAATTTCTGCTTGAACCCTTTCCTCCGGATTTTTATAATTTCGAGTAATATTGTGATGAATATACGTAATAACGCTTTCATCTTCCGTAATATTAATTAAACCTTTTTTAATACCTTCTTGTGTATAGATTCCGTAACTCATTTTATTTTCCTCGCTTTCAAAAAACAATTATATCATCCAAATCGGGACGATGAGGTTATCTCTGTCAAAGGCAGAGAGGCGGTTGCTCATACAGAGACAGCGGATGTGCCGAGCACCAAGGGCGATTTACCGATAACACTTTCATTTTAGAACTGCAAATTTTTATTGCCCCAATCAGCGTTAAAAAACATAATATAGTAGATTGGTATATAAGTTATTTTGCCGTTTTGTGTGACATTTCTTTCGTTAGATACAACGAATGCTTTTTTGATATGATAATCTTCGTTTTGAACAAATGTGTTCAATGCGCTATGCACGGTATAGTCCTTACCGGACTTAACTTCAATTGGCACGGCAGAAAGGCTGTCATAATCATCAATAAGATAATCAACCTCACCCTTGCTTCGATTGTCATAATAAAAGAGTTTATGACCGTGAGCGATTAATTCGCTGGCAACAACTGTTTCATAAACAGATCCCAGATTGATACTTCTCTCATCATTCAGCACAGCTCGGATGTTATTTCCGTAAAGAATACCCGTAAGAATACCGACATCATTCAGATAAAGTTTAAGCAGATTCTTTCCGGTAGATTCGATCAGGGGGAATGTCGGATTAGAAATCGCCTGAACATTCAGTGCGATACCTGCGCTTATAAGATAATCGAATTCATCTGCATAATTATTGAACGTCTTACCCCTCTTGTTCTCAATGCTTTGTACAACAATTCTTTTTTTCTTATTCTCCATATTAGAGGGAATAAGGTCATAAATTCTGCGAATTTTCAACTTCATTTCATCATCGTATTTGGAAGCATCTGCTGCATAGTAATCATGAATTTCATTTTGTATATCTCGGACTGCCTGAATGTTTTTTGTTTCAAGATAGGTATTGACCGCATCGGGTAAACCACCTACAAGCAAGAATTTGCGGAATAAATCCATCATCTTATTGTGCATGGACTCATCTAATGCTTCAAACCGCTCAAACTTTTTGCGCATTGAGGAAATTGCAAGTTCGTTCATTCCGTTAGCATAAAGAAATTCCTCAAAATCCAGCGGAAACATTCTGACCTTTCGTATGCTTCCCATGGGGATTGATGTGGTTTGCGATAGCGTAACACCTAAAAGCGATCCGCTTGCAATATAAGTGAACTTATTATCCTGCGACAAAAATTTGAGCAGAGTGAGTAAATGAGGATAAGCCTGAATTTCATCAATAAAAATCAGAGTGTTTTCTTTATTCTTCATTTTATTTCCTGCAAGCATACTGACTTGCAGATAAAAATCTTCTACGGTTTTAGTATTTTCAAAAAGGCGGTCGCCCAAAGAATCGGCAATCATATTGATTTCTATATAGTTTTCAAAAAGTTTTTTACCTACATGGTTAATGATGTAGGTTTTGCCAATCTGACGGGCGCCGTCGATTAAAAGAATCTTTTTAGAATCAGATTTTAAATGCTCTTCAATGAGAGATTCTATCTTACGATATAGCATAAAAATTCCTCCGTCAAAACTTTTCAAATGTATTATAGCACAATAACAATGACATTTCAATATAAACTTGCGATAATTTTTATGACATTTCAAAATAATGAGATGGAACCCCCAGCTAAAATGAATAAATCTTCTATTTTAGTCGAGGATATGTGTTATCAGTGTTTAAAATGAATTTTCACTTTCAAGAGCGAAAAAGTGAAAACTCTGTGAAAATTCACTTTTTGAAACGAATTAACCTACACGATTTTGGGTGTTGTCCGGCATAATCGGGACATTTCACGCACTGCCAAAAGCGTGATTTTGGGGCGAAAAATCGCTCGGTTCTATCAAAAATTCTAATAGACTTTTTCTAAAATCCATTAGAACTCGGCGAAATCGGAGGAGACTCTCGGACTCGGATTTTCACTTTGTTTTCGATTCAAAGAGGTGCGAAAAGCCTTGAAAACACGGCATTTTCGGGGTTCTTTCATCTGCCGTTATCTTCCGTCAAATTCCGCCAAGTTCAGTTTTGCCAACTTGACTCGAAATCAGGTAGCCTTCACGGGCTCGTGGGTTCGAATCCCACCGCTTCCGCCAAAGATAACCGCAGTCAGCAGATTGTGGTTATTTTCATTTATGCTATAATAATATATATTTTTTTAGAGGTACATAATGGGCTCGGGATTTATGAATTCATATAAGAAACTTGATAAACTTTGTACTGAAATCTTTAGCGATAGTGGTGTCACTGCCTATATTGATGAAATGAAAAATACTCCCCATGATTCATCCCTTGTTACAGGTTGGGATGATGACCTAAAACAACTAAAGCGCTACCGTCAGATTAGAAATAAAATAGTACACGAGCCGGATTGCACCGAGCAGAATATGTGTGAGTCCGGTGATACCGAGTGGCTTGATGATTTTTATTCACGCATAATGAAGCAAACAGATCCTCTTTCTTTATATCGTAAAGCTACAAATACAGTCGTTGACTCAAAGAGGAATATCCCTCAAAAATCAGCCGATCGCTCTGTTCAACAGCATAATTATTATCAAGAACGCAAGGCAAAGAAAACGCCAATAAGCTTGATTTTATTTATTATATTTGCAATTATTATTTTCTTCCTTCTTGATATGCGTTACGGAATTATCAAATAAAGCCAAGCGGGAATTTTAACTATAATACACAACAACAAAGACGGTTGCGTTTGCAACCGTCTTTCATTTTGCTTTTATATCACTTTAATTTCGTCACCTGCTTTAACTTTTCCTCCTGTAAGGACTACTCCGAAAATTCCCTCTTTTGGCATAATACACTGTCCTACAAGTTCTTTTATAGCACAGCCGTCGTGACATTCTTTGCCGATTTGAGTCACTTCTATAACCGCACTGTCTCCGATTTTCAGTTTTGTTCCGACGGGTAAGGTATAAAGAACAATTCCCTCTGTTGTAATATTTTCCGCAAACATACCGTGGCAAAGTCCGTCTGTACGCATACCCTTTGCTTTTTCTATGCTCTCTTTTGCAAGCAGACTTACCTGTCTGTGCCACTTACCTGCATGAGCGTCATTCTCAAATCCGAAATTCTCAATCAGAGTTCCCTCCTCGATTGTTTTTTTCGGAGTCTTTTTTTGTTCGCTTATATTGATTGCAATAACTTTAGCCATAGTTAACCTCCTGTTTTATTTAATCCGTGGGCAATGCTTTTGTTTTCAAAATTATGTCCTGACGGTTTTTTTAAAATTATACTTTCCATCTCGTTTACAAGTTCTTTTTCATCATCAATATACGGTAAAATGTCATAAGCTGTATCGTAACCAAGACAAAGCTTTATTTTTCCGTCACAAAGTAATCGCACACGGTTACACTCATTACAAAACTTGTGTGTTACGGAATTTATAAGTCCTATTCGCCCATTAAAACCGTCTGCCGAATAATACTTTGCCGTGCCCTCATTTCCTATATATTTAAGGAACGGAAATTGCTCAAGTATTTCGTCACCTGTTACAAGCAATTTTTCGTTTTCTCCCTCGTCTGAAAATGGCATAAGTTCTATAAACCGTACATCAATTTTACGCTCTTTGGCAAGGTTTATAAGTTCTCCTGCCCCGTCGCTGTTTACACCTTTCATAAGCACGGCATTTATTTTAATCGGCTCAAGTCCAACCTTTTCAGCCTCATCAATGCCCTCCAATACCTTTTCAAGCACATCAGCACCTGTAAGATGACGATATGTACTTCCATCTGTACTGTCAAGACTTATATTTACGCTGTCGAGTCCTGCCGATTTCAGTTCTTTTGCATATTTTTCAAGGTACACACCGTTTGTTGTAAGCGATATTTTTTCAATTTCGGGAATTGTGCGAATAAGACTTATAATTTCGGTAATATCCGACCTTACAAGCGGTTCACCGCCTGTAATTCTTACCTTTTTAATTCCGCATTTTGAGAACGCTTTTACAATTTTAAAATACTGATTGGGCGAAAGCTCTTCAGCCTTTTTTGTGCAGTCCTCTTTACCGCAATAAACACAATTTAAATTACAGCGTTGAGTTACGGAAACTCTCAAATATGTAATATCTCTGCCAAAACTATCTTTCACGGTGATAATCACTCTTTCCGCCTGTTTTTTCAAGCAGTTTTATTTCTTCAATAATCATTTCACGGTCAATCGCTTTACACATATCATATATTGCAAGCGTAGTAACCGAAGCACCTGTCAACGCCTCCATTTCGATACCTGTTTTATATGTGCATTTTGCGTTGACATAAATTCCAAGCTCTGTATCACTCTCTTTTTCAAAATCGACGGTTATTTTATCTATCGGAATATTATGACAAAGCGGAATCAACTCGCTTGTCTTTTTCGCCCCCATAATTCCTCCGATTCTTGCAGTTGCTAATCCGTCACCTTTTTTAAGATTTGCCTCTAAAAGTGCTGTGAGCGTTTCGCTTTTCATTTTTATTCTTGCATAAGCTGTTGCGGTGCGAACGGTAACATTCTTATCGCTGACATCTACCATAACTGCTTTGCCGTTCTCATCAATGTGGGTGAGCATTATACATATCCTCCCATTTCAGAAAGTCTTTTTCTAAATTCTTCGCTGTTAAGAACATCAATAAATGCCTTAACCATTGGATTATTAACATAATCCTTTTGAATTAAAAACTCATAAGTTTCATTGCAAATAGGAATAAAATCAAGATCATACATCTTTGTGGCTGAATATATGCCAAGTCCCGCATCAGCATTTCCCGACGCTACCAATGCTGCTACTGCCGTATGCGTAAACTCTTCGTTAGTATAGCCTTTAATCTCATTCGGAGTCAAACCATTTTCCGAAAGCAAGTGATCACATAAAATGCGTGTTCCGGAACCACGCTGACGGTTAACATAGCGTATATCTTTAATATCTTTAAACTCTTTTATATTAAGCGGATTACCCTTTTGAACCATAAGGCCTTGAATTCTGCCTACTCCTTTTACAGTCACGGCGTTATTTTTCGGAACATATTTTTCCACATAAGATTTATTGTAAATGCCCGTCTTTGTATCAAGCAAATGAATACCGCCAAGGTGAGCTAGTCCGTCACGCACAGCATATATAGCGCCCATACTGCCGACATGAGTCGAGCAAACTCTAAAAGGTGCACCTTTTTTTGAAAGGAAATCGGCAACTTCGTCAATAAGAGGATCGTGACTTCCAGTTACTATCAGCGTATTATCAATCTCATTAAGCGGTTTATTTAAACGGATTTCAATCTCCTCCCCCGCTTCAACTCCTTCACAGTTTTGAGGAACAATAAAAACTCCGTCTGCTTTTGTAAAGCTCGTAACTACTCCTGCACCTCTTGCAAGGGGTGATGCTGTAATCTTACCACCGATTTTACCGAGTGACACACGGACATACTCGCTGTATTTCAGAGAAGAAACAATTTTCTTTGATAGTACCGCTTTTACTGTTTCTCTCGGAAACTCAGGCTTGCCATAATACATCGCAATAATTTCGCTGACTATTTCATCCATAACAACTATTGCTGAAACAGGATATCCCGGCAGTCCGATTACAGGCTTTTTATGTACTTCACCGAGAATTGCAGGCTTACCCGGTTTAATGGCAATTCCGTGAACTAACACAGTACCGAGTGAAGCGATAATCTCGCTTGTATAATCATCACGACCTGCGGAAGAACCTGCGCTGACGAGTACAATATCGCACTCTTTCAAGGCTTTTTCAAGCATATATTTAATTTTTTCTTTTTGATCGGGAACAATCGGATAAATTTTTGCTTCGGCATTCATTCCTTCTAACATACCCTTAAAAACAGTCGAATTAAATTCTATAATATCGCCTATTTTCGGGTTATCTGTCGGTGGCACAATTTCATCGCCTGTCGGTATTATGCCTACAAGCGGTTTTTTTAGCACTTCAATTTTTGTTACACCGCCCTCAAGCAATGCACCGCAAAGAGACGGGGTAAGAGTTGTTCCCGACGGAGCAATCATATTGCTCATACATATATCTTCACCGACTTGACGAACATTTTGCCACGGCACAACGGAAGAAATAATATCATAATTACCGTTTCCGCTATCAATTAAATCTTCAACCATAATGACAGCGTCGGAATTTTCGGGTAAAGGATCACCTGTATCAACCACCGTATAGTCTGACGGTGTCAAAGTAACAGGAGTACGCTCGCTTGCATTAAAAGTAATTTCCGATTTCACCGCAACCCCGTCCATTGCCGAAGCGTTATAATGTGGAGAACAAATATGCGCATAAACAGCGTCTTTAATCACTCTACCACAAGCGTCACATACTGATATTGTTTCGTATTTCGGTGTAAACACAACTGATTTTAAATGTTCACGATATTTATTTTTAGCCTCATCAAGAGGAATATTGTTCAAATAATTATATTTCATAACTCATATACATCCACATTTGTTTCTTTAAATAATCCCTCGGTATTTCGTGGGATTACAATAAACCCCTCAGCCTCAGACAGAACTGAAACTAACCCTGATTTCGTATGAACAGGAACGATTTTATTGTTTTCGTCATATCTAATACACAAGAATTCCTCTCTGCCATGATTTGACGGAATATTAACGGAAAGCGAACCGTTTCTTTTAGGTTTATCAATAGGCATTTCCATAATATTTCTCAAATATTCCGTAACTATAAGACGAAACACAAAATATGCCGCTAACGGATGTCCCGGTAATCCAAAAACAGGTTTTTCGTCAACGATACCGAATATAGTCGGCTTACCGGGCTTCATAGCTATTCCGTGAAAATATACTTTTCCGAGTGTATTTATAATATCAACGGTAATATCTCTTGTGCCTGCCGATGAACCGCCCGAAATAAGCACTGCATCGGCTTTATTCAAACACTTTTTAACAGCATTCTCTATTTCTTTTCTATCATCTTTTACTACACCATATTCATAAACATCAAAACCGTAAGTTGTAGCGAGAGACGATAAAAGATAGGTGTTTATATCTCTTATTTGACCGGATTGTGGCTCGTTTGAAATTTCATCACCTGTTGAAATAATAGCAATTACAGGCTTCTTGAAAACAGGGATTTCATATATTCCGAGAGCAGAAAACACCCCTATTTGCTTTGGCGTAATTACAGTACCTTTTTTCAAAACGGTTTCACCTATTGAAATATCATCGCCTGTTTTTGTAACATTTTCAAAAGGCGCAACGGATTTATAAACAAGGCACAAATCATCTTCGCTATCTGTATATTCAACCATAACCGAAGCATCAGCACCTTTCGGCAACATACCGCCTGTTGAAATCTTTGCACATTGACCGCTTTTAAGAGTGAAATTCGCATTTTCACCCATAAGTATTTCACCGACTATTTCAAGTTGAACGGGACTACTGCCCCCTGCTCCGAATGTGTCCGAGGCGTAAACAGCGTAACCGTCAACGGTTGTTCGGTCAAACGGAGGTATATTTTCATTTGAAATTATATCCGCCGAAAGCGTTCTCCCGAGTGCGCAATCAATCTTCACTTTTTCCGTGTCGGGAATTATGTGTGCGGTTTTATCCTTTATAATTCGCACCGCTTCTTCCCTTGTTAAAACATTAAGCATTAAATCCTCCACCCTGCAATAAAACTTTTCGCCCACTCGGTTTTTGGGCTTGTAAGCACCTCTTTCGGGTCACCGTCAGCCTCAATTTTACCGTCATTTAGAATTATCAATCTATCAGCAATATTTACAGCCAATGCAGGAGAGTGTGTACTGATTAAAACCGAACACCCCTGCTCTTTTTGATAATCTTTAACCGCTTTTATAACCAATTCGGCACCTTTAGCGTCGCACGCACTTGTAGGTTCGTCAAGTAAAAGCAATTTGCAATCCCTTACAAGTAATCTGCATAAAGCCAATCGCTGTAATTCTCCGCCTGAAAGCGAAGTTGCTTTTTTGTCTCTCAAATGAGAAAGTTCAAGTGTTTCAAGCAATTCTTCCGCTTTATTTTTATCAGCACCGCCAACAGTAATGTTTTTTAATAAATCACCACGAAAAGCATAGCATTTTTGTGGAAGATACAAAACTTCTTTCGGTAACTCGATTTCCCCTTCCGTAGCCTTGTTAATACTCGCAAGTATGCTCAAAAGCGTAGTTTTTCCGCTACCGTTAGCACCTGCAAAAGCAACAATTTCGCCATCATTGATTGAAAGTTCCGATATATCGAGAACCGTTCGTTCACCATAAGATTTTTTCAAATTATTTATCTTAATCATCAGACGGCTCCTTTACTATAAACGAAGCGATTGCATTTACGGTAAATGCAATAATTAAAAGTATTATTCCAAGTGCAAGTGCAAAAGAGAATTTGCCTTTGTTGGTTTCAAGCATAATCGCCGTGGTCATTACCCTCGTTTTCCATTGAATATTACCGCCTACAATACTTACCGCGCCTACCTCGGCGATAGAGCGACCAAATGCATTAAGCACAACAGAAAGTAAAGATGAACGCCCCTCGGAAATACACAATCCTATAATTTTACCTCTCGAAAGTCCTATTCCCTTTGCAGTTTCTATTACAGGCTTTGAAGTACTTTCAATAAAAGAAGCTGATAATCCGATTACAACAGGTGTGATAAGCAAAACCTGCGCTATTACCATAACATTAACGGTAAACAACAGATTAATATTACCAAACGGACCATAATGCGTAAACAATGTATAAACAAGCAGACCTGCCACCACAGGTGGCAAGCCCATCAATGTATGTATTAGTTTTTTAACAAACGATTTTCCTTTGAATTTATGCATACCTATTAGCGCACCGAGAGGAAGTCCGATAAGGCACGAAATTGTTGTGCTGAAAAAAGACATCCTCAAGGTAACGCCGATTATTTGCAACAATTCTTTATCAAGGGAAAACAGCAGATTAAATGCCTGCTTTATGCTTTCCATTACTTTTGTTCAATAAGTTTGAAAAGAGCAACACCATACTCTTTTTCACCGTATTTTGCGATAAGCTCGCTTGCTTCGTCGCTGAGCATCCAATCAATAAACGCCTTTGCCCCCTTGGTATTAACTCCGTCAATCTTTTCGGGATTAACAGCGATGAGAGAATATGTATTCTTCATATCCTCGCCCTCTTCAAGCACAATGTCAAGATTAAGGTCATTTTTCATTGAAAGGAAAGTAGCTTTATCTGTAAGACAATACGCCTGCTGTTCACTTGCCATTGAAAGACAAGCACCCATTCCCTGACCTGCACTTATATACCATTTATCCGTGTCGGCAGACGGCTCATTTCCTTTACCCCAAATTTTAAGCTCTGCTTTATGCGTTCCGCTTTCGTCACCACGAGAAACGAATTTGCTTTCACTGCTTTTTATTTTGCCGAATGCTTCTGCTGCATCTTTGCTGTCTTTTACACCTGCCGGATCATTCTTAGGTCCTACGATAACAAAATAGTTATACATAAAGGGAATCCTCTCAACGCCGTAACCGTCGGAAATAAATTTTTCCTCAGAAGCCTTTGCGTGAACGAGAATTGCGTCAGCGTTACCGTCAACTGCTTTTTGAATCGCAGCGCCCGTGCCCGCGGATTGAACTTCAACTTTATATCCAGTCTTCGCTTCAAATGTTGGAAGAAGATACGGAAGAAGTCCCGAATCGTTAACAGAGGTTGTTGTCGAAAGACGAATAACCTTGTTCTCGTCGTTAATTTTGTCGGTAGGATTTGCACCGCAAGCACAAAGACCTAACAACATAACGAATGCCAATAATAATGCCAGTACCTTTTTCATAACAACTACTCCTTTTCAAAACGGAAGGCATAGCCGTTTCCCGCTATACCCTTTTAGCCGATGTGAAATTTATTTCGGCTACGCTCTGCAAACCTTGTGAAAATCATTTAGGCATACAGAGTCGGAAATGTTGTAAGTTATATTCTAACACATATTTTAATAGAATAAAAGAAAAAAATCGGCATATTGAACTAAATATTTTTTTGTGGTAGAATATTTATGGGTGATTTGTATGAAATTTGGAATTATATGCGTTAGCGATAGATGTTACAAGGGTTTATGCGAGGATAAAAGTGGTATTGTCATAGCAGATTGCGTAAAACTTTTATGTGATGAAAAAGTGTACAAACTCGTTCCCGATGAAAAAGATTTTATATCAAATGTAATATGTGAACTTGCAGACAAAGAAAAATGTGATGTGATTTTTACAACCGGCGGAACAGGCTTTGCCCCAAGAGATATTACTCCCGAGGCTACTAAAGATGTTATTGAAAAAGAGGTACCGGGAATATCAGAAGCTATAAGAGCAAAAAGTCTTGAAATTACAGATAACGCAATGCTTTCACGGGCTGTCAGCGGTATTAGAGGGCAATCGCTTATCATCAATCTTCCCGGCAGTCCTAAAGCTGTAAAAGAAAGTATTGATATAATTCTAAATGTACTCCCCCACGCCGTTGAAACTCTCAGCGGAAAAACACAAAACTGCGGAGGTAACTACTGAAATGAGCACAAAAGCAGAAGTACAAGGTTTTGATATTTCTAAAAACAGTGCAGTCATTGTCGGTTGCGGAGGACTTGGAACAAACGCTGCCGTACATTTAGTCGGTGCGGGTATAGGAAAACTTTTACTTGTAGATTACGATACGGTAGAGGAAAGAAACCTCAACCGTCAATTTTTATTTACGAGCAAAGATATCGGCAAAGTAAAGGCAAAAGTTCTTGCTGAAAAGTTAGAGGACTATTCACTCGAAACCGAAATCAAATATCATTTTGGCAAATTTGAGAACTCACTTGCCGACGGGTATGACATTCTCATAGTTGCAGTTGACAATATTGAAACAAGAAAACAGATAAACGCATTTTGCAAAGAATCTCAAATGCCTTGTGTCAACGGTAATATTGACGGATTTTTCGGAATAGCATATATGTATCTTCCCGAAATGACTCCCGATTTAGAAAAAGCCGGTTGCTTAAAAAAGCCAAAAACCAAACCAAAATCAACAAGTGTTACGGCGGCAATCATAGGCGCACTTGAAGCTCAACTCGCAACCGACCTCTTTCTTGAAAAAACAGAAAGTGCCGGTAAACTTTATATTTACGACAACAATGAAATTCGCACACTTGAAATAAGGGGTGGATAAAAATGACTGAATATTGCGGATATATGGGACGAGTGTTATTTGTTGATTTAACAACTCAAACTTATAATGAATTTCCGTGGACGGACAAGGACAGAGAGCGTACTCTCGGTGGTAAAATAATGGCTGCCGACATACTTTTACAACATATCACACCTGAAATGAAAGCGTTTGACGAAGATAATTGGCTTGTCATCACAACAGGCCCTCTTACGGGTTGCGGTTGCCCGAACACTTCACGCTTTAACATTTCTACAATTTCACCGCTTACTAATATTATCACATCATCAAATTGCGGCGGTGATTTCGGTCTTTCTCTTAAACGAGCAGGATATGACGCTGCGATTTTCAGCGGAAGAAGTGAAAATCCCGTTACCGTTCACATCGAATCGGATAATGTCACATTTGAAAGTGCCGATGAACTTTGGGGGCTTTCGACAGGAGAAGCACAGGAAAAACTGCTCGACTATTCCGGCAGATTGGTTATCGGCCCCGCAGGAGAGAATAAGGTTCTGTATGCTTGTGTTTTCAGTAATGAAAGAACAGCAGGTCGTGGCGGAGTAGGTGCAGTTTTCGGTGATAAAAAACTTAAAGCCGTAACCGCAAAAGGCACAAAATTACCGACAATTTACAAACCCGATGAGTTAAAAAAGTTCAATGCAAAGTGGACAAAGTTACTTAAAAGCCATCCGCTTACAGGCAGACAGCTTAGAAAACTCGGAACGGCAGGTCTTGTAGCTCCAATGCAAGCTCATTCAATTCTTGCGACAAAAAATTTCTCATCAGGCCGTTACGATAATTTTGAAAAAATATCGGGCGAAGAACTTACAGAAAATCATCTTGTTTCAAGTGCAGCTTGTACCACTTGCGTTATCCGTTGTTCAAGAAAAGTTGAAGTAAACGGAAAAGTAGTAAAAGGCCCCGAACTTGAGACTCTCGGTCTGCTCGGTTCAAATATTTTAAATGATGATATTGAAAAAATATTAAGATGGAATTATGAACTCGACGAACTTGGAATGGATACCATTTCCTGTGCAGGAACTGTCGCTTTTGCTATGGAACTTGCCGAAAAAGGCGTTCACGATTTCGGGTTGCATTTTGGCGAAACTGATAACATTTCACAGATATTTGAAGATATTGCTCACCGCCGAGGTGTCGGTGACGAACTTGCCGACGGTTCTAAACGATTAAGCGAAAAATACGGCGGTAAAGAATACGCAATTCACGCAAAAGGTATGGAACTTGCGGCTTATGAACCACGAAACGCAGTAGGTCAAGGACTTGGCTATGCCACATCAAACCGTGGCGGTTGCCACCTTAATGCAGGATATATGGTAGTTATGGAGGGACTTGGACTTGACATCGACTCCTTAACGCCTCACGGAAAAGCGGCATTGAGTATTATGCTTCAAAACCTTATGGAATCTGTTTCTTCGGCAGGTTGTTGCCTATTTACAAGTTATGCGGTTTTCCCCGGATTTTTGATAAGTAAGCCTAACTTGTTACTTACAAAAATAATACTTAACTGCTTGCCTTATATGGGTCCGGTTGTAAATCTGCTAAGTCACTTTACGAAAGCACCTAAAATAAATATTCCTTTAATACCCCACCCTATTGCAATTCAATATGCAACGGGAATGAAAGCTAATATGGCAACAATGCTCACATGGGGTGCTTACGGTTGGAATGCGGAGAGAATAGGAAACATCATTTTAGGTCAAAAAGCAGGTGCTGACAAACTACCCAAACGGTTGACCGAAGAATTGGAAAATCCAAACAATCCAAAAACAAAAGTGCCACTTGAAAAAATGAAAAAATCCTTTTATCGTGCTCGTGGTTGGAAAGACGGTATCCCAACTTGGCACAGGCTTAAAACACTCGGAGTTAAAATTGACAAAGACACATATGACAAAGCTGTTGCAGCAGCAAAAAATTAAATTTAGGAGGGAGAAAAATGGCAAAAGTAAATGTTAAATTATTCGGAGTATATAGAATAGATACACATATTTCAAATCTCGAAATCGAAGCTGAAAAGCTATCCGATTTAATTCTCAAACTAAATGACATTACAGCAAACGAATTTCAAAAAGAACTTTCATTTTTTGATGCAACTGTATACATTAACGGTGAACACTGCAAACGCAAAAAGAAAAAGTTGAACGAGGGCGATGAAGTATGGCTTCTCTCTCCCTCGTCGGGAGGTTAACTATGGCTTTTAAAATTGATAGAGCTAAATGTGTAGGTTGTGGCGCTTGTGCTTATATTTGTCTGTTCGGCGCAGTTATGCCTGCAAAAATTGACTGTTCCAGCTATAAAATTGATGAAACAAAATGTGTGGAATGTTCACAGTGTTCGCATATCTGTCCGAATGATGCAATTATTTCTCCCGAAGGCTACAAAAAGATTAAATCGGTTACAATAAATGCCGATGCGTGCAAGGGTTGTTCTCTCTGCAGTCGTAATTGCAAAGCCGGTGCGATAACAGGAAAAGTTAAAGAGCCATTCGTTATAAATCAAGAAAAATGTTTCAAGTGCGGTGTATGTGCCACAAAATGCCGTTTTGATGCAATAAGCGTTGAATATTTTTAGAAGTGTTTGTATATCATAGAATTAAAGACACTCACACAAAATGGGTGTCTTTAACATTCTGTGTTAAATATTCACAGACAGCTATAAATTGCCGATTGATTTATATCTGTTACAATGATATAATGGTTCTAAATCATTTGAGGGGTGATTCTATTGAAAAAAACAAAAGAAAACAACACCGAGACTCAAAGCGTTCATCCGAATAAAATCGGCATTAAGGAAGGTATGGGATATATGCTCGGCGACGCAGGTAACCTGTTTGTGCTGACATATGTTTCGTCGTTCCTTAAAGTCTTTTATACGGATGTTTTGCAAATTGCTACCAACAAGGTTGCAAATCTGTTCTTGATAACCCGTCTTTGGGACGCTATAAACGACCCGATGTGGGGCTCGATTGTTGCAAAAAGAAAACCGAACAAGGACGGAAAATACCGTTCCTATTTGAAGTGGCTTGCAATTCCCCTTGCTTTATCCCAGCTTATCTGCTTTATGGATATAAGCAAGTTCACGAATCGTGATTGGGTAATTCTTCTGTTCGCTTATGTTACATACATTGCGTTCGGTATGCTCTACACGGGAATGAACGTACCTTTCGGCTCGCTTGCATCGGTTATCACAGACGATCCCGAAGGCAGAACCTTGCTTTCCACTTTCAGAACAATCGGCGGCGGAATCGGCGGTGCTGCTCCCCTGCTCCTCGCACCTTTCATCATCTACACAAAGGTCAGCGACGGAAACGGCGGAACATACAACGTTGCAAATTCAAAGGGAATGCTTTTATTTGCGGTTGCTATGGCAGCGTGTGCAATTATTTTCTATTTCTCCTGCTACGCAACAACCAAAGAACGTGTACCGTCAGAGGCAGATCCGCATGTTGACCTTAAAAAGACATATCTCGGTATGCTCAAGTCAAGACCGTTTGTTGTACTTGCACTTACAGGTATTCTTATCAGCGGTCAACTTCAATTTGCTTCACTTAACCAATACCTTTACAAAAACTATTTCTGTAATACAAGCCTTTCGGTAATAGGTACGATCGCACAGTATCTTCCTATGGCGCTTATGATTCCGTTTGTTCCGAAGCTTGTTAAGAAATACGGCAAAAAAGAGTTAAGTGCAGTTGGTGCTTTCTTCTCTGCCGCAGCTGCAATCGCTTGCTTCGTTATTAAGCCCGACAGAGATCAGTCATGGCTGTTTATGATTTTATTGTTCATTATCGGCTTTGGTTACTCCTTCGTCTCAATTACAAACTGGGCGGTTGTTGCGGATGTTATTGACTATCAGGAGTACAAAACAGGTATTAAGAGCGAAAGCGCAATTTATGCAGTATATACCTTCTGCCGCAAGCTCGGACAGACAATCGCAGACTACGGCGGACTTATGCTTCTCGGCAAGGTCGGATATGATGTTCAGATAATGGCTAACGCAGGCTATGTTGAGGGTGTCAGCGAGGGCATTCTCAAGGTTTGTACGCTTATCCCTGCAATTACATACACACTTATTTTCATTCTTTACAAATTTGCATATCCGCTTACAAAGGAACGCCTTGAGCCGATTTATGAAAAGGTTCACAGTTCCCATATAGTAGAAGCAAGTATTGAAGTTGAAACGCTTCCGGAATAATCGAATAAATTATAAAATTAATGAGGAACTCAGTTTGAGTTCCTCCTATTTGTGTGATTATATTTCTCGTTCAGTCGGCACAGACAGACACACCTTGAGACTGTTAGACGGTACAAAGATACATCAGCCATTCGGCCTGCATTTCAGGTCAAGTATCGTAACATAATGCGGAATTGTAAAATGTTCAGGATAGCGTGAAAGAAGCTTTTTATGCTCTTTCTCCCAATTATGTATTTCCTCGGTATTAAGATTTGAAGCTCCTATTCCCCTGCACGCCTTAATCCTGCCGTGCCAAGTCTCCCGTGTAAATGGCAGGTCAATATCGAACGAAACCGTGTTTGCAACATCAAACAAGCTTTTCGACATTTCGGGTGCTGTAACCTCATATCTTGTCATTCCCCTACCCGACCAAGACGGATTATATTTGAGAACTAATTTCTCGCTCTCCATTGCCAATTCACTCTCAAACGGCAACCATGCCATAAACATAATCAAAAAATGTCCGTTCGGTTTTAACCATTTATACGCTTTCGGAAACAGCACACTTTGATTAAAATACATAAAGCATTGGCAAGCAGTTATAACGTCAAAGCTGTTTTCGGGAAAATCCAAGTTTTCGGCTGATGAAATAATATAGTTTATGTCAAGTCCCCGACTCAATTCCCGTGCATATTTAATTTGATTTTCAGAAATATCCGTACCAATCCATTCTGCACCGTAGTTATACATATTCCGAGGTAAAACGCCGGTACCGGTTGCCAAATCAAGAACAAGCTGATCGTCCTTACAGTAGCCGAGGTCAATAATTTTACTATAAAATTCGTTGGGATAAATGTCCCTGTATTTTGCATAATCTGCACTCGCAAGACCCCAATCAAATCCTTTTCCGCAGTCAATTTGTTCGTTTTTCAGCATCTGTCTCACCTCTTTTTTATTATATCATAAAAACATAGCGCCGACAACAAAAAATGTCTTGACATATCTCCGTTAATACTATATAATATCTAAGCGGTTTGAATAGGGGCCAGTAGCTCAGTTGGTTAGAGCATCCGGCTCATAACCGGACGGTCCGGGGTTCGAGTCCCTGCTGGCCCACCACTATCAAACCGCATAATATAGGGGTATAGCTCAGTTGGTAGAGCAGCGGTCTCCAAAACCGCGTGCCGAGGGTTCAAGTCCTTCTGCCCCTGCCACACCAAAAGCCTTGAAACAGCGTGGTTTCAAGGCTTTTGCTTTATCATTTCAAGGACAGCACAGGGTATAAAGCTCCATATTTTGATGCTCAAATTGAGCGTCAATTTCGCATATGTTGCCAATGATTCCCAATAATTCCGTCTGCTACATCATCAAAAAAGCATCAATCAGCATCGTGTGTTTATATCATATTTTCCCTTTTCTTTGTTTATAGCAGCGCAAATTTTGACCGCCAAGGCAAAAGCTTTGGCGGTCTTTTGGTATGATTTTCAGTTACATCTCAAGCCCTTTGTCATTTCTCTAAATCTTGATGTTTCTTTTTGTTGCATAGCAGTGCAAGTGTGCATACTGCAAAAGGAATAAGGCTCGCCGAGACGATACAGACGAGTTTATCGCCTGCAGTTTTCGGAATTTCGGGGCTTTGCGTGTCTGCGGGAACGGACGAATTATCAGCGACTGTAGGTTCAGTCGGTTTTACCGAGTCACACGGCTCTGTCGGATTAGTTACAGGCGGTGCGGCAGGTTTTAATTCTAAACCGTTTATTGCATCTGTAATTGCTTGTGTTTGTGCATCTACCTCTGTTTGCTCGGTGATGTTTTTATTTGACATATCAACTGCCAAAGCTTCGTCAAGAGCAGTTAAATCTTGATATAAACTGCGGTCTATTGCTTTTGCCTGTTCAACCGCTTTGTCGTATTCGGTGTAATCCGCAGGCTTGTATGCAAGTGAATTTATTGCGTTGATAATTGCATCTGTTTGAGCATCAACAATTGCTTGGTCTTTTACAGGCAAATTGCTGACATTTACGCTCAATGCTTCGTCAAGGGCGGTTAAATCTTTATACAAATTGCGGTCTATCGCATTTGCCTGTTCTACGACTTTGTTATATTCCGAATAATCGGCTGACTGATATGTGGTGTTCTCCGTTACATTTGTACGGATTTCAATGGGGTCAAAGCCTACATCTGTACTTGTTACAACACAATAATAATACTTTGCAGGGTAATCGGCAGGGTTAAACTCTTTGCCTGTTGCCCCCGGAATAGGCGTACCCGCAGTATTGCTGTTCTCACTGCTTGCATACCACTGATAAGTGCGGTTGAAGCCGATTACATCTGCGGTTAAAACTTCGTCCGCATCGGTATATTTTTCAGGCAGTGGAGTAAGCACGGCAGTGTCCTGCGAGATTTCAACAAATGTGTGTCCGTTTTCATTTGCCCACTGCTCCGCATATGTTCCTTTAGTGCCGTAAACCTTGTAATTTCTGCTTTTTGTGTCTTCGGTACATTCTCTAAATGTTGAGGGCATAGAAATTATACAGCCTTCCGTCTGTGGCAGGCTTTTTGCTGATTCAAGGTGCGAAAACTCTATGCGAGCAGTCAGATATTTTCCAAAAGCATCCTTTTCAATTTGAGTTACACTGTCAAAACGGAAAAAACGAGGTTTGGCAATTGGATTTACTCCGTATGAACCAAAAGCCTGTTTGGGAACAGTAAGAAGTGCCTGCATATTTACATACTTCAATTCAAAACAATTATAAAATGCTTTTTCTTCTATTGTTTTTATATAAGGAAAATCAGCTTTTAATATTGCTGTATCATTAAGTGCATAAGCGGTTAAATTTGTAATAAGCGGCATTTCTACACTTACTAATCGAGAACAGGAGTCGAATACACCATTATTTCCCCAAATTTCATTGATTATTGTGCATTGCGGGAAATATACCTTTTCCAATCTTGAACATTGTCCGAAAGCACTATCATCAATTTCTTGTACCTCTGGACCGTAGAAGGATATGATTCGTGAATACGAAAAGGCGTCCCCTTCAATGATTTTAACATTTGGAAAATAGCCTGCGCAAAACTTTGCAGCAAGATTAAAAGCTTGATCTTGAATGCATTCGGCGACAGGAAATTCGACATACATAATATTGGACTGTGAAAAAGCACCTGATTTGACAGTAACTATACCTTCACCACGAACAAATTCTATTGTGGAATTTTTTGCAAAAGCGCTTACGGGTATTTCCGTAACGGTTTCAGGAAGTGTTAGCCCGATTACAGTATTAAACGCACCTTTAGAAAATCCTGTAACTTCAATTCCGCTTATTGTTTCGGGGACATATAAATCAGATATATTACCTATATATTGGGTAATTATGCCGTTACTGTTTATTACAAAATTTTCATCGCTGTCTGTATATTGAATGCGTGGCGTTGTCTCGACTTCATCGCTATAATATCCACCATCTGCATAATATGCAACTGCTCGGATGCGTGTGCACTGTGTGATTTGAAACGGTTCTGTATATACATTGGCATTCTCTAAAGCAGGGTACATGCCGTCTGTTGTATACAAAATAATTGCATCTTCATCCGGGCAAGTGATTGTGCAGGTCTGCTCACCGACATAGACTTTATCCTTTAAATTAATCTCATTAGGTGCGGCGAGTTTTTCCAGACCGAGAGCATTACAAAACTGAATCATCCCAACACCATCCCACAGAGAATGGTAATTATTCATAAATCTGCCCTGTGAAGATTGGCTTTCGTTATACCGTTTAACATCAAAAGAGGTTCCTTTTAATCGGGTATCTATCTCGTCAACTGTTATTTCCGGGTTAGTTGATTTTAAAATCGCACCCAAAGCAGCGGCGCACGGAGCCGAATAAGATGTACCCGAAAATCTGGCGTAACGATTTCTGGGAATTGCTACTGCTATATGTTCTCCGGGAGCAGAAATATCAGAATTTAAAGTCAAGGTATTCATAAATGTAGTTGCATTATTAAAATCAGTAGCAGATACGGCGATGCATTCAGGTATATTCGCAGGTGCAGCATGCGTTTCAATGCGTCCTGAATTTCCCACGCACGCAAAGACAGGAATGTTTTTGGAATAAGCTTTCAAAACACATTTTCTGATTAGTGATACATCACTCAAAGATGTAAGACTTGTGTTGATAATATCACATTTTTCAATTGCCGCTAAAAGTCCGGCACTAATTGCAGTAACGGTCAAATTTTCGCCATCACCAACTTTATATACAGCTACCTTCACGTTTTTTGGCGAATTATTTACAATAATACTGCTGACAGTTGTTCCGTGATAAAATGCCTCGGAATCCATTTCATCGTCTGTTTTACCGGAAGAAGATACATTAAAATATGTTCGTTCTACGCGGCTCTCAAAGATTTCATGCGTATAGTCTATGCCTGTGTCTACAACGCCGACAATGATTTCGTTCATGTGGATATCTGTTTCTGCAAGATATTCCTGCAATCTTTTCGACTGAGTTCTGTCACGGCTCCAATCGTTTAAAAATTCATCTTTTGGGATAATATCTGGGTTATCTGGGTCACTTTCATATCTACAATTGGAACAAACCAAATCAATGTCTACTTCTAATATGTTTTTTTCTTTCTGCAACTGTCCATATGCAGACATAGCCGCTTCGGGACTATCATATTGGAGAATATGATAGTCCTGAAAACCGCTGACATCCTCTAACGCACCGTATGTATTGAATTTGCCGTCAGCACGCACAATCAGTCTAGCAGTCTGAAAATCCTGCAAGGCATATTCCTGTGTAGCAGTGTTATCGGTTTCATCTACTATATTTTCAGCAGAAAACGCATGAACTTGTATTGACTCGTCATTTTCAGCTACACGAAACTCTTTGTCTGCGTCATATTTCTGTACTAACTCTGTAATACCGTCAATGAAACCGTTAATATCGTTTGATGCATCGGTTTTATTTGCCTCTGCTGCTGCAGGAGTGAATCCTACAACTGTAGCGAAAACAATAATGACTGCCGACAATAAAGAACTTAAAAATTTTTTCACAATACATTTCTCCTCTAACCGCCTGACTTATGTTCTGTAAATATTGCAATCATTATGGAAGGCATCAATAATATGGCGGTAATTATACAAAACAATAATTCATATTCGTGCAACTTTGAATCAAAGCAATAAGTTGCAAAATAGAATATATTCCCCGAAAGAAAAGAAAGAACAGATATGCTTTTAAATACTCTTGGTTTCTTGAGGTATTTTATCCGTAATTCCAGTATTATAAATATCAACATAACTGCAACCACGATGCAAGAAACGATAATAATTTTGAGAGCCGAATGCATCTGTATGCTTACACGTAATGCACCGAAAAGAACTATAAGAAGTAGTTCAGATGGAAATAAAACGCACCGTTTTTGCATATTTTTTACCTCGCATATATGGAACACAGGGGACAGTTCTCTGTGTTCTTTAAATTTTTCTTACTATTGCAAAGCTAATCCCCGTCAACCTACTAATTTGCCTTATTGACAAACCTTTTTCCTTGAAATTTGTAATAAACTTATCTCTGTATTTTATATCGAGTTTTTGAAATTCTGCGATATTATTACAGCTGGAAATATTTTCAATAATTCTTTTTGCTTGTTCATCAGTTACACGGATTTTTTGATAATTTTCAATTTCAAGGCACTTGTCTGAATTTTTTTCATTTGTATAACGTTCAAGCTCGTTTTTTGAAATCATTTTAAATGCAAAATCCGTATCTGCAATTTTAGAATTTGAAGTGTATTCCCTATAGCTACTGTACTTGTATTCAATAACTTTTTCGCAAATTCCTGCTTTAACAGGATTTTGATGAATATAGCGAAGAACCATTAAAAAATAACTATCATCTTCAACCGGATCGCTCTTGAAACGATCTTGAAACAAATGTCCTATGCGCTGATATTTCACATTATACCAGTATACATATCTGCCGGCTATTCGTTTAAAAATCTGTTCAAGAGATTCTTTTTCCGGCTTAATCAGTAGATGAATGTGATTTCCCATAAGGCAATAAGCAAACAATTTGTATCCACAAATATTCTTACAATCTTTTAGCACCTGAAGAAATTTATCATAATCTTCCGTATCTTCAAATATTTGTTGCTGGTTTATTCCACGAAGCATTACGTGATATATACCGCTTTCACTTTTCTGTCTAGCATGTCTTGGCATTTCTATCACCCAGTTTAATCTTACTGCACTCTTGCTCAGTTGTCAACACACAGAACCGTCCCCTGTGTTATACTGTCTCAATCGACTTTACAAGCGTTGTAGTTTGATTTTCCCCGATGTCCTTGTAGGTGTAATTTGTTGCAAGTCCGTTTACGGTACGTTTGGAAAGCCTTGAAAGTTCATTAAGACTATTTTTGTGCTAAATCAGCACAAAATTTAGAATGAGAAACAGTTATAGTGCAAACTATATAATATTTACGGTATGCACATTTCAACTGTTCCTCACTCCTTTCAACACACAGAATCGTCTCCTGTGTTATTCTTTTATACATCTTTTAACGCTAATTCGCCTAAAGAAATATCAATATCATTCAAACTAAGAACATAATTATTGTCGAGAGCATTGATATATGTATAATACACATAATCATTTGAGCTTCCGTTTTTATCCGTCTTTTCCGATAAAACAAACACAGAATTCAAATTGTCGTGTACCGACAAGCTTTCTCCTTCGATATTCGTCACAACTATATAGAACTCATTTGTGTTTTTATATCGGAATACATTTATTAAATTTTTATTTGCCGAATCAATAGATTGATAAATGTTTTTCAGCTCATATCCCATTCCTAATTTCCACCCATTCGCAGTTTTCGGAGCGATATTGTAAATATAGCTGTCCCCTTTTTGTCCGACAACCAAATCAGTATCCTGCCCATCCACACATATTACGGGCGTTCCCTGATTATGATATTTATATGACGCTTCGGGAGTTGAAAAAGTTATAAATACATTTTCAAACGGAATTAGAGCCGAAACAACAAACAACGCAATACTTACCGCAATGATAACAATCTTTTTAGTCTTACTTTTGTTAACCTTATCTTTTTTCAAAAGCAAGAACAAGACAAGTGATAAAACAATAATTCTGATAACTATAAAAATCATAATATACCTCCAAAGTACTATTAACCATAAGCATAGGCGGGAGCATCTGCCACTTGTCCGTAAGCAACTAATTCATACAATGCTAATATGAATATCCCGCTTACAGATGTATTAACATAGTTTGTAATACTGTTTACTTCATCAACCATAAGTTTATCATAGTATTCAAAGCCTATTTTTAGCTGAGAAATATTCATTTTAATTCCAAATCCATTTTCAATATCGCTTTTTGTATAGGCTATTCCTATATAAGTGTCATCCAATCCCAAATTAAAATTAAATGATAACATATCAAGGCTCACTTTTATTCCTGCCTTCGAAGATTTCAATGGATTATCAACATTATTTTTGACATATGTGGTAACTTTTTTAGAAGAGCCTTTGCTTGAGGATATAGATGTTTTTCCTTTTTGCCCTGCTGTAACAGTTATGGGGGAAGGATCAGGAATTATATCGTTTCTGATTATATTAGTTTCAGATTCGGTTATACACGCTGTTCCAAAAGTATTGCTTACCCAATTTTTAAAACCATTCCACTTGTTTTGAAACCATCGTCCTATACTTTTCCATGAACTTCCGGTGTAATCTACTCTATTAACAGGATTATTTCCACAGTATGCGAACATGTTTTTGTCAAGCATACCCTGTCCTGTCTGCACATATCCATCCGCACTGATAAACCTACACAATTCGGGATTGTAGTATCTTGATTTGAGGAAATATGTGTTGGTTTCAAATTCATAGTAATAACCACGGTAAGTGTAGGGGTTGATAATGCTCAACATTCCGTCATCGGGAGTATCATAGTAAGCAGTCGTATTGCCCCATGCATCATACCGATAAACTACAACGCAGACATTATCGGAATTTGATATAAGTATTACGTCGTTCTGAGCATTGCGGACATAGTAATAATCGTTGCCGTTGTAATTAAAGCCGAATGCTTCGCCGTTTTCGTCATACATAAACGCAATATTATGAGTTGTTGACGAACCGTCCGATTTGGTAATTACAAGCTTGTAACCTGCAAGAATATCTCCGTTATAGCAATAATATCAACACACAGAACCGTCCCCTGTGTTATATGCCAACATAGGTATAGCAATTACAAATACAATGGGGAAAGCTTTTGGAGCTTTAATAACAATGTAATCCCTTTTTGCGTTAAGTAATATTTTCTTATCATTTTCTTTGCCAACAATAAAAAATAATATTGATATTATAATCGGAATTAAAGTTAAGCTCAACAACTGAACCAACATTCTATCACCACCTTAACTTCCATTTTGAAAAAGCAATAGATATAGAATTTAATACATTATTAATAGTTGTCGAAAAAACAGAATGTTTTACCGCTACTTTTTCAGCCGTAGCAACAGCGGTTTGCTTTGTGGCATATTTTACATTAGCTCTACGCGTCTCACGCATTATCGTTTTCTTTGCAGTCTTCCAAGTATTGTTGAGTTGTTTTCCATTAGTGCATTTGCCACCTAAAGCTCCGCTAATAGCACCAACTGCGACATTTTTAGCAACGTTTTTTGCATTAACTTTTTTGCCCGCGACAACTTGTTCGGCCGCGCAAGTTACTCCACTCAAAATTGCATTAAATGCAATTGAAGCTATAATTCCTGCGCCACTCATAGAAAATGCTCCCGCAATAGCACCCGACATAAAATTAACCGCAACACATTTTATATTTACAAATCCATTCTCGTTTTTTTGATTTATTATCGAGATAACACTTTCTGTAATTCCTCCAACGGCCATTGTAACAACAATTCCCCAAAACTCACCGTCAGTATCAACACGACAAATAGGGTTGTTATCACAATACGAAAAAAGATTTTTATCTGTGATGTCATCGGGCGTACAGAATAAAATATCACTATCATCCGCACTGATAAACCTGCACAATTCAGGATTGTAATACCTTGATTTGAGGAAGTACATTTCCGTATCGCTGTCATAGTAATAACCACGGTAAGTATACGGATTTATGAAGCTGACTATGTCATTTTCAGAAGTGTCTTCGCACGACAAAAGTTTGCCCCAAGAATCGTATTGGTATGAAACAACAGTTTCGTTAGCCGAATCTACAATCCGTACAACATCATTTTGAGCATTGCGGACATAGTAATAATCGTTGCCATTGTAATTAAAGCCGAAAGCTTCGCCGTTTTCGTCATACATAAACGCAACATTATGAGTTGTTGACGAACCGTCCGATTTGGTAATTACAAGCTTGTACCCTGCAAGAATATCTCCGTTGTAGTAATATCCGTAATTGTATTCGTCGCCGTTCGCACTGTTTACAACTTTTGCTATTCTCTGTCCGTCTGCATTGTAGCTGTAAGTCGTGTTTGAATTATCGGAATTGCTTACACTTTGCAACTGCCTGCCGAGCCATGAATATTCCGAACCGTTAAGATTTGTAATGTTACCTATCGTATCACTACTGATTGAATACCGGTCATCAATTATCTCAACGCCGTTGTCAAAATGTGATTTCTTAACGCCCGTTAAAATGTCACTCCATGTGGCATTTTCATAAAGATATTGAGTTTTGCTTTCAGGGTATTCGGGTAAATTTCCTGTCGTATATTCATACACCTTATCTTCGGTAATGTTACCGTTTTCATAGGTGTAGATATGCGTTTTGTTTTCATACGGATTGTCCGCACGGACAAGCTGGTTGAGTGCATCATACTTATATGTCGTTGTCTTTGAGCTGTCATAAATTGAGGTTATATTGCCCAAAGAATCATATTCGTATGTGTGGGTTATGCCCACTGTCTCAATCGACTTTACAAGCGTCGTAGTTTGATCTCCTTCAAGGTCCTTGTAGGTGTAATTTGTTGCAAGTCCGTTTACGGTACGTTTGGAAAGCCTTGAAAGTTCATTAAGACTATTTTTCTGCTAAATCAGCACAAAATTCAGAATGAGAAACAGTTATAATGCAAACTATATAATACTTACGGTATGCACATTTCAACTGTTCCTCATTCCTTTCAACACATAGAACCGTCCCCTGTGTTATCCTCCTTTTAGAGTACAGAATCGTCCCCTGCGGTACCTATTTTAATTCCAATTTCAAATAAAAAACTCATATCTTCGGATGTTTCGTTATATATCACTGCTGTTTTTTCGTGAGTTGTTGTTGAAAACCAAGGAGATTTACCTCGATAAAAACAAACATCCTCCGGAAGCTGTTTTTCAAAAGGACAAAACAAATTTGGTAAAACAGATATTTTCCGCCAAAACATATTTGAATTATAAAAAAGGATAACATAATGTTTGCCTTTAGTTATTGTACCGGGCCATGATTTAACGCCGATTTTTCGTTTTAATAAAAAAGGCTTCCAAGAATCAATGATGTCTTTATGCTCAAATATTGGATGAATATGTGAATACGGTTTCTTTAGAGTTGTGATAACTGAAAAAGAATCAGAGTGAATTAAACAGTATTCTAATAGCTTTTCATAATTATTGCAAATATCATTGTAATTCAAATCATACATAGAATATATGTCCCCCAAGATGATTATTCGCATGATAATGCCACCAATATCCAAGCGAAGAACCATTTTTACTATGTCTTTCTGGCGAAGTTGGTGAGCGATTATAACCTACAGCTTTTGCTAATTTATATGCATTTGATCTTGAATCTGCAAATACACTTCCTCCTGATCTTACATATGGTATTGCATTAGAATAAGAAATAGGTATTGTTGGAATATATGTTCCAAATCCATTTCCAAAGCTAATATATTTAGCAATCCAATAATCAAATCGACTTTTTTCATTACGAATCTTAGTCCTTGCTTGGGACATCGCATTTTTAATTGATTTACTGATTGAACGTCTAACACTTATCCTTTTGCGTGCGTTAACGACCTTGTTTGAAACACTATCCCAAGGAATAACAGATACTACAGCTCCAACAACAATTACAGCCGAAACAACAACAGCACCCTGTAATAAAGCCACTATTCCGGCAGACAACAATGCAACCGGAATCATTTTAGTAAGTATGCGTACACTGCTTTCGCCGTCATCGTCATAACAATTTACCGGATTATTAGAACAATAAGCAAATAAGTTATTTCCTAAAATATCCTGATTTGCATTTACAATTCCATCCGCACTGATAAACCTGCACAATTCGGGATTGTAGTATCTTGATTTGAGGAAATATGTGTTGGTTTCGATTTCGTAGAAATAGCCACGGTAAGCATAAGGGTTGACAATACTCAACATTCCGTCATCGGAAGTATCATAGCAAGCGGTCATATTGCCCCATGCATCATACTGATACATTACAACACCGGTATTGTCGGAATTTGATATAAATATTACGTCATTCTGAGCGTTGCGAACGTAATAATAATCGTTGCCGTTGTAATTAAATCCGAATGCTTCGCCGTTTTCGTCATACATAAATGTTACGATATGCGTCGAAGCCTGTCCCTCTTCGTCTGTAATTACAAGTCTGTAACCTGCAAGAATATCTCCGTTGTAGTAATAATATCAACACACAGAACCGTCCCCTGTGTTACAATATTTTTCATAACCTCAATTACCTTTTTTATTCATCCGCATCATTCAAGTAATCAATAAATTTGTTACTTATTTTCTTTTCTTGGCAAATCAATAAATAAACTTTCAAAAAATAACCGCCATTGCCGCCGAGAAGTATTCCGACAATCATCAACATTCCGAACATAAATCCGTTCTGAACATCAATAAGTGAAAACAAAATGCGACCTGCAATTACACCGCTTATTGAGAAAGCCATTATTATAGGAACAGAAATTTTATCTGCTTTTTTAAGCTTATCTTCAGAAAAAGCTTTTTTCTTAATACTTGAACATCCAAGAACAACAGTTATTGCACCGAATAAAAAAATCAAAATGAGTTCTAAAAAGAAAAACAACAAATAACGCTTCATAAATCCTGCAACAAACAAGCAGAACATAATACTTATAAATTCATTTCTTACACCGTCAAAAAGAAAGGTTCTTTTTTGACCGTCAAGAAACTTATAAATGATAATACTTGCTATTATGTATGCAATGTCAAGAAAAAATGAAAAATATGTTATTATTGGTTTTTGAACATTTATCGGTACGATTAAAAAAGTAAAAAAAGCCAACATGAAAAATCCGATAAAGAAATCGAAAAAGGTTAACTTCTTATAATTATAGTTAATAAAATCTTGTATGTGTTTTTTCATAATTGCTCCTTAAATTCAACCGAAAGAATTATAATAATCTTTAGTTATATCACGCACGGTTCTGTCATCAATCATTATCATATCAGTAGCCCAATACAATGTAACTCCGACAACAAATCCAGCAACAGCTCCTACAGCATTACCTGCAACAGGAAACAAAACACCAACCGCACAACCAACTAATGCTCCTGCTCCTCCCGCTATTAACATACTACTACCAGAAATTGATAGGTCTACAGTTGCATCAATCGCTGTTTTTTTAAAACTTGAACCTTGTTTAACATTATTATAAATGCCGCAGCCCACTTCTGCTGCTAATGCAACTACAGACAAAACTGAAAAAGCCTTTGAAATTTTAGATGCGGATTTAGATTGTTTAAGTAGTCCTTTTTTATAATTTCCTCGCCCAATATTATTTGGTCTTAATTTTTGCACTTTACTTTCTTTTGAAAGGCTTGCCGATACCGTTGATAGAACATCAGAAGTTCCTGATGTTATTGTGTCTATTGCAGAAAATGGATCTGTAATATATTTTACAAATGTTTTCGCCATATTTTTTATCCAATTTTTAATTTTTCCGCAACCGGTTGTATCAGAACAGTTAATAGGGTCATTAGAACAATAAGCAAACAAATTATATCCTAAAACATCCTGATTTGCATTTATCAGTCCATCCGCACTGATAAACCTACACAATTCAGGGTTGTAATATCTTGATTTCAAGAAATACATTTCCGTATCGCTGTCATAGAAATAACTGCGGTATGTGTAGGGATTAAAGAAGCTGACTTCTTGGTTTTCGGAAGTATCCTCACACGAAATAAGCTTACCCCAAGAGTTGTAACGGTAAGTTGCAACAGTTTCGTTGTTTGAATTTACGATTGCGATAACATCATTCTGAGCATTTTTGACATAGAAATACTCTTTACCGTTTATATCTATTCCGAAAGCCTCGCCGTTTTCGTCATACATAAACGCAACATTATGAGTTATTGACGAACCGTCAGCGTTGGTAATTACAAGTCTGTAACCTGCAAGAATATCTCCGTTGTAGTAATAATCATAATCGTATACTTCTCCGCCGTCAAGGGTAATATTTTTGCCTATTCTCTGACCGTCGGAATTGTACGAATATGTTGCACCAACGCTTGAATCTCCTACCGGACTCACACTTTTGAGCTGTCTGCCGACCCAAGTATAGTTAAAGCCGTTAAGATTTGTAATGTTACCTATCGTATCACTACTGATTGAATACCGGTCGTCAATTATCTCAACGCCGTTGTCAAAATGTGATTTCTTAACGCCCGTTAAAATGTCACTCCATGTGGCATTTTCATAAAGATATTGAGTTTTGCTTTCAGGGTATTCGGGTAAATTTCCTGTCGTATATTCATACACCTTATCTTCGGTAATGTTACCGTTTTCATAGGTGTAGATATGCGTTTTGTTTTCATACGGATTGTCTGCACGGACAAGCTGATTAAGTGCGTCATACTTATATGTCGTTGTCTTTGAGCCGTCATAAATTGAAGTTATATTGCCCAAAGAATCATATTCGTATGTGTGGGTTATGCCCACCGTTTCAATCGACTTTACAAGTGTAGTGGTCTGATTTTCCCCGATGTCCTTGTAGGTGTAATTTGTTGCAAGTCCGTTTACGGTACGCTTGGAAAGCCTTGAAAGACTGTCAAACTTATTCGTTACCTTTTCAACGCCGTTCCACGATACCGAATACACCTGATCGGGCATCTGACCAATGGTGACATTGCCGTAGTTGTAAGCGATATTCTGCGTACCAATCGGCGAAAAATGCTTTACATTTGTAAGGTAATTTGTCTTGTCTGCGTATTTGTACTCGGTATAGGAAATCGGAATGTTGCTTGAAACATCCGTTCCCGAATACTCTCTTATGCTCGCAGTCCGTCCCGACAAGTCATAATTATACCTTGTGTACGAATTTGACGCAAAATCAACAGTTACAGATATATTTCCGTCATTTCCGTAAAGATACTGCTTTTTTGCAACGAAATTATTGTTTCTATCATTATATGACTTTTCCAATAAGCGGTCAAGAGAGTCATAGGCAAAACTTATGTAGTCATTATTTCCGTAAGTCTGCTTTGTCATCAAGCCCTTTTGGTCGTATTCCAACGCAGAAAGAATTACAGAGTTTGTTCCGTTTCCGACAGAAGTCGAAACAGTTCTGCCGAACTTATCGTAATTAAATTCATAGTGCGTAGAATTGTTTACATTTATTCCTGTTAAACGGTCATTATTGTAGGAATACGTGTTTGTATGACCGCCTGCGGAAACGCTCAAAAGGTTGTTATTCTTTGGGTTATAACTGTATGTTGTGGTATTGCCTGCTGCGTTTGTAACGGATGACAAAGTACCTTTAACCGTATCATAATTATATGTGGTGGTATTATTTGCTTGATCGGTCTGTGTTTTAAGGTAGTTTTTATCGTCGGTATATGTAGCGCTTGAATACAGCTTTTTCTTTTCGCTTTCGTTAGATGAATAATCTTCTATCAAGTACCACTTTTGACTCGTATTTTTCGGTGTGCGTAAAGGTCTTTGTGTGATAACGGAATTTACTTCTGCCGAGAAGCTGCTCCCGTCTGTTGAATCAAGATAATAACTCATTCCCGGCGATGCAACTGTCGAAATAACGAACGATCCGTCATCCGTAGGCAAAACAACAAATTTGAAAGCATAGGAATCGGTGTTCTGACTTCGAAGTTTTAATTTAGCTCCTACTTCCGAACTGCCGTTTTCAACATACAGATATTCCCCATTCAGCTTTATCTTATAAATGCCGCTGTCGATGCGTTCAAATTCCCATTGCTGTAAGTTGCCGATGTTTGAATATGTATGGTTTACAACATCGCCGTTATCTCCCTTGTCAAGAACATAAGAAGTAAGCTGATTTACTATGGCATATTTTTTAGATGTATCAATCTCGTTATGCGTAACATTAACACCTTTTGTTGCGGTTTGTGTTAAATTACCCTTGTCATCATACTCTAAATAATATTTCAATCCGTCAGACGAAAATGCTGTATTTATATTATTTGAGTTATCATAGCTATACAGATAACTGCTTCCCGAAGGATTGATCATACCTGCAAGGTTATTTCCCTGATAGCCAAAGGTTGAATTGGATTTAGCAAGATCTACAGATGAAACAATATTGCCGTTGTTGTCATAGGTGTAGGTCTGACCGAATTCTTCTTTATAGCAAAACGTTCCCGTGGTGTATACATTGTTTGCGTTGTTGTAATAGTACACCTCAAAGCAGACACGGGCATAGTCTTCGGGTGCTATGGCTTTTCCGCTAACAAATTGCCACGAGGTAACTTCTGGATTGGCGTCAATTCTTTTAACGCCGACATTCTGACCTGCCGAATTGTAAAAATACAAGGCAATACCGAATTTCGGATCATTTGGTTTTAAGCCGGAAGTTGTCGGAACAGAACGTGCACTAACCCATGCTCCTATGCTGAAAACGTCGCCCTTTTTACCCGAAACGCCGGCATATTGCCAAATGCCCTTTGCTACATCGGTAGGAGAGCCGGTTGCTGTTAAGGAATTTGGATATTCCGAGAAAGCGTTTGAAACATTCACGCTTCCGTATGACTCCCATGCATAAGTTGAATTTGACGCATCGGAGTTCTGCAAAAGGTTATAACTGCTTGCGCCCATTCCCTTTTCAAATTGGAAGTTATCCGCATAAAAAGTACCGTAAGCATTTGGTTCCAATCCGCAGAAAAGTCGAATTTTATCATTCGGATCTACTGTGACACTTACTGTAAATCGTTGCCAATCTTCTGTTTTGGTAACGCTTTCCGCTTTAATATAATCAACAGCTCCGCTATCATCCCACTTTTTAATCCCTATGAATGTTCCGCCGTTTGAAAGCGTATTGTTGTCGGTGGTTATATATCCTGAAAACGTGTAATCTCCGGGTGCGAGTGACAGGTAGTCAGCTGTAATCAAGCTATCTCCCACGCCATTGACAGCTCTTGTAAATTCAACGGCATTGTTATCAAGATAGCCACGATTTGTATTGATTGTAGCGCCGGAACTTGCATCGCTGTTATACGCCGTAAAATATAACATCCCGTCCCTGAAGCCCTGGTTTTTAATAAGATTTGTAACGGACTTAATAACCTTAGACTGCGAGACAACCTTGTTATTCATAAGGCTTGTCTTGCTGTTTGTTCCATTGCTGTTCTGATAGTCAAAATACTGAGCTTCGCCGTCTTTGTTAGACACAATGCCGATATTTTGACCGAAGTTATTAAACTGATAAGTATATGTGTTATCGGTTATTATATTGTTGTTTACTGCGTGCTGTGCTTGTACAGTTGTTTCGTTAGGATAATATGCAAACTGATAGCGAACCGGCAAATTCCCGTTGAAATCTCCGTTGCTAAAGGACTTAACCCTGAAAGCAGAAGTCCAATCATATTCTATATTAACTCTGTTTCCGTCAATGTCGGTAATCCTGTTAAGGAACTTGTATGATTCGTATTGATGGACAAGCGATATGCTCTTTCCATCGGGGAAAGTAATGGATGTTAAACAACCATCGGTATAATCGAAGTAGGTGCACCTGCCTGCAGGATCTTCGATACGCTTAAGATAGTATGTATTCGTGTTGTCAATAAAGTCGTGAAAGAACTTATATTCCCTACCGGCGCCATCATAAACATTTGAAAGCAAGAATTGACCGTTTCCTAATTCATAGTATGCAACTTTTGATGAAACACCGTTTGCATTTGTAAACTGGATAATTCTCTTGCTTGAATCAAAATACATTTTATTTTTATCTTTATCGGTAATACGGTATCTTGCTTCGGCACACAAAGAATCTGAATTGTTTTCAATGCAATCAAGCGTATAGCCTAAACCATCCTCGTCTTTGCCGGTATTCCCATTGTTTTCAAAGTAAAACCAATGCCTTGTTCCGTCTGCATCGATAAGATAATATTTATATCCCTCATTGAAAAGCTTTCCCGTTTCTTGTATAAGACAAATGTTATAATTCATCTGCATACCGTTTCCGAGCCGTGCGTTATATATTGAATTATCCCTATTTGAATTATATACAAGTGAAATTGCAACGGGCATAAGATTTCCGCCCAAATCCTGTGTTAAAGGTTGAGTGAATACTAAATTTCCGTTGTAATTGTTTACGCTTGCCGTTCCGTTACGTCCTGCGGGCATACTTGTATATGACCAGTAGTCTTCAAATCCGCTCATATTGCGGTATGCAACGCTAAGTACAGGTCTTGTAGTCGGATATGTTGTATATTCTATGGAGTGAAACCACACTTTATGAGTGTTTGTCTGCTGTGTTTCAAGCATAATTCCGTAGTTGGGCGATGTTCCGTCATACCACGAATACACGAGTTTTGTTATATCAATTGATTTGAATTCAGGATATATGTAATTGTCGTGATAGTCATTCTGCGTTTTATTATCTGCGTTAACTATCATATAATCGGCAATTGTGCCATCACACGAAGGCTGATTATTATATTTCAGGCTTTGCTTATCCCACGCACTTGTAACTCTATGTGCATTTATCACTACATTGTCTGTTGTTGAATACACATTTCTTTTGCAAACAGCAAGCTGAGCGCCAATTACCTTTGAGCCGATTCCGCCGATATACGGTAAATTATTTATTTTGATATACGCTTTAGCATTTCCGTATTTATATATGTTATTTCCCACATACATACTTCCGGCATCATTTTTAGATTGTCCGAAAGATTTATTTGGATCTCCGGAAGCGACAAAAGTGCTTGTCATTTCATTTCTGTTCTGCTCTGTTTTGATGGCAGGATCAACGGTTACAGGAAATACTCTGTCTTCCGCATCAAGCCACTGCGAATCAAGTATCATCGTAACAATAAAACTGTTCTCTTTGACATTTGAAAGCGTAAGAGTTATGCCTTCAGATATTTCGTCTGCGGAATCATACATAAATGGTGCAGAAAGGGTAAATACAGTTTCTCCGCTGTTATTTTGCAAAATTATTGTCTTATCATCGACTGAATACGGAGACAATTTATTTGTTTTATATTCAACAGAAAACATCTTTTGAACAGACTTATCTTTAAGAATTATATTTTCCTTAAGCTGTTCAGGCATTACGATATACTGCAAATCAGCATTATTAAACAAACCCTCATAAACGACCTGCGAAGTGAGATTTTCAAGCGTTGTTTCATCTCCGTCATTTTCATTTTTTAATACTTTTGCAGTCTTTTTATTTGAATCGGAAAAAGTCCAAGACAAATCGCATCCGTCTTTGGAAAGACGAACAAGCTTATTTCCGTTCGATTTCTTTGAAAATCTTACTGTATAATCGCCAAAAGTGTTAATCAAATCTTTGTTCAAAGGATTTTTGACGAGTTTTGAATCATTAGATGCAACCTCTGAAAGAGTATTGTTGTAATCTATCCACTCTCCGTCCTTTTCAATATGGACGGGCATTTCATACATAACGGCTTGATATGTGCCGTCACTCATTCTGAAATGTTTGACATACTCTTCCCTCTTTGTATTGTCCTCGCAAAGTATTTTTACATTGTTGTTTTCGTCAAGCACTTTATCTCCAGGATTTTGTGCATCTTCTTTTTTAGATTTTTCGTTGCTTTCGGTAACAGTCTTTATTCTGTCAGCAGACTCTGCAACGACTTGCATTGGTATTATTTCAAATACCAAAAGCAAGGTTAAAAATACCGCTATAAATTTTGCCGCAAATTTGAATTTGGTTTTCATACCCATCTTCCTTTTTTGTTAATATTTTTTACAAAACAATAAAATTGGCACTATCACCTCAAATCGTATTGATTTTATATCCTTGTGTATTTGACAAAACAAAAAATAAATAAAATGATGTTAGAGTTGATATTCTGAAAATTGGGTAGGTAAAGCCATTATTAGTACAAAATTTCAAAAGTATACAGAGTAAAAATAAGTTTGTATCAATGAACAAATAATCTGTGTAATTATTGTGCATATAACCCATTGACAATCATAACCACTAGTAAACTAGTGGTTTGCACAGGCCCTATAAGGGCCGCCTACTGGCTGAGCCCCTGAAAGGGGCTTAGAAGTTTGGCAACGCATTACTATTTCAAGCAGCCCCTCACGTGGGGCTGTTTGTTTTTTGCTTACTTATTCTTGGTACCCGTAAACGGGTCAAAGTATTCTTTTATGCTCATTTGGTCTTGTGCGAAATCTTCTTCAAGTTGATTTCTTATATATTCTTCGATTACCCTTTTATTTCTTCCTATGTGAATAATGTCATCATTGATGCAATTGATACTATCACAGAAACTAACTTTTTAATTTTATTCATGATTTAACCTCTTTTTGTTTATTACTAATTAAAACAATATCATATGGAATGCAAAAGAAGCCCTGTTGATTAGCACTAATAACCGTTAAACTGTCTCTGCCCATTGTTGAATTCACAATGAGCAGAAACATATTTTCTGGAAGAATAGAACGAACTGCAATTTATGGCATATTAATTTAAATTTTCTTGTCGTAAACAAATAATTTTTTCTGTATTGTCAGTTGTTTTTCTAAGCAATATCAAAATCCGTTTTCAACAAATTCTTGTTAACTGTAAGTTTTTTCAATATTCTTCGTGATCTTATCATCACTTCCGCCCGTACCTGAAATAGTAAATACTACATGTGCACGGTAGGTGTCTTTGCTTGATAATTGTACAGAATGACTTCTTGAAAAGTTTGTTGATGTTGAAGTATCCGTCCAGCTTCCACCGTTAACGGTAACCCAAATAATTCCAACCTTTTTCTGTACTTTGGTTACAATTTCAGCACTTTTAGTAACTCCTGATTTGCCATAGTATTCGTATGATACAGTTGCCTTTCCACTGCTTGATATTGAAAAAAATACATCAGTTGAATTTACATTATTTGATAATGGTTGAATACTGCTGGCATAGGCAGTAATTGTTGCTGTGAAAATTATAAACAAGCAAAGCATAACAGCAATAACTTTTTTCATAAAAAATTCCTCCTTTCTTACTAATTTATGCCTTCATAACATACAACAGTAAAAAGGAGGAATATGGTTACAAAAATTTTTAATTTTTTTGAGAAATGTTTTTTTGTAATATCATTATTTCATCTTTATATTTTTTAGAAACATTAATAGTAAACCAATAATACCCATCAGTCCATCTTAAAAATGCCCCCGATTCATCTTCAATATAATATGCTTCGTGTCCATTTATATATAATTCTTTGTAATTATGTTCATTATCAACAGTAAAACTTGTATCAAGAAGTTTTTGAGAAAATACAATTTCTTCATTGTTTTCATCTCTCCAAATTGTAAAAACTTTAAAATCATCCTTTTGATACTCTTTTACTTCAAATCCTTCAGGTAAGGCGGTCAATGTGTATTCTGTTTCTATTCGGTCCACAGGCGGAGTTGATTCCTCGCTTAATGATACTTGATTAAACTGAGGAAATACCTTTTTAATAAATTCAATAAACGGAGTTCTTGTTGCCGTTACGCTCATTAGACCCGTAAACAAAACAATTATTGCAACAATTGCCGCTAATAATCCTTTTCTTATATTTCGTCTTGTTGAAATCTTTATTGTATTATTCTTTTTAATAAGTTTCTCCATTGACTTTTCAAACTTTGTTGAAAAATCCCATTCTATTTCATCTTCAATTTTTAATTTCGCATTATCCAATGCTTCTGCTTCCAAAAAAGCTCTAATAAACATTGATTTGCTGTTTTCCAAACTATTCACTCCATTCTTTTTCAAGAATTTCTATCAACATTTTTTTACCACGGACAAGTTGCTGTCTTACCGCCGAGTTCTTTTTACCAAGCAAATCGGCAATATCTTTTATTTTCATCTCGCATACATAATGATAAAACATTACATCCCTGTATGTATCGTTTAAGTTTCTTATGGCTGAAACGATTTTTTCGTAATCTTTACTAACACTGAGTTTTTCAAAAAAGTGTTCGTCTGTCATATTTTCAACATCCTCAAGATGAATATGCTTATTTCTTGTTGTATTCTTTTTGGAAAGATTGATTGCGGTATTTTTTGTCGCTTTTAGAACATAGGATAATGCTTCGTTTGATTTAGGATTGCCTATAGAATTCATATTGCGTGCAATTTTTATAAAAGTATCATGGACAGCGTCTTCGGCATCCTCGTGATTACGAAGAATCGAATAAGCAGTCGAAACCATTCTTTTCCTATATTCATTATATATGATTTCAAATTTTTCTCCGTCGTCCTCGTCGTCGATAAACGCCGTATAAAAAGCCAACATCCCTATAATATCCCTCACTTAATATAACAGTTCAAAATCAATTTCTGCTACAAATTATTTTACTCCTTATTTTTTAATTTAGCAATAATCCGTGTCAAAACTTGTCAAATCAAGCTACTTTTTATGATAAATCTTAAAAAATCGCTTATACGTTTTAATACTTTCTGAAATTCAAATCATCATATTTTTGCTTCCGTAGAAACTGTTGCAATGATTCTGTACAACATAAAAATTGCTATATCTTTGTTTAAAGCAACGCAAATTTTGACCGCCGAGGTTTAACTTCGGCGGTCTGTTTGTTGTGTTTAATTTGGAGATATGCAATCGGGTTACATCTCAAATCCTTCGGTGATACCGTTGAGCCTAGATGTGTCTTTTCTGACATAATAGAGTTCAGTAATTTGCGAGGTGCCGTGTCCGAGCAGATCGGCAACTTGGCGAGGAGTTAAGGATTTTATTGAACCGTCCGGTTGCTTAATACCGTTGACGAGATTTGTCGCAAATGTATGGCGCAGTGAACATTTCCGTACGCCGCTTTTTCATTTTCACACCGTTTTTTGTTCACTTTGTGCCACACAATCCACGCAATCCGTTTGGTACATCATCAAAAAAGCATCAATCACAAATCAAATTCGTTTGCATTTTATATTGTATAGTTTAAAATAACTATATTTCAAATGCTTTTTACGCAAATAATTTTTAATAAGATAAAACTTTTCTTAAATACAAAGCTTTTGGT
>ERZ1026898.44-NODE-44-length-75499-cov-16.608279_pt1 | contig 75499 bp, 56 predicted proteins | sample MGYA00380178_ERZ1026898 | MGnify/ENA primary metagenome ERZ1026898 (study PRJEB33269, sample SAMEA4719814) | human gut metagenome | biome: human-associated habitat; feature: organic feature; material: feces | place: Cameroon | collected 2013-10 ...
TCGCCAGATCCCTGAAGAAGGCGAGAAGCACCGTCATGCGGGAGATCCTGTCCCATCGCATCCCCAGCGACAAGGGCGCGAAGGGCAATGTCACGAACCGGTGCATCACCCGCTGCGAGTGCGACAGGAAATACCTGCGCGCAGTGCGGCCGCCCCATATATGTAGAATCTAACGCAACGCCTGACCTGGGTAGAACGGCGCGGGAAAAAAAACGGGATAGAATGCACGACTTGCGGAAAAACGCACATTGTTTCATCTTGAAGTGCGTTTACTCCTGCGAAGGTGCGTTTACTCTTTCAAGTTACCCTGCACTGTCCGCAAAAAAGTTTCTTTTGTGTTGGTTTGCGGGGTGGTGACCATGCGAGATGTGCTAAATTCTAGGGCGTGTCATAATGGATGTCCCGGGCTGTTGTGGCTGTTGTGTGTTTAATGGCATAACTCCTTGATTTCTAGATAGTTGTGATGTTTTTTTTAATGCTCTCTGCGGCTATTCCTCGGCCTTAGGGGGGCTGCGTAGAGTTTCGCGGCGGTGCCTCCAGCCCGCTTTCCCTCCAGCCCGAGGTCTGGTGCAAATCAACAAAATGAGTATTCCCTCCCAATCTTTCGATGTTGTCGTAGTTGGTGGCGGCATTGCCGGCGTATCTGCGGCAATTCAGGCTTCTCGCAGTGGTTGCAGGACTGCGTTGGTGGAGAAGACCGTCTTCTGGGGCGGTCTGGCCACTGCGGGTCTCGTCAACATCTTCCTTCCTCTCTGCGACGGCTATGGCACTCAGGTTTCCTACGGCATCTGCGAGGAGTTGATTCGCCACTGCAACGACCTCGGTCCCGGGAACATTACCGCGACATGGAAATCCGAGCGTGGCGCGTCAAACGATTCCCGGCGGTTCCGTTCGACCTTTTCCCCCGCCGCATACATCCTCTCGCTGGACCAGATGCTTGTCGAGGCGGGGGTGGTTCCATGGCTTGACACGGTGGTCACTGGCGCAAGGGTCTCCAATGGTAGGATTACCGCCCTGACCGTGGAGAACGAAAGCGGCCGCGTCCTCCTGAAGGGGAGGCGATTCGTGGACGCATCTGGCAGCGCGGTGCTTGCCAGGCGGCTTGGCATGAAGCTCCATACGGCCAGGAACTACAAATCCATCTGGGTCTACGAGACCAATGGCGGCAAGGTCCTGATGCACTACGGCCCCGTCGGCGCCAGCGCCAATGTCGAGAAATACTACGGCGACGACGTCCTGGCGGCCGCGGGCTATACCCGCGAGAGCCTTGCCGCCGACACGGTCGAGGGCATCAGCGGGAGGATTGTCAGCGACTACATCATGGGGACTCGCCGTTGCGTGCGCGAGTTCTACCGCGACTGCTTCGAGAAGAAGGGGGAGGACCGCGAGAGCCATTTCCCCGTGACGCTCCCCTCCATGCCGCAGCTTCGGATGATTGCCGCCATTGACGCGCCAACAATGATGAAGGATGGCGGCGAGTGGACGACTGCGCAGGATTCCGTGGGCATGGTAGCCGACTGGCGCAAGTCCGGGTCGGTCTGGGAAGTCCCCTATTCGTCCCTCCATGCCGCCGACGGACCCGAAAACCTGCTCTTTGCGGGACGGTGCATGGGCGCCATCGGAGATGCCTGGGACGTGATGCGCGTGATTCCATGCGCCGCCGTCACAGGCCAGGCGGCAGGACTTGCCGCCGCTGTATCCCTGAAGCACCGCGTGCAGACCACTGGGATGCCATACGGCCTCCTCGAAAAGGAACTCCGCAACCTTGACCTGCCATTGCACTTCGAAGACCTGAACCTCAAACGACCTTCCCACTAAACAGTCCCGCCACCGCTACACGGCCCGCCGCCTGTTTTCATGGTTCGGCTTCACTGATTTCCAGGAGATGCCCGGACCGCGGTAATCCGCGTGATTCCGTGTGCATTCGTGACAACAAACTCCCCTCCTGGGAAATACAACAAACGAGAAAAAACACGATGACGACAAAATTCCTTTCATTTCTTGCCGTTTTTGCCTCCGCCATGCTCTTTGCCACGGAGTGGAATTCCCTGCTTGTCGTCCCGGAGGCGCAAAAGGCCGCCGACGGAGCATACTTCGGTGAACTGGTCGTAGTGGACGGGACGGCGAAGCCAGATGTCGCCACGAGGGTCTGGATGTGGATCCAGGAGGACAAGCTCCATCTGAGAGTCGAGGCGGACGACCCGCTGATGTCGGAAATCCCCGCGACAGTCACCAAACGGGACGGCGATGTCTGGGCGGACGATTCAATCGACTTCTTCATCAAGCCGTCAAACGGCAAGGTCTACCACTTCATCTACAACGCCATCGGCACCCAGTTTGATGCGTGCGACGATGATGTTCGCTGGAATGGCGACTGGAGTGTCAAGGTCGACCGCGAACTCTACGCCTGGAAGTCCGACGTCGTGATTGACTTGAATGACCTGGGCGGCAAGCCCGCCGTGGGCGACGAGTGGGGGTTCCAGTTCGGGCGGTGCCGTTTTGCACGCAATGTCGCCCGCGGCTTCTGCTGGAATCCCACGGGGACACTGCGTTTCAAGGATGCCTTCGGAACCATCCGTTTCGGCAATGCCAACCACCCCGTGGCCATGATCCCCGACACGGAGAACGCCAACCAGCCCCAGTATCTCTGGTCGGAGGGAAATGCCCCCGAATGCCGGAAGGTCGAGACTGTCGAACATGACGGCGAGTATCTGACGCACAGGTTCGAGTTTACGGACGGGCAGGGCGGCGCGGTCTACCGCGTCAACTGGGTCAAGCGCACCAGCCGCGTCCCCGCAATCCTGAAGAATGCGCTGGCGGCCCTGGAGTCCTCAGAGGAGTCCGTAGACAGGGCGCTGGTTGCGGACGCCCGCGCCCTGATGGGGGTCAACTGCGATGCGACTCCGGAGCTGTGCGCGTTGCTGGAGGAGGAGGCCACGGTTCTCCGCCACCGCATGGAATACCGCCTCTTCTCCAGGGAGATGCGCCGTCTCGGCAAGCCCGAGGACGGCATCGTCTACGGAATCCAGAATACGCTGGTCAGGATGCGGCCCGTGGATGAGTTCTCGGGTGTCATCGGCGGGGAAATCCATCTGGATGCCGCCCGCAACGAAATGGAGGCCGTGCAGGTGACGGTTTTTGCGGGGGAAGGGCAGCTCCACCATGTGGAGGCACGATTCTCAAAGCCGCTGACCAATGCCGACGGAGCGGTAATCCCCGCCGAATGCCTCCGGGTGCGCCGCCTGGGATATGTGAAGACATGCGTGCCCACATACAAGGTGGACTACGTGGGACTCTACCCAGACCCGCTTATGCCCGCAACACCGTTCGACGTGGCGCCATACGGGGACGAGACACTCTGGGTCGACGTGGTGGTCGCCCCGGACGCAGCCCCAGGCATCTACAAGGGGACGCTCGCCATCCAGTCGCGAAATGCCGACTTGACGGAAATCCCGGTGACACTCCGCGTGCGAAACTTCAACATCCCCCGCAAGAGCAGCATCGTCAGCGCCTTCGGCGCTTGGTTCTGGCCCTCACTGCCGTATGTGGTGGACGAGTGGGCGCTCTACGAGGACATGCTGGAACACCGCGTGACGCCATACTCCGTCGCCCGCACGCCCAAGATGGTCCAGAAGCCTTTCCTGCAACTTGGCGAGTCCGACGCCCTGGAAATCTCCGTGGACAGCAAGATGGCCGGAACGCTGAAGGTCTCCCTGAAGGCCGCCGACGGCGGCGCCCCGCGCACGCTTGACCGCGCCATCCTCCAGGGCGAAAACCTCGTCCGCCTCGAGAATCTCTCAGAGCTACTGCCGACGGGACGCCTCTACAAGGTCGCCTTTGAGCTCGAAAACGCCCCGGGCGCTGAACTCTCGCTGGCGCTTCGACGTGGCGCAGACGGCTCCACCCTGGAACTTCTGCCAGCCACATTCCACAGCGTGGTTCTCGGACGGGACGGCGAACGCTCCTCGTGGCCGACCTGGGAGTATCTCGCAATCGGCGAAGGAACCACGCCCCCAGTGATGGACTGGAGCGAGTTCGACGCTGATGTGCAACGGGGCCTCGACCTCGGAATCACCGCCCACAACACAATCTTCGGGGCGGACTTCGAGGTCTGGATAAAGCCATACCGCGACCACCTTGTCGAAAAGGGCTGGATCGATCTCTTCTACACATACCTGGCGGACGAGCCCGTCCCCGAGGACTACCCGCTGGTCAACGAACGGCAGGAACCCGTCAAGAAATATGCGGGGACCGACCTGATGAACATGATGACCGCACGGAGCTTCCCTCCGGAACTCTGCTTCGTGGACACCTGGTGCCCCGAGGTCTACTCATTCAATCCGGAGGGCGCCGCCGCCGAACAGGCCAAGAACCGCAATGTCTGGTGGTATGTGGCCTTTGGAGCCCGCCCGCCTTACCCCAATGTCTGGATTGACTCGCCAATCACCGAGACACGGGTCTGGCTCTGGCAGACCTGGAAGCACGACCTCGACGGCATCCTCTACTGGAGCGTCAACTGGTGGCCATGGGCAGACCCCTGGCGCACCGGCGAAACCTACAAGGTCTCAAATGGCGACGGAAATTTCCTCTATCCCGATGCATCCGGAAAGCCCATCGCATCCATCCGATGGGAGGTCCTGCGGGACGGATTCGAAGACTACGAACTCTTCTGCATGCTGGAGGCCGCACGGGACGAAATCGGAGACGGAAATCCGGCGCTGACGGAGCGAATCTCGACGCTCCTGGCGGTGAACCCCGAGGTCTGCGTCTCCTGGGAGGAATACACCTACGACGCCGCGAAGATCCTCTCCGAGCGCGTAAAGCTCATGGACTGCCTGGAGGAGGCCGTCGCCTTCCTGGGGCACCAGCCCGAAATCACGCGCCGCCCCCGCCGACGCCCCGGCATGAGCCAGGCGGAAATCGACGCGGCCGTCCAGGCATTCCGCCTCAGCGAGGACGCACGCCAGCGCAAGGTCGCCGAGGAGTATCAGAAGGTGTTTGACGCAAACAAGTAATGACGTTATAAGCGGGGAGAGGGGGATCGCCCTCCCTCCCTGCGAAAACCACAGTTGCAATTGCCCTTTCCACTGCCGACGGCGTGTCGGCTCCCCACTCTTTTTCCATCCACAATGAAGAATACTCTCGCTTTTTTGTTGCTTCCAGTGATGCTTTTTGCCGGCACCCTTCTAAAGAACGGCAGTTTCGAGGAGGGGCTGGCGGAATGGAGTGCAAGGTGGGGAAGCCCCGTGGCAAGCCAGGAGTCATCCGTCCATGGCTCCCGTTCCCTTCTTCTGGAGGGGGAGCGTGCCTGCGTCCTGCAGTCGATTGAGCTTGAGGAGGGCGTCACCTACGAGGTCAGCGGATATGTCAAGGGCGAGGGGATTCCTTCCGGGGATGGCAATGGCGCACGCCTCGTCCTGGAGGGCAACAATCGATGGCTTCGGGTCACAAGCCATCTTGACGAGACTCCGGACGCAGGGACCTTCGACTGGAGGTTCATGAGGGGGCTGTTCACGGCGGAACGGACAAACGGCACCACGGTGGGCATCGCCCCGACTCTTGTCGGCGGAGGAAAGGCGTGGTTTGACAATATCAAGGTGAGGGCCGTGGCGAAGGAGAACACGGACGCCGCGCCGCAAAAGTCATTCCGGAAGAACTACGGGTCCTTCGTGGCGGACGGGTGGCTATACCCAGGACAGGGGACACAGGACGACTCCCTGGGAGTCCGGGGCTTCTTCGCCCCCGGGGACGCAGTGGACATGCACCTTGCCCTCCAGGGAACCGGGGCATGCAATGTCTCCCTCGTGCTGCATGACGCACGGGGCGGAGAGCTGTGGCGGCAGGAACTCCAGGGAGTCACCCTCCCACTCCAGAAAACCTTCGTCCTCGAGGGAGAGTTCCCCAAGGGGTACTATGTCATGGACGGGGAGGTCACGGGGGAGGACGGCCGGCGCGCCTTCTTCTGCCAGGGGGCGTTCGTCGTCCAGGACAACCCCCTGGAACCCCGCGATACGTTCTACTCCTTCGGATATGGCGTGGATGCCCGGTTCGCCGACGGATACAAGCGCATCGGAACGGGGAACATCAGCCTGAAGCTCTTCTGGGACAGCTACTATATGCGGACCCCGCAGTTCCTCTGCGACTTCAATCTGAACCAGTACAGGAGATTCCTGGAAAACGACGACTTCGAACTGGATTTCCATGTATGCACGGCGTGCAGTAAGGAACTCCGGCGGGACGACGAGGCGGTGGCGGCCGGATTGTCATACGTCAACGACCGCCTGCAGCAGACTATCTCAGAACTGGTCACGCTCGTTGCCGAGGCGACCAAGGGGCGTGTCGCCACCTGGAGCGCAGGCCAGGAGATTCCCAGCAGCGCCACTATCAAGTTCAAATTCTGCGGAAGCTGGGCTGAATCCATGGCGCAGCAGGTGATTCTCTGCCGCATCATCTCACGGGCAGTCCGCAAGGTGGACCCGTCAATCCCGTTCTGGATTGGCGCAAACAACCAGATCTCGGCCATCGAACCATACGAGCGCATTGTCCTGGAAGACCTGAAGGACGAGTTTGACGGATACCTCATTGACGGATATACCGGCAACTGGGATCTGTCCCTGGGCAATGTGCCGCCGCCAGAGGTGAATACCCTGGAGTTCATCGAAAGGTCGTCGAAGCTCGCGGTGAGCGTGGGAAAGACCCCAGTCATACGCAACAACGAAGTCGGATATGCAGTCCTCTACGGCTCGCCGCTGGACACGGGACTGACAATCCGGCAGGCGGAGTACACCGCGCGTTCCCTCATCCTAAACCGCGTGGCGGGAGTGCTGTCATACTCCATCTTCAGGCCCAACGAGTATGCCGAGGCAGATGTGAGCGACGAGAAGGCCAGAAGCATGAATACCATCTGGCGGACGGTCAGCCCCGCAACTGGGGAGCTGGTGGGAGTGCCGCTCCCCGGCGCGGCAATGTTCGCAACGCTCGCACGGGAACTGGCTTTCGTCAAATGCACCGGCAAATCCGTCTACGGAAAGTTCTATCTGTATCTCTTTGAACGGAAGGATGGCAGAAGCGTCGCGACACTTTGGAACCGCGAGAAGGCCGAGGATGTGACCATGGGGATTTCCAGCGACGCGAAGCTCGTCACAATGCTTGGCGAGGAGTCCACGCTTTCCCCGGGGGCAGTCGTCTCAGTCTCCACCGCCCCGGTCTACATCGTTTCCGACACGCCCTCCGGCCAGCTGCTTCAGGAGCTCCGCGCGTCTATCCTGGATTCCGTCCCCGGCTTCCGCGTGTCCGGGCTTCGGGAGAACCGTGACCAGCTCGCGGTCTTCGTCAACAACTATGGGGACGATGTCATCGAGGGTGAAATCATGATGGACGGTCAGGAGCCACTGCCAATCTCGGTTCTGCCACACACGGAGAAGAAGACGCTTGTCCCATACGCCCCCAAGGGAGAGTTCCTCAACGGCGGAAAGTCCACTGCCTTTGTGGACGAGGCGCCGCCGCTAGTCCAGGTTGCCCGCCTCTCCAGCAAGCCGGTGTTGGACGGGACTGGCGCCTGGCTGGAGGGAATCCCCTCCTTCACCCTGGGATACCCAAAGGACATCTATCCCCGCTCCGCGCTCCAGCCAGAAAAGGCGTACTTCAAGACGGATTACAGCCCCGACAAGCACAATTTCGCCGCAGAATGCCATCTGGCATACGACGGGGAGTTCATTTATCTGGCGGCAAGGGTGGACGACCCGTTCCACTGCCAGCGCTTCAAGGGGGCTGACCTCTGGCGCGGAGACTCATTGCAATTCTCACTGGCAACGGAGGCTGTCCCCCCGGAGTCCGTCCGACTGGACGAGGGAGACGAAGGATGCCGCGGGCTCTTCAACTATGCGGCCGCACTGGGAAATGACGGGGAGGTCCTCCTGGAAAGGCAGGACGGAGCGCCCGCACCGGCGGAAATCCACGCAAATGTGACACGAAATGGCGACTTCACCTTCTATGAAATCGCCATCCCATGGAAGGCTCTCGGAACCACGCCACAGGAGGCAACGGCACTCCGGATGGGATTCGTCATCTTCGACAGCCTCTCTGACACCGCCGCCGAACCCCCGTATTGGCTCTCCTTCGGACAGGGAGTCGCCGGAGGCGAGGACGCCGCAAAGTTCGTCCCGCTATTCCTCGCCCAATAACAGTATGTAGGCCGTGGGTGGCGCGAACACCACAAAGGCGCAAAACGCAACCCACGGCAAAACCAACACCTCAACATAACCATTTCGATAATCAGTGCTGCAATCCCATGAATAGATGATATTCGTGTGCATTCGTGGTTCTGAATTATCCCATTATTTTCGTGCCTTTCGTGCTTTTCGTGGTTAAATAATTCTTTTGCCATTCGTGTGCATTCGTGGTTCTGAATTATCCCATTATTTTCGTGCTTTTCGTGCTTTTCGTGGTTTGATATTTCTTTTGCCATTCGTGTGCATTCGTGTGCATTCGTGGTTCTAAATTATTCCCTTATTTTTCGTGTTTTTCGTGCTTTTCGTGGTTAAATAATTCTTTGCCATTCGTGTTCATTCGTGTCCATTCGTGGTTCTTCCTCTCCCCCTCTTCTTATTTTCGTGTTTTTCGTGCTTTTCGTGGTTAAATAATTCTTTTGCCATTCGTGTGCATTCGTGTGCATTCGTGGTTCTGATTTCTCCCATTTCTTTCATGCTTTTCGTGCTTTTCGTGGTTTGATAATTCGTATTCATTCGTGGTTTGATATTCCTGTCCGGCCTGTCCTTCGCCGGGCATTAGGCGAACCCACAGCGGCGAACCCTGTGGAGGGACTTACATTGTGGGGAGTTATCCGAAACCCTTGTAGGCTTGCCTTGCCGACGCCTCCCTTCAATTCCCCATGGCAATTCCCCGTCCCGAATATCCTCGTCCGCAATTCGTGCGCGACACCTGGCTGAACCTCAACGGCGTCTGGACCATCGAGTTTGACCCCGGCAAGAGCGGCGAGGAGAGAAAACTCCACGAGAGCCACGGCTTCGCGCAGAAGATCACCGTGCCCTTCTGCCCGGAGAGCAGACTCTCCGGCGTGATGCATACGGATTTCATCGAAAGGATGTATTACCATCGGACGCTTACGGTGCCGAAGGCGTGGTCCGGACGGCGTGTGCTGCTGCACTTCGGGGCGGTGGACTACGACTGCAAGGTCTTCATCGACGGAAAGTTCGCCGGACGCCACGTGGGTTCCAGCGACGCCTTCTGCTTCGACATCACCGTGCTGACAAAGCCCGGAAAGCGCCACCATCTGGTCGTCGAAGTCGCCGACGAGCTGCGCAGTTGCCTGCAGCCCGGCGGCAAGCAGAGCATGGGCTATGATTCCTTCGGCTGCTCCTATACCCGCACCACAGGCATCTGGCAGACGGTCTGGCTGGAGGCGACCGACAACCGTGCGTTCAGTTATGTCCAAATACGCCCGGATCTGGACGGCGGACAGTTCTTCTTCCTGCCGGAATACCATGCGGCCGAAACCACCGACAAGGCTACCATCACCATATACGACTCTGACGGCAAGAAGGTCATGGGGCAGGTCACGGGGGCGGCGGCGGATGGCGTGCCCATCACGGTCAAACTCAAGAAGGCCATCTCCTGGGAACCCGGTAATCCCTATCTCTACCAGTTGAAGTATGAACTGCGGGATGCAGGGGGAGCCCTGCTGGACGAGGTGCGCTCCTACGCAGGACTGCGCAAGGTCTCCGTCGTCGGCGACCAGTTCCTCCTGAACAACAAGCCGATTTTCCAGCGGCTCGTCCTCGACCAGGGATTCTATCCCGACGGAATCTGGACAGCGCCGTCGGATGACGCACTCCGCCAGGACATCGAGATCTCCATGGCCGCCGGCTTCAACGGGGCGCGCCTCCACCAGAAGGTCTTCGAGCCGCGTTTCCACTACTGGGCGGACAAACTGGGCTACCTGACCTGGGCGGAGTCGCCCTCCTGGGGGATGGGATGCTGCGTCCCACATATTAATACGCCGGAACAGGTCTGGCACTCATTCGCGAATTTCACCGCGGAATGGACCAACTTGATGCGGCAGGACTTCAATTCGCCCTCCGTGATTGCCTGGACGCCACTCAACGAGACTGGCGCCATCGAGGGCGAGTCCATATATGTCCTGCGGCTCCTCCAGGAGCGGGTCTACGACCTCACGAAGGCGCTGGACCCCACGCGCCCCTGCAACGAGACCAGCGGATTTGTCCACGCGAAGACCGACCTCTGGACCGTCCACGCCTACTGCAGGAGCGCCGAGGAACTGCGCGATACGCTGGTGCCGACCAGCGACAAGCCCGCCACGGCCTACTGCAGCGAATTCTCCCGGGAGAAGCTCCGGGCAGACCAGCCCGTGATGATGCGGATGCTGGAAACCGGCTATCATGGACAGCCCTATATCCCGGACGAGATTGGCGGGTTCAAGTACCTCCCGCCAAAGGAAAAGGATTTCAGCAAACGCTCATGGGGATACTATGGAATGAATCTCTGCGATGCCAAGGAGTGGCTGAGGCTCATGGACGAACAGATTCGGATGCTGGAGTCCCTCCCGCAGGTCGCTGGCTTCTGCTATACCCAGCTCACCGATGTCGAGCAGGAGCAGAACGGCGTCTATTGCTACGACCGGAGCCTCAAGGTGCCCGTCGAGGAACTGGCCAAGACCTTCGGCCACGGCAAGCTTACCCGCTAGCCGCACGCCGGGTATTCCACGCCCACAAGACAAACGCGAAGCAGCTTCTTGCAAACATGGTCTCCAGCCCTTGCCTGTGAATTGCGGCAAAGCATTTTACTGGCAAGAGACGTACCTTCCCCTCTTCAGGCTGCCCGCGCACGGCATAAACGAATGCGGCAAGGGCAGCGGATTCCCGTTCCCCGCAGGCCTCCAACCACTGCATCATCTGCATGAAAAACCAGAAGACATTTCTGTTTGCCCCGGGGTCGGTCAGTCTCGGCACGACCTTGAGCAATGTGGGGCATGAATTTGTCACTGGCTCCTATAGAAATGACTGTTGGCTGAGGGGCACCTCCGAGTTCTACGTCTGGCAATACACATTGGCTGGCTGCGGCTTTGTGAAGATGCCCGACGGAGCCATCAGGAGCGACAAGGGGAAGGCAATCCTTGTCAAGATCCCGTCCTCGGCAACCTATTTCCATCCTGCGGGCGTGGAACCATGGGAATTCATCTACGTCACCGTGGCGGGGGAGGAGGCGTGCCGCATCTGTGCGCATCTCGTCGAAACATACGGGAATGTCCTGATGCTTCCGGATTCCTCCGCATGTGTCAAACAGGCCTGGAGGATATTCGAGGAGGGGACAAAGGAGAGAATCACCTCCCAGTACGCCGCATCCGAGGCCGCGTACGCATTTCTCATGGCACTGCTGGGGGATATGGATGGGGCCGGCCAGGGCCTCGTCGCAAGAAGGCTCCTCGACAAGATCACCGCGTGGGTCGCACTCCACATCGAGGAGAGTATCAACTGCGAAAGGCTCGCCAGGAAATTCGGCTATTCGAAAAGGCACTTCTCAAGGATATTCAGCGTGGCCACTGGAACCACGCCGCAACAGTTCATCTGTGAAACGAGAATGAGAATGGCGGCAATGCTGCTGCAGGGCGAGGGGGCGACTGTCAAGGAGATTGCAGGAAAGGTGGGATTCACGGATGTGAGCTACTTCTGCAAGCTCTTCCGAAAGTATCACGGAATCTCCCCGAAGAGATATCGCAACGGCCTGAAGGTGTAGCCCGAAACAATACAATGCGGAAGCATGCCCCCGCGAAAAGGCCGCTGCATGGCTTTTCCCCATGTCCTTATATTCCTATTTTTTGGCGTATTATTCAAATGAAAATGTGCCGTATCGTCTTGATTTACCTAGCATTCTATGTCTATAATAAGAAAAATGCAGGATGGGCGAATCTTTTTATTTTTGGCTTTCATTTACTCAAAAGGACAGGAGGCAGTGGTCATGGGAAGAAGGAATAGTCGCTTCACGCTTATTGAATTGCTTGTGGTAATCGCCATCATCGCGATCCTCGCCGCGATGCTTCTGCCAGCGCTAAGCAAGGCCCGCGAGAAGGCACGCTCGATCAGCTGCGTCAACAATCTCAAGCAGGTCGGACTGGCGATTCAGATGTACGGCGTGGACAACGAGGACTACTACGCGGGCGGATACGGTTCACTCCAGTGCTATCCGAATGCCAGCGCCCTTGCCAGGTATGTCCCCTATCTCGGAGGACCGACTCTCGAGGAAAGCGAGCGCGTCGGCAATTCCATCGAGGTTCCGACCGGCAACCGCAACGACAACCTCATCCCGAAGTCGTTCTTCTGCACAACCTACACCTATGTCGGAGCGCAGACCACATACAAGGGGCTCGCCTCATACGCCTTCGCATACGCAGACCCAAAGGCGCAGTTCGTGATCCCAGCCTTCAAGAAGGACACATACAAGGTCGGAACGGGAAGCGATGTCTATCCTGCTGGCGACGAGTATGCGGGGCTGTCAAGCATTGTCCTTGTGGCGGACGGCGCCTTTGACGGGCCGGTCAACTGGGTCCAGAACAACATGCTGCTCTCCTTCTACGCCGGAGCCCCCTACAGCTACATCGCAACACATCACGGCAATTCGGCCAACGCGGGATTCGCGGACGGACATGTGGACAGCGCCAGGAATCCAGGAGAAATCAAGAAACTCATTATCCTCCAGGCAGTCGGAGGCAATGCAAAGCCATACTACATAGTCGCGAACCACCCCGCGCTCTATATGGTCGGCCCAGGATACGGCGCGTCCACCAGGCGAATCGACCTCTAATGCTCCTCCCTTCCGAAAATGAAGAAGAAACTCCTTGCAATGGCAGTCGTGCTGGCAGTATTCTGCCAGGCCGGTGAAGTCCTCATCAATCCCCGGAGCCAGACGGACTTCGGCGCCGCAGCGGAGATTGAGGTCTCCCCAGACGGGGTTATGCGCCCTACAGGGGCGAATTGCGTGCATACAGTGCAGCATTCGGTGGTCGACCCCGCGAAGACCTACCGCGTGACCGTCGAATACAAGAGGGCGCCCGGCGCTCCGCAGAACGCCAGGGGCGTCGTGGTCGTGGTGCCGTTCAACAAAAGAGCCCGCCAGATAGAGGGCGTACATGTCTCATTCGTCGCCGGAAGCGAGGCTGCCGTCCTGGAGCACTCCCCCTTGCGAGGCAAACGCGTCGTGCTGGAGTTGAACGACGCATGGGCGCGGGAGCTCGAGAGGGGTGCCAGGCGCACATACGCCGCCGTCTACAAGGCGGAGAAGGACCTCTCCGATATTCCGAATTTCGCCTGGAGCGTCATCAGAGCCCAGAGGGTCGAGGAGGGGAGGCTTGTCCTCGACGTCGATTGGACGCCTTCGCTCGTCAAGGGGGACCTCGTTCGGCTCCACTACTACGGGTGGCTTGGCATCGGAAGGGATGTCATCCCTGATGACGGCTGGCAGACGCTCTCCTACGAGATAACGGGGGTCTCGAAGAGTGCGTGCGGCGACAAGTTCTGGGCCGGCACCTCCGCCGTCGGCCTCGGTCTATATGGAAAGGATGTGCTCTACAGGAATTTCACATTCGAAGAGCTTGAGTAATTGTGCGTGCGGGATACCATCACCTCCTTCGTTGAACGGAATATGAAAAGAGCAATTGCGTTGTTCGCGCTTTTTCTGGGTTGCATCGGGCTTTTTGCCCAGGAGTCAACGGTTGAACGCCTGGAGAGGGAGCTTGCCGAGGCAAGGGCCGAAAACGCCGCCCTCAGGGGACAGGTGCCATATCGCTACGAGACGCCGGAACGCGCCCCAGGCCAGGAAAATGTCCTCGGCCTCAGGGTGGCTCCCATCAGGAATGTGCGCACCGCATTTATCGGTTGCGGCGCCCGGGGCGGACTCTTCCTGCGCATCCTCTCCAATTTCCCTGACAGGGTCACCATCAAGGCGGCCGCGGATCTATACCAGGAGAAGCTCGACGCCATCGACCGTGAGCTGAAGGAGAAGGGGTATCCATACGAGGTCTTCTATACGACCGACCCGGACGGGTGGAGGGAAATATGCGAACGCGACGACATCGACATGGTCTTCATCGCCACGCCGCCAAATCTCCATCTGCCGATTGCAGTATGGGCGATGGAACACGGAAAGCACGTCGCCGTCGAGGTGCCGGTCGTCCACAATGTCCAGGAGGCCTGGAAGCTCGTCGACACGGCGGAACGCACGCGCCGCCACTGCGTGATGCTCGAAAACTGCATCTATGGCGACTATGAACTCGCCATCAAGAACATGGTGGATCTCGGCCTCTTCGGGGAGACAATCCACGCCGAAGGAGGATATCTCCATAATCTCGAGGAGTACAGGTTCGACTATGATGACAAGACGAACTGGCGCACCGAACGACCCACCAGGGAACGCCGCGTCTCCGGAAACAGCTATCCAACGCATGGGCTCGGACCGATTGCACACTGGCTTGGAATCAACCGGGGAGACAGGATGAAGACAATCGTCTCGGCGGAAAGCGCCGATTTCACAATGCGGCACGCCGTCAACATGCTCTTCGGCCCAAAGGGAGATATTCCCGAAGGACATTTCCGCCCCGACCAGAATCTCTCCATTATCACCACGGAGAAGGGGCGCACAATGATGCTCTACTACTCGACCGTCCTACGCCAGCCATACAGCCGCTCATACCGGCTCAATGGAACAAGAGGCTTCGCGGAAGACCACTCACAGCACAACCAGTCGGCAAAAACCTGCCAGAGAAGACTCGCGTTCGAACCGGATTTCCATAGCGACCTCCCCGCATCCAAGGTGAATGCCCTCCTCAGAAGGTACCGCCACCCAATCTACGAGAGGTTCGCGGCGGAGGCAGAACGCTTCGGAGGACACGGAGGCATGGACGCGGTCATGATAATGAGGCTCGTCTATTGCCTTAACAATGGACTGCCCATGGATATCGATGTCTATGACGGAGCCTCCTGGAGCTCGATTGCCTTCGCCAGCGTGAAGTCAGTCCAGCTCGGCGGAATGCCTGTGGAGATTCCGGATTTCACACGCGGAGACTGGAAGACGCTCGACGGGGTGAAATACTATTATCTCGACGAGGAAGGGGAGATGAAGGCGTATTAGCGGTTTCAGAGGCAGAAAATGCTGTATATCACAAGCCACAGGCAGGGCGCGATTCTGAATCATAGCCACGGCGTCGAGTCCCCACAGGGGCTCGAGGTGGAAATCGAGGGCATAAGCGTGCAGGGCACGCCTGTCTTGGTCAACGGCATTCCCGCGGCAATGGACGGACAACGCTTCACGGCGAAGGCGCTTCTCCGTGAGAAGGTCAACCGGATAGTCGCATCGACTCGAACCCGCACGGGCACTTTTACGCAGGAACAGGTCCTTCTTTGGGACAGAGGGTCGTTCCCGCGCACAGGTTTCTATCTGGATGACCATGTGATGGTCTTCGAGGACCTCGCCTCTGAACGCCCGACGCACGCCTTCGACCACTTTTATCTCGGATTCCTCAAGTCGCTCCATGAGAAGTATGGCTTCAAGGTCACGCTGAATTGCTTTTTCGAAAACCCCGACGCCACCTTCAATTTGACAATGATGCCCGGTTGCTGGAGGTCGGAGTTCGAGGATAATTCGGATTGGCTGCGGTTCTCGTTCCACGCCAGGGCGGAATTCCCGGACCGGCCGTATGCGGAGGCGTCTGACGCCGAGTTCGCCCGTGACTGGGATCTGGTGCAGGGCGAAATCCTGCGCTTCGCAGGCGAAAGGTCATACATCCCGCCTGTCGTCATCCATTGGGCGAATATCCACCCCGCCTGCGCCGCGGAGTGCCTGCGCCGCGGAGTGAATAGCTATTTCAACTCGTTCCGTCTCCGCGTGATGGGCGGCCCGTCCCTGGTTGAACGGCAGAGGGGCCACCGGGAGAGCCAGGATGCCTCCAGCGCCGAGGCAGCCCACACCCCCGTCGCCACGGATGCATTTGCGCTCCATTACAATTTCGCTGACGAGCAGAGCTGGCTGGAGAACCACATCTCGTACTACGACCCGGAGTTGAAGGTGATCTTCTTCCGAAACGGAGCATGCTGCAATCTTGTGCCTCTCCAGGATGTCCGACCACGTCTGGAACGGATGTTGGATGTCGCCCGGAAGGCAGGCGCGGAGGCGTTTAGCGTTGCCTCCCATGAACAGTATTCCTTCCCAAGGTATCCAAATTATCAGAAGGACCACCTCCAACGCATCGAGACGGCCGTCGAGACGATGGTGTCGCACGGATGCAGGCCTGTCTTTCTCAACGAGGGGATTCTGGGAAACACAAGCTGGCAGGGGTGGCAATCCGGGATTCAGAATTTATAATCCAGAACCCCGCAATCCCATGCAGGCCATGGAAGGCCCGCTCTCTCCACTTCTCTTGTCACGTAGCCCGTAGCCCACCTGGAAAAATGCGACCGGAATACCTTGAACTTCTGAAGACGCTGATCTCTTTCGCGCCTGTAACCTCCGACATCCCCGCTGTCAACAGGACTGCATCGTATCTGGCGGATTTCATCGCCAAAAAGGGACTGAGGGTCCATGTCGTGGATACGTCGTCGGGAAGGAAGGGACTCTATGTCTCCGCGCTTCCAACAGGGTATGTCAGCGAATATCTCCTTGTCGCCCACCTGGATGTTGTCCCCCTGAGCACGCCATCGCAGTCCACGCCCGTCGAAAAGGACGGCATCCTCTATGGACGCGGCGCCGCCGACTGCCTCGGACGCGCCGTGTGCATAGCGCAGATTCTCTGCGAAAATCCCGGATGCCCGGCGGCGGCACTCTTCTCTACCGATGAAGAGGAGGGAGGACTGACGCTCCTCGAACTCCTCAAGGATTCCATGGGTGTCCACGCGACAAAGGGGGTGGCAATACTGGATTCCTGGAGGGACGGGGGAATCGCCACGGCGGAAAAGGGGATGATGAATGTCCGCATGACTGCACACGGGAGGGCAGGACATACCGCATATCCCTGGACTGCCGACAATGCAGTCGATACACTGGTCAGGGGATACGCAAGACTCCTGGATGCGTGGAAAAACCCGACGCAGGAGGATAATTGGCAGGACTCGATTTCCGCGACAGCACTTGAATGCCCGTCCAAGGCGCACAATATCGTCCCTGACACGGCGTCAATGGTATGCAATGTCAGGTTCACTACGCCACGTGGGGAAGCCGATGTGGTGGACAGAATCAGGAGGCTCACGGGCATCGATGAGGTAGAGGTGATGAATTCATGTGTCCCTGTCTTCTCAAGGCCAGACGACCCATTCGTCAACCGGGTGAAGAGTATCGCGGAAAGGGTCAGGGGCAGGGAGATCACGCTCTATAGGATGAATGGGGCTACGGATGCAAGGCATGTCGCACAGGTTTACCCGGATATCCCAATCGTGATAGATGGCTCGAAATGCGGAAATTTCCACGGACCGGAGGAGTGGCTCGACCTCGAGGACACAAATACCCTCATCCAAATATACGAAGAGGTGATCCGCAGCTAAAGGGAACCACCGCACAAAACCCTTGCCTGGGCATGCTCTGAACCACGAATGGTCAAAGGCAGGGGTTGACCACGAAAGACACGAAATACACGAAAAAATAAGGGGGGAGAGTAGGAACCACGAATGGACACGAATGGACACGAATGGCAAAAGAATTATTCAACCACGAAACACACGAAAAGCACGAAAAAAATAAGAGGGGAGAGTAGGAACCACGAATGGACACGAATGGACACGAATGGACACGAATAGCAAAAGAATTATTTAACCACGAAACACACGAAAAGCACGAAAAAGAAAGCAGGGGGGAGAGTAGGAACCACGAATGGACACGAATGGACACGAATTCCTCCATCTGGTGAATGGCTAACGGCGTAGCGGTGGCAGGGAGGAAAGTACGTGCAATTGAAGCACGATGGCAAAAAGAAGACATTTCTATGTCGGTAATATCATCAATATTCTCATGGAAGAATGGTATAATAAACACTGTAAATAATGGATTCAACCCACGCGAGGAATTGATATAATGCTAGAAATCATCAAGGATGTGAAAGTTATCAAGACCGCCATCCTGAAGAGCCGCTACATTGCCGCTCGTCTAGCCAACGGCGAGATGTTGAAGCTATATTTCGCCATTGGTGGCTATGCCTCGACCAATTCCAGAAAAGGACATTGGGGAACAGGTGTGATTGACGAAATCTCAGCCATCCTCTAAAAGGAATTGCCGGGATTGCGGGGGGGGGCTTCACAGAACATGTGCAATATGCGGCAATTCTACGAGGAATGGGCTCCGCTTTCATTTTGCCAGACACTGTCTAGTAAAATGGAAATGTCCTCTGATTCTCCGGTATCTCTACCGGATAAGGATTTGCTGGAAATTCGCCAGCCACTGGCTGACGAATTGGGCACAGGTGATGCCAGTGCCTTTATGAGCGTGGGTTTTTCACATCACATGGCGATTATTCGCGCATGCAAATCATCCGATGAACGCCTGTTCTATATTCGCAAGGCCGCCTCTGATTTCTGGTCATATCGCGTTCTTCTACAACACATCAGGGCCAACGACTATGCCACACAAGGCAAGGCGGTGAACAACTTCGCCCTTACCATGCCGGATGGCAAGCAGGTGTCTCGGGCAGTCCAGGCGTTCAAAAGCGAATATCTGTTAGATTTCGTGAATATCGTGGATGCCGCTCGAGATGACGTCCACGCTCATGAGAAAGCCTCCAGATACGGTCGCATTACCTTGGCCACACGGCATAGGCGCGCGGCCTGCCAAAGACGGTTTCTGTCCACGCGGCGTTCTTCGAAAGCCTCGCGCAGAGCGGCGACCGCCACATCGAGGCCAATCTTGTTCCTGTACTGGAAACAGTCGGCCAGGGTCTGCTCCAGGCCATAGACTCGGATGGCGACGCCATGCGACATGCGCGTCTCGACATTGGATGAGAAGAGCGGCTCGGTTCGGAAAATGAAGTTCACGGGAGGCTGGCTGACGGCTGGCGCGTGGTATCCATGCAGGATCGCCATGCATAGCCCGTGGGGGTTCTCGTCTGTCAGGCCGTGAAGACGAAGGGCGGAAAGGAGGCAGAATACGCCTTTCGGGACAGCCATGGCAGCTACCTCGTAGTCGGAGTATTCGGAATAATCCGCCTCCGCCATGGCATATACGCCCCGTGAAAGCCGAACGGCCTCGCCTCGCCGGACCAGCGCGGTGGCCAGCCCCGTGGGAATACCGGCGGCGCGAATGGAGGATGCGCTGACTGGCCCGTCCCGGAGCATGGCCCTTAGTTGATTCGTCTTGTTCACATTTACCTCCAGTTTCTTAAACTGCGTCAAATATAACACATTTGACGCAGTTTTGCAAACAAATGGGCGAAGAAAACAGGCTTTTCCTCAGTAACACTTGTGTTTTCCTGTATTGGTCCCCTTTTGCAAGGGAGGCCAATACATGTGCACTCATTTCATAAAAATATGGGACGGTTGTGCGAAAAAACACGAAAGAAATATGGGGGAGAGTAGGAACCACGAATGGACACGAATGGACACGAATGACCAAAGGCAGGGGTTAACCACGAAATACACGAAATACACGAAATCCCGTGGTTCGGGCATATTTTGAACCACGAATGGACACGAATGGGCACGAATAGGCACGAATTATTTAACCACGAAAAACACGAAATACACGAAAAAGAGAAGGGGGAGAGAGTAAGAACCACGAATGGCCAAAGGCAGGGGTAGCCACGAAAGGCATGAAATGGCATAGCCAGGCGTTTTGAGGGAATCAGTGATGTTGTTTTGTGGGGCATAGTCCGTCTGAACTATCCTTTCCGAGAGTTGTCACGGGTTATATTCTGTGCATGAAGCTGATAGTTCTTGCGACATATTCGAAGTCGTTGATGACCTTTCGTCTGCCCATGATGCGTTCCTTTGTGGCCCGTGGGTGGGAGGTTGTCGCCGTGGGGCCTGACTCCGAGGAGGAGTGGGGGGGGCGTTTTGGCGCCTTTGGGATTCGTTACAGGTCGGTATTTCTCCAGCGCACTGGCTTGAATCCCTTTGCCGACATGCGGACTCGCCGTGAGTTGCGCAGGCTATTTCTTGAGGAGTCACCCGACAGGCTTTTTTGCAGCCAGGCGAAGGCGGTGGTCTATGGAGTTCCCGCGGCGAAGGATGCCGGCGTTGCGGGCGTCTACGCGCTGATTTCGGGCCTGGGGTCGGTATTCCGGGGGCATGGGCTCAAGAATGCGCTTGTCAGGATGGTATTGAAGCGTGGATACAGGCGTGCGCTGGCGTTGGCGGACGGAGTGTTCTTCCAGAATGACGACGACAGGGACGTCTTTGTCGGCCTGGGCCTTGTCAAGCCTGAGAAAGTGTCCATGATTCCCGGGAGTGGCGTTGACATAGTCAGGTTCACTCCGTCGCCGCTTCCGTCCGGGATGGTATTCCTCATGGTTGCCCGTCTTCTGCGTGACAAGGGCGTCCTGGAGTACCTTCAGGCCTGCCGTGGCCTTCGTGCCGCATATCCGTCGTGCAGATGTCTTCTTGTGGGGCCATACGACACCAATCCCTCGGCCATCAGGCCTGGTGACCTTGCGCCATACATCGAGGATGGTTCCGTCGAGTATTTTGGGGAGCGTGACGATGTTCGTCCATTCCTGGCGCGTTCGAGTGTCTTTGTTCTTCCGAGCTACCACGAGGGGACTCCGATGAGTGTCCTGGAGGCTCTTTCCTGCGGGCGTGCGGTCATCACCACGGACGCGCCCGGGTGTCGTGAGACGGTGGTTGACGGACTCAACGGGTTCATGATTCCCACGCGGGACGCGGCGTCCCTCCGTGCGGCGATGGAGCGTTTTGTCCTGGCTCCCGGGCTTGCCCAGAAGATGGGCATATCCAGCAGGGGGATTGCCGAGAGCCGTTTTGCCTCCGACATAGTGAACGAACTGGTCTACGACAAACTCAAGTGAGCCGTCCTGGACGGCGTGAGTTTTTCTGTGAAACCTGTTGCCGCGCGATTGCAATCCTGTTATGCGGGGTTACTTTAGGCGCCGTTTACACAAGTTTCGTGTTATAGACTTCCATGTACTACCTTTCATCCAACCCAGTTGATTTCTATTGGTGGTGGCGTAGCTCCGTCACGACCGGCGTTTGTGCGCAGTGATCACTGGAGAGGAAGCGAGTGATAGTCAGAGAATCGTGGCGGGTTAGATTAGCATCGTGCTAGGCGGCCCGCCTTTTTCATTGTCGCAGACAGAAAGCCGGAGTGACGGAGCAGTTCAGCCGTCGGTCCGGCTTTTTTGCGTTTATGCATCCTGCGCTTCCTGAAGTCACAAAAAACAAAAGGCACACTTGCCGATTATCAGGAGAGAGAACAATGAAGAACGAGATTCCCTACAAGACCTTCTTGAGCGAGGACGAACTGCCGAGGGCGTGGTACAACGTGCGCGCCGTCATGCCGGAGAAATGTCCGCCGCTTTTGAACCCTGCGACCCGCCAGCCCGTGACCGTGGAGGAACTTTCGCAGGTCTTCTGCGAGGAGCTGGCCAGGCAGGAACTTGACGACGTGAACGAGTTCATCCCGATTCCCGAGGAGGTCCTGAACTTCTACAAGATGTTCCGCCCGTCCCCCCTTGTCCGCGCCTACTGCCTGGAGCAGGCGCTTGGGACCCCCGCCCACATCTACTACAAATTCGAGGGCAACAACACCTCTGGCAGCCACAAGCTGAACTCTGCGGTCCCGCAGGCCTACTATGCGAAGCGCCAGGGTCTCAAGGGCGTCACCACCGAGACTGGCGCGGGGCAGTGGGGGACTGCGCTTTCGATGGCGTGCGCCTTCTTCCACCTGGAATGCCATGTGTACATGGTCAAGTGCTCCTACGAGCAGAAACCACATCGGCGCGAAGTCATGCGGACATACGGGGCGGCCGTCACGCCGTCGCCATCCTCCACCACCGAGGTGGGCAGGAGGATTCTTGCGGAGAACCCCGGGACCAGCGGAAGCCTGGGATGCGCGATCTCCGAGGCTGTGGAAGTGGCCGTCAAGACTCCCGGATACCGGTATGTGCTTGGTTCCGTCCTCAACCAGGTTCTTCTTCACCAGAGCATCATTGGGCTTGAGACCAAGACCGCCCTTGACAAATACGGAATCACTCCCGATGTCGTCATCGGCTGTGCGGGTGGCGGTTCGAACCTTGGGGGCCTGATTTCGCCCTTCGTGGCGGATCGGCTGCGGGGCAGGACGGGCACACGTTTTATCGCGGTCGAGCCGGCGGCCTGTCCGTCCCTCACCCGTGGCAAGTATGCCTACGACTTTTGCGACACGGGGAAGGTCTGTCCTCTTGCGAAGATGTACACCCTTGGCTCCGGGTACATGCCCGCGGCCATCCATGCGGGTGGCCTGCGCTACCACGGGATGAGCACCGTCCTCTCCGAGCTTCATGACCGGGGGATTCTGGAGGCGATTTCCGTGCCCCAGAGCACGGTCTTCAAGATGGCGGAGCTCTTTGCGCGTTCCGAGGGCATCCTGCCTGCGCCAGAGAGCGGCCACGCAATCTACGGGGCAATCCAGGAGGCCTTGCGCTGCAAGGAGGAGGGGAAGGCGGAGAACATCGTCTTCGGACTCAGCGGCACAGGCTACTTCGACATGGTCGCATACGGCAACTACAACGACGGCAGGATGCAGGACTACCTTCCCGGCGACGAGGAGATTGCCGCATCGCTGGCAAAGCTCCCGTAGCCTCGCACGTGGGGTGGAGTGGATTCGCCGTGAGTTGCGCCATGCCTCGCGGCATTCGCTCCACCCTGCGGGGCAACGTAACCACGAATGGCTCGGGAAAAGCCCGGCCTCGTGTATTTCGTCGTTAAGAAACCGCCATGCGTGCGTTCCCTCTCGGTTCGGGGGAGGGCGTGTCTTCCGATTGTGCGTGGCTTCGCCGTGTGGTGTGGTTCCCTTCGTCTGTTCATGGAAAGCGGTTTACATTACGCGAGTTGCGTTTTCACCGCATTGGGAGGAGGGCGCCATATCAAACATGTCAAATTCCAAGCAGAAGAGAATTTACACGGACTACTTGGTCATTGGGTCTGGTCTAGCGGGTCTGACGGCTGCGCTTGAGGCTGCCAGCCATGGCAAGGTCCTTGTCGTGACCAAGTCCAAGGCCGAGGAGTGCAACACCCGCTATGCCCAGGGCGGCATTGCGGCCGTCATGTCCGACAACGAGGCCGACTTTGAGGCGCATGTCCAGGACACCCTTGTGGCTGGCGCGGGGCTATGCAAGCCTGATGTCGTCCGTGCGATTGTGAAGGCCGCGCCTGAGCGCATCCGCAAGCTCCAGGAACTTGGGTGCCACTTCACCTTGAAGAAGGAGGTGATTCCCGACCTGCCGCCCTCCCAGGGCAACGAATTCCACCTCGGGCGCGAGGGCGGGCATTCCGCCCGGCGCATCCTCCATTCAGGGGACATCACCGGCGGCGAAATCTCCGACGTGCTTGTCGCAAGATGCCGCGAAAACCCGAACATCACCATTTGGGAGAACCACCTTGCGGTGGACCTGATTTCCACCAGGCACATCGAGTGGCAGGGGGACAATGTCTGCCTCGGTGCATACGTGATGGACACCCAGACCCACGAGATTGCCACCGTCGTCGCCAAGTACACATTTCTGGCCACTGGCGGCGCGGGCAAGGTATACCTCTGCACCTGCAATCCGGACGTGGCATGCGGCGACGGCGTCGCAATGGCATACCGTGCCTCGGCGGAGATCTCCAACATGGAATTCTACCAGTTCCATCCGACAATCCTCTTCCATCCCCACGCGAAGTCGTTCCTGATCTCGGAGGCGGTCCGTGGCGAGGGCGCCATCCTGAAGATACGCAAGGGCAACGAATACGTCACCTTCATGGAGAAATACCACAAGCTCGCCAGCCTTGCCCCGAGAGACATCGTGGCCCGTGCGATTGACAACGAGCTTAAGAGGACTGGACAGGAATGTGCATGGCTGGACATTCGCGACAAGTCGGAGGAATTCCTCCGGGCGCGTTTCCCCAACATCTTCGCCAAGTGCCTCAAGTTTGGCATCAACATGGCGACGGACCTCATCCCCGTGGTTCCTGCGGCGCACTACTGCTGCGGCGGCGTCCGCACCGACGTCAACGGCGTCACCAGCGTCAAGAACCTTTATGCGATAGGCGAGTGTGGCTGCACCGGGCTTCACGGCGCGAACCGCCTTGCCTCCAACTCCCTTCTTGAGGCCGTGGTGGTTGCGAACTTTGCGGTGAGGCATGCCGTCGCCCAGAGCGAGGCTCCCCATTGCGGCATCACTCCCGACATGATTCCCGACTGGGAGAGCGGGAATGCGGTGGACTCCGACGAGATGATTGTCATCACCCACAACTGGGACGAGATTCGCCGTCTGATGTGGGACTACGTGGGGATTGTCCGCAGCAACAAGCGCCTTGAGCGCGCCAAGTCCCGCATTCGCATGATTCGCAAGGAGATTGAGAAGTACTACTGGAATTTCCTGTTGACTCCCGACCTTGTGGAGCTCCGCAATCTTGCGAGTGTCGCGGAGATGATCATCGACGCGGCCTCCGCCCGCCAGGAGTCCCGCGGCCTTCACTACAACCTCGACTATCTGCCGCCGGCGGCCCCCTCGTCCCATGGCAAGGACTCCGTCCTGAGGATGCCTCAGAAATTCGAGCTCAAGTTCGAATAGCGGCGCAATGATTTCACCGGAGACGAATCACCGTCAACAGCTGCCTTAATCCAGGCAAGGAGAACCAGAAGAAATGCTCAAATGCCCGAAATGTGGAACTGACAACTTGCTCAGCGCGGTCTTTTGCCGTGGCTGTGGCGAGCGCATGAACCTTGACGAGATCAAGCCCGACGACTTTGAGAACATTGGCACCAAGAAGGATTCCACGACGATGCAGAACATCATCGGCGGCATCATCATCGGCGTGCTCATCGTCGGCTTCCTGATTGGCTTCTGCTTCCCCAGCTGCGGTGCCCTTGGCACCACCGAGGAGGGCCAGAACGCCGTCATGGAGAAGTATCTCAGCAAGCCGTCGGACACCTATACCGACCAGGAGATCACCGACTTCTGCAACAAGATGCTTGCCCGCAGCGACGGGGAGTTCGAGGGGCCTGTGATCAAGGGCATTTCCGTCCGTTGCAACGAGGACGGCACTGTCAAGGTCTTTGTCAAGGCCACCTTCTTCGGCTTCCTGCCGGGCACGGTCTCCGTCACCTGCAACGTCAACAATTCGAGTGGCCGCATTTCCCTTAGCGGCGACCAGGTCAAGATTGGGCTTTTCCCGTTGCCGGAGGGTCTTGAGGAGAATCTCTTCTACCCGCTGAAGCAGGCCGGGAGTTCCATCATGGACGACGCGAACACCAAGATCAAGTCCCTCAAGATAAGCGAGGGCCAGGCCGTCATTGGGCACGGCCGAATCGTCATCAAATAGGCGTTTTTGACCTGATGTCGTCTTATTCTCCCCGCCGCCGCATTTTCGTGCAGGGCGGGGATTCTTGATTATCGGGAGTGGTTTTTTGCCGCGTCGGGCGGCGTCCTTCCCCCCCTTACTTATCCGATCCGATACATATCATTGCCATGGATCCCGTGCAAGTCATCCTGGAGCAGCATCCCGCGCCCCATGCGCATGTTGTGCGCCATGCAGGCGACACCATCAGAATCACCCTGAAGCTGAGCCGCCCCATACGGGGCAGGGCGTTTGTGAGGACCAACCTCGGCAATGCCTCCATCCAGCGCATCGAGACCATCGACAAGGTCGAAATGGGCATCGAACCCCTTGGACGCGACTGGCAGGACATCCCGATGCGCCAGGTGGACGCGACCACCTTCGCGGCGCATCTGGCGCTGGTGGAAATCGGCGTCTTCGACTTCAAGTGCTTCTTCTACAACGAGACGACCGGGAAGGCGCTCTGGCCCCGCGGCGAAAATGGCAGAGTCAAGGTGATTTCGGCGGAGGGGGTTGCCCGCAACACCATCTACAACGCCTTTGTCAGACAGTTTGGCGAGAACATTTCAGGGAAGGCGGCCTCTCCCGAACTTGCCTCTGCCGCCGAATTCCTGGACAAGCGCAACTTCACCGTGATTCCGCCCTCGGGCACCTTCAGGGCAATCCAGTCCAAGCTGGACTTCATCCTCGGGGATTTGGGGTTCCGCATATTGCAGTTCCTGCCGGTGCATCCGATTCCGACCACCTTCGCCAGAATGGGACGCTACGGAAGCCCCTTTGCACCACTTGACTTCATGGACGTGGACGCATCCATGGCGGAGTTCGACCAGCGCACGACTCCCCTGGAGCAATTCCTCCAGCTCGTGGACCAGGTGCACGCCCGGGGCGCACTCGTCTTCCTGGATATTCCCATTGACCACACTGGCTGGGCAAGCGTCCTGCAGTCGCATCATCCGGAGTGGTTTGCCCGCACTGCGGACGGGGCGTTCCAGTCTCCGGGCGCCTGGGGGGTTGTCTGGGCCGACCTCTGCAAGCTTGACTTTACGAAGACCGACCTTTGGAAGCGCATGGCCGAGGTGTTCATCCACTGGTGCCGCAACGGAGTCGACGGCTTCCGCTGTGACGCGGGCTACATGGTTCCCGCACCGGTATGGAAATACATTGTCGCCAAGGTGCGCCAGCAATTCCCCGACACGATTTTCTTCCTTGAGGGGCTTGGCGGCGGCCAGGACGCCACCACCAGGCTTTTGGACGATTCGGGCCTCGACTGGGCATACTCCGAGCTCTTCCAGAACTACACCCAGCAGGAACTCTCAAGATACCTTGACTTTGCGACAGGCTACTCCGCCGCCCACGGCGCCCTCGTCAACTTCGCGGAGACCCACGACAACGACCGCCTTGCCGCCAAGTCGAAGGAGTGGGCGCGGCTGCGCGTCGCCCTTTCGGCGCTCTTTGCCCCGGCGGGGTGCTTTGGCATAGCGAACGGCGTCGAGTGGTATGCCACCGAGAAGATAGACGTCCACGGCGCACGTTCCATCAACTGGGGGAGCGCCGACAACATGGTGCCCCTCCTTTCGTCGTTGAACGCCCTTCTGGGGAGTCATCCCGCCTTCCGCGCCGACGCCCGCCTCCGCATTCCCTATGGCGCATCCGGGGATGCGGTCGGCATTCTCCGTGAGCCTAGGAAGGATGTGGAGCATGCGCTTCTGGTGGTTGCGAATCCACGGCCAGACGCGTGCGCCGCCTACCACTGGCACTACCAGGAATTCGAGGCGGGAAGCCGCCCGACGGACATTCTCACGGGAAAGCAGCTTTCCGCAAGCCTTGGGGAGTGTCTCTACACAATCAACCTGGAGCCCGGACAGGTGGTTTGCCTCTGCAAGCCAGGAAAGCAGAAGCTCGCGGAACAGCCATACGGCGCCCGCGAAAGGCAGCTACTCCGCGCAACCGCGCTACGCCTCAGGTGCTCGCTCTGGGGATACGGGGATTTGGACGGGGCGGAACCCGAAGGCGACGCATACGCGCTCTTCCAGGACCCACACTCCTTCATCCAAAAGATCTCAGGCGAAAAACACTACCTCCCGCTGGTCGAGTGGTCTCCGGAAAAGGACGGACAGCGCGTGGCAATCCTTCCCGACGACCACTACCTCCTCATCTGCGACAGGCGCCCCTTCCGGGTGCAGCTGCTCTTCGACGGCACCGTCCGCCAGAGATGCGAGTCAATGCCACGCAAGGACGGCCAGAACTTCGCGGTCCTGCTGCCTCCCGTCCGTCGAATCACCCGCATGACGACGGCCCTCATCCAGGTCACCTGCTACGACGAGGGCGCGAAGGTGGTCAAATACGAGGCGGAGATTCTGTTGCTTCCATTGAATGCGCCCCTCTCCGTCATGAGGAGGGTGACTCGCCACGAGCTTACGCGCAGGCACAGTTTCCTTGCCGCCAACTCCCACGGCTCATACGCACTGATACGCGGGATGTGGGGCAATCTCGAGGGGCAGTATGACGCGCTGCTGGCGGCAAACCAGAATCCCGAGCTTCCCGCCGACCGCACGGTTGTCTTCCCTCGCCTTCGCGCCTGGCTTGTCCACCACGACTACTCCCAGGAAATCAACGTCAACTGCCAGACCGACTTTGTCGTGACGGGGCCCAATTCCGCGTCGTGGCACTTCATCATCCCCTCTGGCATTGGCGGCAACGCCTACATCAGCATCTCATACGCGCTTGACAAGGAGCGCAACGCCTTCACGCTCTCCTTCACCAGGTGCCCGCCTCCCGAGGAGTCGGATGCATTCCCCGCGATGGACGAACACTCCCCCGTCACCCTGATTCTGCGACCAGACATAGACGACTGCTGCAACCACAACCCGACGCAGGCGTATCTCGGCGCGGAAAACGCCTTCCCGCAGCGGCTCAAGACGGGCAACGACGGGTTCTCATTCACCCTGGAGAGCAAAAACCGCCTCGAAGCACGCATCAGCCGGGGAGTCTTCGTGGGAGACTCGGAGTGGACATACAACTTCCATGACGCCCTCGAGGAGGAACGGGGACTGCGGGCGACGCGAGACCTCTACAGCCCAGGGCACTTCCGGCTGGACCTCCGGCGCGGCGAGACGGCCGTCCTCTCCGCGGCGCTCCTCGCGCCATCGGAACCGCCAATGGACGCGCCCGTGGAACCGGATGCCCCAATCCCGTTCCACGAAAACAATGCGAAGGTGCCGCTCAAGACCGCGCTGGAGGAAGCGCTGGGGGCATTCATCGTAAGAAGAAACCCGCTCAAGACAATCATCGCGGGATATCCCTGGTTCCTCGACTGGGGACGGGACACCCTCATCTGCCTCAGGGGGCTGATCGCCGCAGGACGACTGGACGACGCGCTCGCAATCATCGTCCAGTTCGCCTCATACGAGAGGAAGGGATGCCTCCCCAATATGATTTCGGGAGAACAGGTCTCGAACTGGGACACCTCCGACGCACCCCTCTGGCTCTTCAACGCCGTCTCGGAATACATGCGGGCGGTCGGCAAGAACCTCTCCCAGAAGGTGCTCGCGACTCCCTGCGGCAAGCGAAGTCTCCTCCAGGTGCTGGAGTCAATCGCCGCCTCATACATGAAGGGGACGGAAAACGGAATCGCGATGGACGCGGCGAGCGGACTGGTCTTCAGCCCGTCCCACTTCACCTGGATGGATACGAACTACCCCGCAGGAACCCCCCGCGAGGGATACCCGATTGAAATCCAGGCATTCTGGTACGGTGCGCTCGACTTGCTGGCAAAGCATACCGGCAAATCCATCTATGTCACTACAGCCAAACGAGTCAAGGAGTCTGTCGCAAGGTACTACGTCTCCCGCCCGGATGTGGGCTTGTCGGACTGCCTCCACGGGCGTCCAGGAACTCCCGCCGCTAAGGCGACTGCTGATGACGCATGCCGCCCGAACCAGCTCTTCGCCCTCACGGTCCCCGGCTTGATTGACGACTTTGAACTCCAGCAGACGGTCATTGCCGCAACAGGCCACCTGCTTGTTCCTGGAGGGATGCGGACTCTTGCAAACCAGCGGGTGGAATTCCTCCAGCCAATCTACAAGGACGGGCACCTCCTCAACAATCCCGCCTTCCCGTATTGGGGTGAATACATCGGCGACGAGGACACCAGGCGCAAGCCCGCCTACCACAACGGGACAGCCTGGGCGTGGCTCATGCCGTCGTTCTGCGAGGCGCTTCTGCGCACCTTCGGCCCCTCCGCAAAGCCCGCGGCAAGGTCCCTTCTCCACACCACTGCCGCCCTTATGCGCAGGGGATGCGTCGGGCAGCTTCCCGAAATTCTTGACGGAGACATTCCCCACAAGACCAGGGGATGCTGCGCCCAGGCCTGGTCTGTCACGGAGGCCTACAGGATTCTCCGCATGATGGAACGGGAATAGCGTCCCAGGGCGCGCCATCAACACACACTCCCACTTGTCCCATGTCCACGTATATCTTCGATGTAGACGGCACGCTGATTGACTCAATGCCCCTCTGGGAGCGTCTCGGAATTGATTTCCTTCATCTTCACGGTCGCGAACCCCACGAAGACTTCCAGAGGCGCATCCTCAACATGTCGATGATGGAGTGCGCGGAGTTTCTCCGTTCCGAATACGGGTTCACCGAGGCTCCGCAGGACTTGGTTGACGCGATGAATTCCATGGCGGACTCCTTCTACATGGAGAAGGCCCCCGCGAAGCCCGGCGTCCTGGAGGCCGTGAAGTCAATCCATGACGCGGGCATCCGGTGCGTGGTGGCAACCGCCTGCGAAAGGTATCTGGCGGAGGCGGCCTTGCGCCGGACGGGGCTCCTTCCATTCTTCTCCAGGATGTACACCTGCGGGGAAATCGGACTCTCGAAGAGCCGCGCCGAATTCTTCAAGGTCATCCTGGAGACAGAAAAACTGAAGCCGTCGGATGCGGTGCTGGTGGATGACGCACTTTACGCCATTGACGCGGCCAAGGCAAATGGAATCGGCATCCTGGCAATCTACGACGAGTCAAGCAGGGAAAGCTGGCCCGTCATCCAGAAGCGGGCAGACCACGCCATAGCCTCCTGGAGCGACTTCCACTTGCCCGCATCAAAGACAGCGGGCTTATAGTATCCAAAACACCCCCGTTCCCACCAGCGCTTTTCCGAGAAGCCCATGCCAGCGAAGGTCTTTGTGTCAGGTTGCTTTGATATGCTCCATTCGGGGCACGTCGCTTTTCTTGAGGAGGCTGCCACGCACGGGGAACTCTATGTGGGGATTGGGTCGGACAAGACAGTCCTGGAGCTGAAGGGACGGCGGACGATCTGCAAGGAGGCGGAGCGTCTCTATATGGTGAAGGCGCTCCGCTGCGTGAAGGACGCCTGGGTCAGCAGCGGCTCCGGAGTGATGGACTTCGAGGACGAGGTGCGCGCACTTCACCCAGATATCTTCTTCGTGAACAGCGACGGCTACACCCCCGAGAAGGAGGCATTCTGCCGCGGGCTGGGCATCCGCCTGATGCTGAGCCGCCGTCTTCCCCACGAGGGGCTTCCCCCCCGTTCCACGACTGCGCTTCGCCGCGAATGCGCAATCCCATACCGCATCGAACTAGGCGGCGGCTGGCTTGACCAGCCTGACGTCAGCAGGTTTGCGCCTGGCGCGGTGGTCACGGTCTCCATCAAGCCCAGGGTCGAATACAACGACCGCAGCGGGCTGGCGACCTCCTCGCGCAAGAAGGCGGTCGAACTCTGGAGCGACGCCCTGCCAAAGGGTGACAGAACCGAGTTGGCGAAGATGCTCTTCGCACTCGAAAACCCGCCTGGGACAAAGTACTATTCGGGTTCCCAGGACCAGTTGGGAATGCTCCTGCCGGGAGTAAACAGGCTCTATTATGACAACTCCTTCTGGCCGTCGAGGATAGATAGTATCCTTGATGAGGCGACCATCGCCTTTGTCGAAGCGCATCTGCGGCTTCTTGCGTTGCCTCCGCGCCCGACTGGGTTTTCGGTGCGGGAGGAGACGCGCATCACCGAGGAGGGCGTCCGCCGCCTTGCGCGTGCCGCCGACGGCGTGTGGGAGGGCATCAGGAACCACGACCTTTCCCTGTGGGGCGCAAGCACGACTGCCGCATTCGAGGCCGCGGTCGCAATGTTCCCGCGGATGCTGACAGACGAGACCGCGAAGGCCATCGAGGCATACCGCGGTCGTGCGGCAGGCTGGAAGCTCACTGGCGCGGGAGGAGGCGGATACCTGGTGCTTGTCTCGGAGGAGCCAATTCCCGAGGCGCAGACGGTCGAGGTCTGCCGCGAGTAGACCCCGCAGGATTGCCGCGCGAGTCATGGAGTTCACCCCGATAGGAATCTTCCGTTGCGACGCCAAATACGCCTACGATGTGCCGCGGCAGGGCATCCTGGCTGGCGAGAACGTCGGCCGCGTTGAACTCGCCCCGGGAATGAATTTCGAGGCGGCGCTGGATGCCATCGAGGGGTTTTCGAGAATATGGTTGATCTTCGCCTTCGACCGCAACGAGGGCCGCTGGCGTCCAAAGGTCCAGCCGCCGCGCCACATCGACCACAAGGTCGGAGTCTTTGCGACGCGTTCCCCCTATCGCCCAAATCCAATAGGCCTCTCCTGCGTGGAATTGCTCGAGGTCAGGGGGCGGGTTCTGGTTGTCAAAGGCCACGACCTGCTGGACGGCACGCCAATCCTCGACGTCAAGCCATATCTGCCATACGCAGACTCATTCCCCGACGCGGCGCCGGGATGGACTGCCGCGAACTCCGGAAGGGAGTGCGTCGTGACTGTGGAACCGCAGGTCCAGGAACGCCTCGACTGGCTTGCGGAACGGGGGTTCGCGTGCATCGGAGAATTCATCCGCGAACAACTGGGGGAAGACCCGCTGGACGGAAGACGCCATAGGCTCGACGGGGCAGGGCGGGAAGACGCCAGGGGGCTCCTGGCATACCGCACCTGGCGCATCGGATTCCAGGTCATCGGCAACAAGGTCCACGCCACCTCACTCCACTCGGGTTATTCAGAGGATGAACTCGCGGAAGACTCCGAGGACAGGTACGGCGACAAGGCGCTCCACCGCGAATTCAGAAAACACTTCCGGGAATAGGGCTGCGCCGCCGGGGAGTGAAGAAGCGGGGTCGTTTGGGCGAAAAGGATGGGCAACTGCGGGGAAGGGGCCGTCCTCTCATTCCTGTCTTCCACTTGGAAGCGTGGACATTTTGAGGAATGGCGGCGGGACTGTGGCGTTGATATTGAGCGCAGGGATTGCGAGACTCCATGCGTGGAGTGCCTGTGTCGGGAGGATAAGTCTTTCCCAGTCCTTTTCATCGAGGGTGTCCTTGGCGAATTTCAGGAAGATTTCATCGTCCACCCCGTATAGTTTGTCTCCGACGATTGGGAATCCCAGTGAGCAGAGAGTTGCCCGGATTTGGTGTGTCCTTCCCGTGTGGAGGGTGGCTTCGACCAATGTGAAGCCGCCTTCCGGGTCCGGGACGAACCGGAGAGGTTCCTCCCCCTCGCAGGGCGGGCGGCAATAGCATCTTCGGACAAGGTCGGTCTGCGCCGTGACCGCCTCGATGTCCTCGGGCAGTTCGACGACATCCGAGTCACCGTCGTCGTCCGTCGGGACGAAGCGCTTCTTCTTGTTGACATTGGAGGCCGTATCCTTCATGAGCCAGCCGTTTGCGAAATACTTTTCGAAGGGGATTCGCCCGTGGACGACTGCGAGGTACTTTTTGTGTGTTTCGACACCCAGGGAGTGCATTGTCTTTGCGGCCCTTGCCGCGAATTGCGGGTTTTTCCCGACGAGGACGATGCCAGAGGTTTCGCGGTCGAGCCGGCTGACGAAGTGTATTCCGCCGAGGTGTCTTTCCTGCTTCAGCCATGCCCACAGCGTATGGTTGAAGAAGCGCCCCGCGGGGTGGCACGGCAGGTTTCCGGGCTTTGCGACGAGGATGTAGTCGTCCGTCTCCTCCAGGACGGAGATGTCGAAAGAGACATCCTGCTCGAAGAGGTCCTTTGCCTGGAAGAAGATGCAGTCCCTTGCATGGAGCGCAGTGGATGCCAGGGCGGCCTTGCCGTTGACGAAGAGGTTTCCCCTGTCGATTTCAAGCTGCCACTGTGGGCGGTCCAGATAGTTGTAGCGCGCCTCGAGATAGTCGAGCAGGGTGTTTCCTTCGTCTTGGGGAGGGACTTCGACCTGGACGACGCGCTCCAGCGGTATGAACGGGAGCTCCGTCATTGCTCAGCCCTAGAATTTGAAGTCTTCGGGGAGTGTGGCCGGCTGTATTGTGACGGTTCCGTCGGGTTGCCTGGTCAGCGTCTCGATCTTCTTTTCCGCGGCGGTCAGCTTTTCATTGCAGAACTTTCCGAGTTTCACCCCGCGTTCGAAGGCCGTCATGCTCTCCTCCAGCGGGAGGGTTCCGCTGTTGAGCTGCATGACGATGGTCTCGAGTTCCCGGAGCGCCTCGTCGAAGGAGAGTTTCTTTTCCTGTTTCTTTTCTTCCATGGCCGTTATATGCTGGATCTGTTTCCTGGTGATTGAGAGCTATTTGTCCTGTTTGACGACGAGTTCCAGGGAGCCTTCTGCGAGCAGTGCGGTGAGCCGTGTGCCTTCTGGCGCCTCTGTTTTCTTGCGTATGGCGTGTCTGTCCTTGTCGAGGAGGATGCTGTATCCACGCTTCAGGACTCCCTTTGGGTCAAGCGCCCGCAGCACATTGTCTAGCCTTTCGAACTCGCCCCGTCTTCCCTGGAGGAAGGCGTTGATTCTGGCGGTGAGGGTATTGGCGGCGTTGTCGAGCTTTGCCCGTCTCATCCTGGCCTGGTTCGGCAGTGCCTGCATCAGCTGCTGCTCTGCGTTCACGAGCCGGAGCTGCCTGTCGTCAATCAGCTGTTTTGGCCGCAGGAGGTAGTTTGAACCGAGGCATGCGTTCAGCCGCGTGCGCAGATTCGCGGCTTTCGCCAGAATTGACTGCCGGATGGTGGCGAGGTCGTTTTCGACTCTCTGGAGGATTTCGACAAATGGCTGCGTGAGGGTCTCCGCCGCCTTCGTGGGAGTCGTCTCGCAACGGTCCGCCACATAGTCCACGAGGGTGGTGTCCCTTTCGTGTCCGACAGCGGTGATGACGGGCGTCCGTGCCGCGGCGATAGTCCTGGCGAGGGTTTCGTCATTGAAGCACCACAGCTCGTTTGTGCCGCCGCCGCCGCGTGTGACGACGATTACGTCGCACCCTCCGTATTCATCCAGGAGACTGACGGCGTTGCAGAGTTCTGCGGCCGCCTCGCTTCCTTGCACCCGCGACGGCGCGACAAGGAAGGAGAGACCCTTGTAGCGCGAAAGCGATGTGTGGATGAAGTCCCGGAAGCCCGCCGCGTCAATGCTGGAGACGACTCCGATTCTTCGTGGAAACCGCGGAATGGGCTTCTTCCTGGATGCGTCCAGCAGCCCTTCCTTTGCAAGCTTTGCAATCAGTTCGTGCAGGAGTTTTGTGAGGGTGTCCTCGTCATTGACGGGCCTAAGCGACTCGGCGATAAACTGCAGACGCCCGCTTTTCGGGTAGAACCCCAGGCTTCCCCTTGCGACGACCTTGTCCCCGTTCCTGATTCCCAGCGCGTCTGCCCGTGCCTTTCCATTGAACCATGTGAGTTCCAGAATCGACTCGTTGTTGTCGCGGAGTCTTGCGTAGAGGTGGTTGTAGACCTTTGTGGATGAGTTCAGCATCAATTCCCCGCAGACCTCGAGTCGGTATGGGGTGGCTTGCCGGAGTGCGTTTTGGACGAGCATGCACGCCTCCGTGACGGTAAGCGGCCGTGGTTCCTGCCTTTCCTCGCCGGGCGTGAATTCCCTGCGTTGGGATGGCGCATTTCCGTTGCCTTGCTGGGGGAACATCTTTTCCTGCGTGTATACGAGCAGGGCTGTCTCCGTCGGCCATGCGTGGAGACAGCCCCTTTCGGCGTGATGGCTGGTTGAGCCCTTTGGAAGAACCCTTCCGCGCGGTGGCGGAAGGGCGTTCACGAGGCCTTACTCTGCGTCGGCGGGCATTTCCTCGACGGTCTCCTCTTCGATCATCTCGATTTCATCGGCGGCGTTGAGGGTGTCGAATGCGGCCTTGCATGCGGCGATGTCGGCCTCGGTGAAGGAGACGCTGACCTTGACGACGTCGGCGTTGGCTGTCGAGGCGAGGGTGTTGCCGAAGCTGGCTCCCTCGATGAACATCGGGACCAGGCCCTGTGCCATTGGAATCACCTGGACATCGATGAGGCTCTTCTTGAGGACATCCGCCTGTTCAGCGGTGGTGGTGATTCCGAGGAGTGCCACGTCGATGGTGGCGGCGGTGGAGTTTGCGGTGAATCCAAGGGTCTTGATTCCGGAGAGCGCGTCTCTGATTGCGGCGTCGAAGGATGCGTCATCGACCCATGCCTCCTTGAGACCATTGCGGATTCCCTCCGGGAGGATGAATGCGACGCCGGCCGCATTGCCCTTGAGCTGCGCGAGGACCTTTTCCGCCTCGGCATCGAACTTCTTCGGGGCGGTGAGCTGTGCCTTGACGGCGTCCGGGGTTCCGAAGAGGATCGTCTTTCCGTCCTTGGAGAGGACGACCGCCACCTTGAGCGCCATGTCATCCTTGCTCACGATTTCGTATGCCTTGTAGTCGGCGATGGCGAGCGGTGTCAGGGTGAAGTGTTCGTTGAATCCGGGATCCATGGGCAGAATCGCCGCTGCGTCGAAGAGGTCCTTGACGGAGACCGGGTAGCTCACGGCGCCGATGAACGACGCGTCTTCCGGGGTGACGTCCGCGGCCATGATTTCATCCATGGTGCCGTTGAGCTTGCTGGACGCGATTGCGATGAGGGACTTGTCGTTGTTCTTTGCGCCTGGAGGGAGCATCATTTCGAACTTCTTGTAGAGTTCGCCGTATTCGCCGACCAACTCCTTCTGGGCTTCCCTTGCCTTCTCCATGTAGTTCATGAAGAGGGAGTCCTTCAGGAGTGCGCTGTCGGCGGTGATGATCAGTTGTGCGCCTGGCAGTGCGGCGGTTTCGAGCGTGATGTCAGCGAAGAGGGTCGTTGAGGCAATGATTGCCAGCATTGCGGCGAAGAATTTCTTCAGCATGTGTGTTCTCCTTTTCTTTATTGTTTGGGTTGCGGTTCAGGTCGAGGATTGCAGGGGATTTCCGCCTCAGTTGAAGTGTATCCGGGGATCGATTATAACGTAGCAGAAGTCTGAAAGAATGTCGCCAATCAGCGTAAGGATGCTTGTAAGTGCGAGGATTCCCATGAAGACCGGGTAGTCGCGTCCGACAATCGCCTCCATGCTCAGGTTCCCCATGCCAGGGATTTCGAAGACCCTTTCGATGATGACGCTGCCCGCGAACATGACGGAGAGTATTCCGCCGAAGCCGGTCGCAATGGGAATCAGCGCATTCCTCAGTGCGTGGCACCATACGGCACGCCGGGCGGAACCCCCCTTGGCGTAGACCGTCCGGACATAGTCGCTGTTGATTTGCTCCAGCAGGGAGTTTTTCATCAGGAGAGTCAGCATGGCGAAGGAGCCCGCCATGTAGCATGCGATAGGCAGAAGCATGTGCCAGACGATGTCCCACGCCTTTTCCCAGAATGGGAGCCCTTCGTAGCCGGGCGAGTGGAATCCCGTGGCCGGGAACAGGTCCCAGAGGCTCTCCACAGTCCCGCAGAAGAGCATTTTCAGAAGCATTCCCAATGCGAAGACAGGGATTGCGTATCCGGTGAAGACAATCACGCTCGACACCATGTCGAAGGTGCCGCCGTGCCGAAGCGCCTTCGCGACTCCAAGCGGTATGCAGACGAGATATGTCAGTATGAAGCTTGTGATGCCGAATGCCAGGGATACCGGGAAGCGCTGGGATATCATCTCCCAGGCGGTCTTGTTGGTGAACTTGTATGAGCGGGTCAGCATTCCGCACCGTTCAGTCCAGAACCACTTCCAGTATCGTTTCAGCAGTGGCTGGTCAAAGCCGAAGTGCTTCCGGAACGCCTCGCGTTCGCGTTCCATCGACTCCTGGGAGGCAGAGCCGGAAGACGGGCCGCCCGCCACGCTCTCGCCACCGCTGCCCATGCCGTGCATCCGCATCATCATCTGGTCGACGGGGCCGCCTGGCACGAACTGCGTGATGGCAAAGCAGAGCATGGTGATGCCTATGAAGGTGGGCACCACCAGCAATAGCCGTCGCAGAAAATAGTCGGTGCGGGACATTTGGGGGCGTGATGGGGAGTGGCGGCGCGGGGGTTATTGCGGCTTGTGCCTGCTGATGCGCAGGATTGTGGCTTCGAGTGGATTGTCACCCACGACCCAGACCACCTCCTTGTCCTCGAGGTAGCACTGGTATTCGCGGCCGGGGATTCTCTGGTATGCGGGGCGTGGATCCGCGGCGACCACCTTCTTGCAGAGCCTTGCGAACTCCTCCGGGAGCCTGTCGGCCACCCCGTCTGCAAAGTCTACCTTAAGTTGTTCTGCATCAGGTGGTTGTGGTGCAAATCCCGCAATTGCGTCCGGGATTGCGTCCGCGTATGGTATGTATGGTTTGATATCCAGGACGGGTGTTCCGTCGAGGAGGTCCACTCCCGAGACATGCAGGAGGATTCGTCCTCTTGGCCGGATTTCGATGTTGTCGAGCTTCATCGCGGAGAGTCCGATTGGCGCCGGCCTGAAGGGGGATCTGGTGGCGAAGACCCCGAGTCTCTTGTCTCCCCCCAGGCGTGGCGGCCTTACAGTCGCCTTCCATCCGTCGCGGAGATTTTCGCTGAAGACGAAGAGCACCCAGATATGCGAGAACTCCTCCAGCCCCCGGACAGTGTTGGGCTGGTTGTATGGCGGCAGCAGTTCCAGGTATCCCTTCCCTTCGTCGACGAGACCGCTTTGCCTCGGGATTCCGAATTTTGTGCGGTAGCACGTATGCGCGGTTGCGATTGTCGGGAAGGAGTGCATTCCTACATCAGTCGCTGGACCAGCTCCTTGATTGCCGGCATCATCATTTCGCGGCATGAACGGAAGCTTTCGATGGGGAGTTTGTTGGGGTCGAAGATGTCCTTGTCCTCCCTGAGGATTGACATGAGGGTCTTCGTCTTGTTTCGCGCCGAAATGAAGTTTGACGTGATTTCCCGTTCCTGGTCCCTGGTCATGCAGAGGATTAGATCCGACGCCTTGATCAGTTTCGGGGTGAGTTGCTGGACTCCGAGCCTCCGGGGTTCGAGCCCGACCTCCGCCAGGACTTTCGCCACCCCGTCGGCGATGCGCTGCCCGTGGTATGTGCGAAGTCCTGCGGAGTCGCAGGTCCAATCTGCCAGCCCAGCCTCCTTTGCAGCCTGGAGGAAGAGCGCGGTCGCAATGGGCGCACGCGTACGGTCGGAACTGCAGACGAAGAGAAGCTGGAGCATGTCAGTGGAGACCTCCCTGGATGGCTACTTGCGAAGGCTCTTGAAGTACTCGATGGTGGCGGCCATGCCCTCGTCGAAGTTGGAGCATGGCTTGAAGCCCGTGGACTGGAGCTTGCCGATTGCGGCGTAGGAGTGCTTGACGTCACCGGCACGCTCGGGCTTGTGGACGATCTCCGAGGTGGAGCCGGTGAGCGCCACGATCTTCTTCGCAAGGTCGTTGATTGTGATTACGCCGCCGTATGCGATGTTGTGGACGCCCGTCGCGTCGCTCTCGGTGGCGAAGAAGGCATTGGCGCGCGCAATGTCCTTCACATAGATGAAGTCGCGGGTCTGCTCGCCGTCGCCGAAGATGGTGATGGGTTCGTTGGCAAGCGCCTTTGCGACGAAGATCGGGACCGCGGCCGCATACTGGCTGTGGGGATCCTGGCGCGGACCGAAGACGTTGAAGTAGCGGAGGCACGCGGTGGGCAGGTTGCGCTCGCGGGTGTACATCGCGCAGTAGTATTCGTCGTCAAGCTTGGTGACCGCGTAGGGGCTCTTCGGCTCGGGGTACATCGTCTCAACCTTCGGGACGGTCGGGTTGTCGCCGTAGATTGCGGCGGAGGTGGAGAGGCAGAGCTTCCTGGCGCCGGCCTTCGCGGCGGCCTCCAGGACGTTCAGGGTGCCCATCGTGTTGATTTCGACGCACTCCTGGGGCTTCGACATAGACTCGGGAACGGAAATCATCGCGGCCAGGTGGAAGACATAGTCCACGCCCTCCATCGCCCTGTCAAGGAGCGCCTTGTCAAGAATCGAGCCCTCGATGAACTCCACGTTGAAGCCGTCGAGGTTCTTCAGGAAGCCGGAACGCAGGTTGTCAAGGACGCGGATTTCCGCCTTGCCCTGGAATGTCTCGACAATGTGGCTGCCAATGAATCCTGCACCGCCAGTGACTAGAATGCGCATTTTTTCTTGAACTCCGAATGGGGAAAACAATCCCCTGGTTGTTGTTTTGTGATGTAACTAGTTGAATTGCAGTAGGTTATGACTATTTTGCGTCCTTGCCGAGCCTAAATGCCCTCAAGGCCGCATCGACAACCGAGTCCCCCTTCCGCGCAAAGTGCTCCCGGATTGCCTTCTCGATGATTTCAGGCTCGAGCCCGAGGAAGTTCGCGATTGCCCCGAGGAGGACGATGTTTGTGTTTCTGGGGTTTCCGGACTCCTTTGCCAGTGCGGCCGTGTCCAGGACGAGGGCGTGCTTAAGTGCCTTGATGTCCTTGACGAGCCTGTCCGCGTCCGGGTAGTCAGGGATGTTCACGACGGGGGCGTGGTCGGTGATGAGGGTTCCCGTGTCTGCGAGGAACTGCCTGTGCCTGAGCGCCTCCATTGGTTCCATTGCGACGACGAGGTCTGCCGCCCCGGCGGTGATCTGGTCTGCGAAGATTGGCTTGTCCGAGAGTCTGAGGTGTGCGAAGACCGAGCCACCCCTTTGGCTCATCCCGTGGATTTCGGACTGTTTGACGTGGAGCTTTTCTGCCACGGCGACCTTTCCGAGGATTGCGGCGATTGTCAGGATTCCCTGTCCGCCGACTCCTGCCAGTACGATGTCACATTTCATGGTGTTGTTTTCCTTGTGAAGACCTTCTTGGGCGCCGGCTACTTCCTGGCGGTTTTGCGTCGGAGCGTCTGGATGCATTCACGCCGTGCGATGATTACCGAGACTCCACGGTGGAGCATCTCCTCTTCGATGACCGCGACATTCTCGCCGTGCTTTGCGGGCAGGGGGGTGATTGTGCGGACATGCTCCTGGGGGACGCCGAGGCCCTTGACGATATCCTCCAGCTTCCCGAGCGCGGCGGAGTCCTGCCCGCCGGTCATCCCGACCGTCAGGTTGTCGAGTATGACGACCGTGATGGGGGTGTTTTCCCAGATTGCGTCGAGGAGCCCCGTCATTCCCGAGTGTGTGAATGTGGAGTCTCCGATGACGGCCACGGGGTATGGGAGCCCTGCGTCGGCGGCGCCCTTTGCGATTGTGATGGACGCGCCCATGTCAACGCAGGATGTGATGGCGTTGTAGGGTGGCAGTGCGCCCAGGGTGTAGCACCCGATGTCCCCGAAGATCTTTGCGTTGTCCGTCCCGAGCTTTGCGCAGACTTCGTTGAGTGCCTTGTAGCTGTCGATGTGTGGGCATCCGTCGCAGAGCCTCGGGGGGCGTGCCCGCAGGTCTTCGGATGGGGCGGGGAGTTCCGGAGCCTGCAGTCTGCATGCGATTTGGATTGCGCGGGTGTTGAGTTCGCCGGTCCGCGGCAGCGTGCCGTCGAGCCGTCCGGAGATTTTCCCGTTTCCGAAGGGGCCTCCGAGCATCTCCTCGACTACGGGCATCCCCTCCTCGACTACGAGGATTCTCCCGCATTCGTCAAGGAGTCTTTTGACAAGCGCCTTGGGCAGCGGGTACTGGGAGAGCTTGAGGACGGGGTGCGGGCACTTGCCGCCGTATGCCTCCATGAGGTAGTTGTAGCCGATGCCGCAGGCGATGATGCCCAGGGACTTGTCCTCGCCGTCGAGGTATTTGTTGAAGGGGGAGCCTTCACTCTCCTCCAGGAAGAGCCCCTGCTTCTCCAGAAGGGCCTCGTAGTTGCGCTTGGCGATTGCAGGAAGCAGGACGAACCGCTTCGGATTGGCCGGGAGGCGGACGTTGTTCTGCGGGCGGCGTGTGTCGCATGTGTCGACATCGGCGCGGGAGTGGGAGAGGCGGGTTGTCAGGCGCACCAGGACGGGGGTCTCCAGCCGTTCGGAGAGGTCGAAGGCATACTCCGGCAACTGGTAGCACTCCTGCTGGTCCGAGGGTTCGATGACGGGTATCATGGCGAATTTCCCGTAGAACCGGCTGTCCTGCTCGTTTTGGGAGGAGTGCATTGACGGGTCGTCGGCCACGACGAAGAGGAGGCCGCCGTTTGCTCCGGTGATGGCGGAGTTTATGAATCCGTCGGCGGAGGCGTTGAGCCCGACATGCTTCATGCAGGCGATGGCGCGCCTTCCCATGTAGCTGGTTCCGATTGCCTCCTCGACGGCCGCCTTCTCGTTGCAGGACCACTGGCGGTGGATTCGGAGCTCCTCCGCGTCCTTCGAGGATTGGAAGTACTCCATGATTTCGGTGGACGGGGTGCCCGGATATGCGTAGCATCCCGTGATTCCAGCGTCAATCGCGCCTTGTGCGAGGGCTTCGTCGCCTAGTAGCAGTTTCGTAGGCATGTCATTCTCCTGGATAAACGTAGATTCTATTGTTGCGTGTGGATGTTTTTGCGGAGGCCTGTCAGAAGTTCTGTCTTCCGCTGAGAGCCTGTGCAAGGGATGCTGTGCTGGTGTACGCGAGGTCCGCGCCGCTGGGGATGCCGATGGCGAGGCGCGTTATGGCAAGCCCTTCGACCTCCTGGAATTCGTCCTGAAGAAGCCGTGCGGTCGCCTGCCCCTCCACGTCGGTGCTGGTTGCCAGAATCAGCTCCTTCACCTTGCCGGTCGAAAGACGCTCGCGCAACTGGGAGATGCGGAGATTTTCGGGGAGGACGCCGGAGAGGGGCGAGAACCTGCCGCCAAGTATGTGGTAGAGCCCGTGGTAGCATCCGGTCTTCTCGAAGACGGGCACCTGCGCGGGGGTCTCGACGACGCATATCTGCGTGGCGTCGCGCCCGGTCGCGGAGCAGAGCTGGCATGGGGCCCCGCCGTCCAGCGTGAAGCCGCAGACGGGGCAGAAGCCCACCTTTTCGTGAAGGGCGGCGAGTTCCCCGGCGAAGGCCGCGAGCTCCTCGTCCTTCCAGCCGAGCAACTCCCAGGCGTGGCGCTGGGCGGTCTGGTTGCCAACGCCCGGCAGCCGCCTGAGATGCGCGATGACGCGCTCCAATGCATTGGGAAGCTTGATTTCCATGATGGTGGCTACTGGGGAATCACTGCATCGTACGGGGCGACTCCCAGAATGTCGGTTGCCGCCTTCACGGTGGGATTCTTCTTGAGTTCCTCAAGCTCCGCGCTGCTTGCGCGCCTGTAGCCCGGAACGACCTCGGGCTGTTCCGGAGCCTTCGCGACTATCTTCTCGCCAAGAGTGGAATCCTCGACAGGGTCGAGAAGAAGCAACTCCTCGTTGACGGGGGAAACGCACGAATCCTCCAGCTCGTCAGCCGCTTCGGGCGGCGGCTCCTGGACTGGCTGCGGGGCGGCGGGGATTTCGCGCACGGGCTCCGGTGGCGGCGGGGCGGGCTTCGGGGATGAATCCGCAGGGCGCGAGACGGCCGCCGCAGGCCGCGGAGGCTCCTTCGAGGAAGCCACGGGCGGGGCCACGGTGGCAGCCAGGGGCTCCTTGAGGGAGAGAGGAACCCTCGGCGCAATCTCCTCCCTGGGGATGAGGCCGCTGATGACATTCAGGTGGGTCAGCACATCGTCCAGGTCGGTGCTGTGGATTTCGCCGATGATCTGGGCGACGACGACCTCGAGGGCAATCCTCTTGTTGAGGCATTCCCCGAAGGTCTTCTGCTGTGACGCCAGCGCGGCAAGCGTCCTGCGGACGAGCTGCGGGGGAGTCTGGTGCGCCAGCTCCTTGATTTCCGCAAGTTCGTCGGGGCTGAGCTGCAGGAACTTGGCCGCCTCGGCGCATGTGGATGCCACCATGAGGTTGCGGAAGTATTCCACGAGGTCGCTGAAGACCCTTTCGAGGTCCCGCCCCGCGTCTGCCAGCCGTGCGATGACTTCCAGCGTGGCTGGCAGGTCGTTTGCGAGGATTCCCGCGGCGATTGCCTTGAGTTCCCGTCCCCCTGCGAGCCCGAAGATGTCGATGACGTCCTGTTCGTGGATGGTTTCGGCCTCGGAGGTTCCCCCGCAGAATGCGATGACCGTGTCCATGATTGACTGTGCGTCGCGCATTCCCCCGTCTGCCGCCCTTGCGATGCATGCGAGCGCCCCGTCGTCGATGAAGATTCCCTCGTTGTCCGCGATGGTCCTGAGTCGTCCCATGATCAGCGGGACTGGGATTCTGCGCAGGTCGAAGCGCTGGCATCTTGAGATGATGGTCGGCAGCAGCTTGTGTGGCTCGGTGGTTGCGAAGATGAACTTCACGTAGTCCGGTGGTTCCTCGAGTGTCTTGAGGAACGCGTTCCATGCCGCGTTTGAGAGCATGTGGACTTCGTCAATGATGAAGATCTTGTACTTGCCCTTCTGGGGCGGGTATGTGACAAGCTCCTGGAGCCTCCTGATGTCGTCGACTCCGTTGTGGCTTGCCGCGTCCATCTCGATTACGTCGATGGAGCTGCCCGAGGAGATTTCGGTGCATGATTCGCACTTGCAGCACGGCTCCCCGTCCACGGGATTTGCGCAATTGAGTGCCTTTGCGAAGATTCTGGCGCTGGTGGTCTTGCCGATTCCCCGTGATCCCACGAAGAGATATGCGTGGCCGATGCGGTTCGTCAGAATTGCGTTTCTGAGGGTCCGCGCGATATGATCCTGCCCCACGACTTCGGAAAAGGTCTGTGGACGCCACTTTCTTGCTAATACCTGATAGGACATCTCGGACTCCGTGGAGGGGCTTCCTGGCGCAAACGGGATATAGGGACGCTCATGTTTCCCGGGGCGGATTCAGGCCTTGCTGCGTTCCTGCCTGCCGTCCTGGGTGGATGGCGATAAAAAAAGCCATGTCGCGGGCAGCGGAATGACTGGCACCCAAGTTGCATGCTTAGGGCTGCTTGGTTCCCCATCTGACCCGGTTCACAAACACCTTGCCGCACAGGTTCCGATACCAGCGACATGACCGCGGTTAATATAAGCGCGTGCGCGTGAATTTGTAGTGTCCGGCAAGAGAAAAACGGAAAGCGTTCGCGGGCCCGTGTCTTCGGCGGGCGCTAGGCGCGTGGGCCGCTTTCGCCCCGGAGCCCGTCCATGCATTCCAAGACAAGTGCCGTCCTGCACGGGAGATATATCGAGATGTGCCGGGGCTCCCCGTCGGTTTTTGCGAGCTGGAAGTAGTGCTGCCCTGGCTGTATCCGCCCAAACCCGTTGAATTGTGTCGCATCCGAATCGAGGACGATGGCGTACTCGCCGCCTGCGCAGGGGACTTCGAGGTCCGGGTAGGATTCTGTGGGGTGGAGGTTGACCGCGAAGAGGAGCCCGTCCCGTTCCCATGCGAGGACATGCCGTCCATTGTCGACGATGTGCGTTTCCGGGTGTGCGTCGAAGAACCTGGGGTGCCGCCTGACCAGTGCTATCATTGCATTGTCGTAGGCGTTCAGGCTGTGGAACCGGAGTCCCGTGTCATCGCAGAGGTCCCACCGTCTTCTGGCGTGGTCGTAGGACCATCCGTTGCCCTCCCGCGGGAAGTCGAGCCATTCCGGGTGTCCGAATTCGTTGCCGATGAAATTGAGATATCCTGCGGATGCGGTTGCGATGGTTGCGAGCCGTGCGATTTTATGCAGGGCGATTCCCCTGTCCACGAGGATGTTGCTGCTTCCGATGTCCATTGCGTTGTACATCGTGGTGCCCAGGCATCTGAAGAGAAAAGTCTGGCCTCCCACCAGCGCCTGGTCGTGGCATTCGACATACGAGATTGTCCTTTCGTCCTGGCGGCAGCTGGTCAATTCGTGCCAGAGGGTGCCCATGTCCCAGTATTCGTCCGGGATGTCCAGGAGTTTGAACCAGTAGTCCGTCACCCCCATTGCGAGCCTGTAGTCGAACCCTATGCCGCCGTCCTTTTCCGGCATTGCCAGCCCTGGCATTCCCGAGACATCCTCCGCGATGGTCGTGACCTGTCGTTCCAGTTCGTGGCAGAGTTCGTTGGCCATTGTGAGATATGCGACGGAGTCCCAGTCGACATTCGGGCCGAAGTAGTCGTCGTAGCTTGTGAATGCGCGTCCAAGCCCGTGGTCGAAGTAGAGCATGCTTGTGACGCCGTCGAACCTGAATCCGTCAATGTGGTACTCCTCGATCCAGAACCGGCAGTTTGAGAGAAGGAACCTGGCGACCTGGGGTTTGCTGTAGTCGAAGCAGTAGGAATTCCATGCCGGATGGACTCCGCGCTCGCCTTCGTGGAAGAACTGCGTGCGCCTGCCGGCGAAGTTCCCCAGCCCCTCCAGCTCGTTCTTCACGCAGTGCGAGTGGATGAGGTCCATGATGACGCGCAGGCCAAGCCCGTGGGCCGCGTCCACCAGGCGCTTGAGGTCCTCGGGGGTGCCGAAGTTGTCCGCGGGCGCGAAGAAATTCGAGACATGGTATCCGAAGGATGCGTAGTATGGATGCTCTGCGACGGCCATGAGCTGCACGCAGGTGTATCCGTCCCTGGCGATTCTTGGGAGGACATTCTTCTCGAACTCCCGGAAGGTCCCCACGGCCGGGGCGGTCTGGGCGATGCCGACATGGGCTTCGTAGATGAGCATCTGCGGGGCGGGGCGGTAGTCGTCATGCCGCCAGTCGAAGGGCTTTTCGGAGGCGACGACCGCGTTGAATACGACGTTGCCCTCCCTTTGCCGTTCGCGCCTGAGCTGCCTTGCGGCCGTGGGAATGCGCCATCCGCTGCCGCCCTCCCATTCGAGATAGAGCTGGTATGCCTGGCCGGCTGCAATCAGTTCGCCTGGAATCTCCACCTCCCAGTCTTCGGTGCCGGGGACGGGGCGCAGCTCAAACCACGGGGAGCTTGTCCAGCCGTTGAATTCCCCCATGAGGCAGGCGTATGTGATGCCAGGAAGCCACTCGCGGAATCTCCAGGTGCCGTTCTGCTGCCTGTGAAGACCGTAGTGGATGTGCCAGTCGGCAATCTCCGACAGCCTGTCATGCCCGGAGCCGAGAACCATGCGACGCCGCTCCGCGACGAATGCCTGGCGCTTGAGGTACGTTTCGGCGTGGGGGGTCAGCCACGGGTCGTCGAATAGCTTCGGAAGCGCCTTCCCCTCGGGGGCGCTTCCGTTCACAGTTGTGGATGCTGGGCGGTTCTCCATGGTGGGCGGATGTTGGTCTTGGGCGTCTTCAGGACGCACTCCACTCGACGAGCTTGCGGTGGAGCATCCGCTCATAGAGGTTGATATATGCCTGCGCCGTCTGCTTGTGGTTGAATCTGGCCTTGCTCTCGACCATGATGCGGGAGATTTCCCTTTCGCGGACTTCCTTCGGCTGCGCCCAGAAGTTCATCGCCTGGTCGATTGCCCAGAAGAGACCCTCGTCGTCAAAGTTCTTGAATACGTAGCCGTTGCCAGTGTGGTTGTGGATGTCCAGGTCCATGACCGTGTCGTGGAGGCCGCCCGTGTCGTGGACGAGGGGGATGCTTCCGTAGATTGGAGCGGTCATCTGCGGCAGCCCGCATGGCTCGTAGCTTGAGGGCATGAGGATGAAGTCGGATGCCGCGTAGCCATGCTTCGAGAGCACCTTGTCGAAGGAGAGGACCGCGACCAGGCTGTGGAACTTGTGCTGGTCGGAGATTGCGCGGAAGACGTGCTGGTATGGGCCGTCCGCCACGAATGCGAACTGTATCTGCTGGTCCCAGTACTTGTGGATGACCTGGTACAGGATGTCCGACAGCAGCTGGGGTCCCTTTTGGATGGGGTCGAGCCTGGATGGCCAGAAGAAGAGCGGCGCGTCGGGGTTCACCTGGAGTCCGACCTTCTGCTGGAACTCGGTCTTGATACGCCGTTTTGCCTCGGCGTGGGTCTCGGGAGTGTAGTGGATGTCCAGGTCCGGATCGATGGACGGGTCGTCGTCGGGATCCGGGGCGTTCAGGATTCCCTCGGCGACTCCGGCGTAGTACTTGTTTGCGATTTCGTTGCGGATGTATCCGGGGATGAATCCAATGCGCCCGTCCACGATCTCCTTCAGGAATGTAGGCGAGACGGTATTGATGAAGTGGCTTGCGAATATTCCCGACGTCAGGAAGTCCACCTGGTTGGTGGAACGGCTCTCGTCGTATGAGTATGGCGGGCGCTCGAAGTAGAGGTTTTGCCAGAAGAACGCCGCGTCGATGCCGGCGTCCTCGATATGCTCCATCGTCGTCTTCTGGGTATGGATGTTGTGGACGGTGAAGAGGCTCGGGATGTGCATTCTTCGCGCGAAGGGGGGGATGAGGCCCGTCATCCAGTCGTTGCAGTGGATCAGGTCCGGCTGCAGCTCCGGGATGGTGTGGTTGATGACCTCCCGCTGGAATGCAAGGCTGATGCGCTTGGAACGCTCCGGGTCGGCCGAATAGACCCTCTCACGGTAGTTGAAGATGTAGTCCTTCGCAAAGTGGACCCGCTCCTCGGGGACTGCGCTGGAGAGCTGGAGCCGGCGCTTCTCGTAGTGGTCGAGCCTGCTGGGGTCGATGTGGTAGAGCTTCCTGTAGAAGGGAAGGGCGACATGGACATCCGCGCCCATGTTGTAGAGGGCGCTCACCAATGACGCGGAGACGTCCGCCAGGCCGCCGGCCTTTGACGAGTAGGAGACCTGCTGGTTTGTCAAGTCGCTGTACTGGTTGGTGCCATAACCGCTGTTGATGATTTCCTGGGGAAGATAGGTAATCTCAGGGGTGACGATGAGGATCTTCGGACAGCCAGGCATCGGATTCTCCTTCCGGAGAACCTGCACGTCAGACCCAGTGTCCATCAATTCCTCGGCACTCTTTGTCGGAACTAGCTTTGGTGCGGATGATTCCTTTGACATCTCGAATGAAATCCCCCTACGGCAGGATGATTGCAGAACGGAGAACCCCCCTCATGGAGAAAGAGGGGGAAGACAGATAACGAGGGCGGAACGGGCAAGCCGTCCGCTAGTCCTGCGCAACCTCAAGGAGGTTGTTGGCGCCGCCAAATTCGTTGGGCTCCTGCTTCGGATTGCTCGGATCCAGAATCCACTGCCCGTCGACCACCAGCTTGTAGCGGTAGACGCCTGACTTGAGAAGGAAGCAGACGGAATACTCGCCGTCCCCCTTCCTGTCAACCAACGGACGGGCCGCCGGATCCCAGTCGTTGAAGCATCCCGCGACACTGACGCTCTGGCCAGGCTCTCCGACATAGGTGAAGGTGACTCTGTGCCCGCGGGGCTTGCCGGCTCCACTGCGGTGGGTCTTCTCCGATGTATTCTTCTTTGCTGTCTTGGTTGCCATGTTCTTATACCTCGCTGTTTACAGGTTAGGAAAAGTGCGAATTATCCTTGCAAGTGCTAGGAAATGAGAATGCAACGATGATAGTCCAGTGATGCGTGAAACGACGGACGCATTCCGCTTCCAAAGATATCCGTTCTTGCGTAAACGCGCATAATTTAATGCATAACCTGCGTATTGCCAAATACCTTCATTGTTAGGAAATTGTTAGTGGCCCCCCCCCATGGGTGGGAGGTGGAATGTCGAGGAACAAGGAGTTGCGATGCAATGCCCCACGCCTCCCTGCAATCGCCCAGAAACCATAATGCGGCACGTGTGGTGCCGCCCCTTTTGTGTGTTATTGCATTAACAAAGAAGGCTCCGTGTCCGGTACGGACCACGGAGTCTTTTGAGGTCAAGGGGAATCCCTTATCGTCTATGCATGTTTACGGCGCGTGCCTCGCTTTGCGCCATTTGGAGGAATGGGCACTTGGTCGGGATTCCGCAGCAGCATCTGTACGCCATGTTCAGGTCGACATACTTGTATGGCATGGTTCTGCCGTGTCTCTGTGCGACCTTGAGCCCGTATGACTTTACGGCGCCGCAGTCTCCCGCGATTCCGTCGTACTCCGGGATGAGGTTTCCGTCGTGCCCCGTCTTGGTGGTCATGATTTTCTTCCATCCGAAGTTGGGCGCATAGTGGCAGACGACATGCTGCCTGAGGACGTCGGGAAGCTCGGTGTTGTTCAGACCCTGGGCCCACTCGGGGATCTCCACCTTGAATGCCTCGTCATAGACGTTCTTGTTGGGCTTGGGCTCCGTCAACCCGTCCCGTGCCGCCGGGGTATTTGGGCGTGCCGCGGGCTGTTGTGGTTTGTGGAGGAATGAGAATAGGCGGTCGAAGAAAGACATATTACCTTAAAACCAAAATTCAGAGGGGAACATACTTGCCTTGGGAAGTAGACGTAGGCTTTGACAGTCGGCCAGGGCCTGTGTTCCTTGCTTCGCCTCCTTTCCGTCAAGGGGGGATTCCCCCCCTGGGACAAGCCCGCAGAATATAACCGTGAACCAATGTTTTTCAATAGCCATCGTCTGGCGACGACGCTCCTTTTCCTGGTAGCTTTTTCGGTTTTCGGGGGTGAGGCGAGGGTTGCGCAGCTCGTCGCACCCGACTACTCCACCGTCTACCGCAACTATCCCGGCGCGTTGTCCGGCCTGCTTTCGAGCATCCATGAGAACACGGGGCTGGAAGTGGCTCCCGACCCCGTCATGGTCTCCTCTTTCCGGGACCCCAGGCTCCGGGAGTGCCCGTTCCTGTATGTGAACTGGGATGACCGAAACGACTGGGAGGCCTTCCCCGAGGAGGAACATGCCGCGCTGCGGGAATTCCTCAAGGCGGGGGGCTTCCTGTATGTGGACGCGGGCATCGCAACGGAATTCCTGCGGGAGGCGGGCACGATGACCGGACAGCACCACAGCTACGCCGAATGGGAGGCACGACCGGATGTGAAGGAGTTCTTCGCCAGGACGCTTCCTGAGGACGCATTCGCCCCCCTGGGACGGGATGACCCGCTGTACTCATGCCCCTACAGGGGGCTCCCAGACGCATCCGCCCTCGCCCCGGGACTGCGGGAATATGTCTCACGGGAAAAGTGGCCAAACGGAACATACTCCGCAGTGGGAATCAGGCTGGACGGACGGCTCGCAGTGCTGGCGACCCCAGTCGTCGCAATGGGCTGGGGAAAGGACGACCTGGGAGACTGGACGACTGAAATCAGGCTGCGGACGCTCGAGGACGGGGAGGCGCTCGGCGAAATCCTGCCGGACGCGGCGGTCCTGGGCCCCAGGTATGCCGCCCGCAGGGAGGACGGCGGAGTCGACGACGTATTCTGCCAGCAGGACGCGCTTCCAGCATGGCTCCATGACCCGCTTGGCAGATGGCGCGTATTCAGATATTACGACTCCAGGCAAATCAGCGACTTCGCCCACGTCTTCTATACGCGGCTTGCGACGAATTTCATCGTATGCGCGCTTCTGGGGGAGTAGCGCCCCACGCCGGACACCGGCTCCCTATTGGACTGCCGCCATCCTGCCCATGGCGTCGATGATTCGCTCAATCTCCTCGTCGGTGGTGACGAAGGGGGGCATGGTGTATATGAAGTGGCTTTCAGGACGCAGCCAGACGCCTGTCTCCAGGACGATGCGCCGCACCTGCTCCTCGTCGGGGATTTTCTTGACATCGAGGACTCCGACTGCGCCGAGGGCGCGCACGTCCTGGACATTCGGGAGCGAGCGGTATTTCGGCAGGAGTTCCTTGAGCTTTTTCTCGATGCGCTTCACATTTGCCTTCCAGTCGTAGGATTCGAAGAGGTCGAGGGACGCGCATGCGGCCGCGCAGGCCAGGGGATTTCCCATGTATGTGGGGCCGTGGAGGAATACAGGGATTGGGTCGGAGATCCGCTTTGTCGTGATGGCGCAGGCCATTGTGATTGCCCCTGCGGTGAGTGCCTTTCCGACACACATCACATCGGGGGTGACTCCAGCGTGGAGGCACGCGAAACGCTCCCCCGTGCGCCCAAAGCCGGTGGCGATTTCGTCGAATATCAGGACGATGTCATGCCTGTCGCACTCCTGGCGCAGGCGGCGGAGATATTCGGGGTGGTAGAACCACATCGCGTTGGCGCCCTGGAAGACTGGCTCCAGGATGACGCCCGCGATTTCGTCGGAGTGGTTTGCAAGGAGCTCGCGCATCGGCTCGAAGGCCTCCTCCCGCCACGGCTCGTCAAATCTGCATTGCGGGGAGGGGACGAAGAACTGCCGCGGCAAAACTCCCCGGAAGATGCTGTGCATCTCCTCGGGGTCGCTCACGGACATGGCGCCGATTGTGTCGCCGTGGTATCCACCAAGCAACGCGGCAATCCTTGTGCGCCCGGGACGACCCACCGCATTCTGATACTGAAGCGCCATCTTGATGGCGCATTCGACTGCAATCGACCCCGAGTCAGCATAGAAGATCTTCTCCAGCCCGGCGGGCAGAATCTTCAGAAGCCTGGTCGCCAGGTCGATTGCGGGACCATGGGTCAGGCCGCCGAACATGACATGGGGCATCTTCGCAACCTGCTCCTGGATTGCGTGGACGATTTCGGGGCGGCAGTAGCCATGCGCGGCGCACCACCAGGAGGAGATGCCGTCGATGAGCGGCGTTCCGTCCTCCAGGTAGATATGCGTGCCGCTGGTTGAAGCGACCGCGTCCACGGGGCGTGGGTGGCTGATGGAGGTGTATGGATGCCAGATGTGGTTCTTGTCGGTTTCCTTGTTCATTATGCTAGCGGAAGAAAGGGGTGAAATCGGGCAGGTCGGTGGACTCGGGCGCATCGGGGTTGACGAAGCCCAGGCGAATCAGCGGAGCGTCCATGCGGGACCTGTCAAGGTATTCGCGGATCATCCTGGGCGTGTCCTGGTCAATCTCGGGGTCTGCCTCGGCGCAGTGGTTGTAGACGATTCCGGCGAGGGGGATTCCCCTTGCGGCGAGGGCCTCGATTGAGAGGATTGCGTGGTTCAGGCTGCCGAGCTTTCCTGAACAGACCAGGATGGCGGGCCACCCCTGGCTGCGCGCGTAGTCAATCGTGAGGAGGTCGTGGGTGAGCGGAACCGCAAGCCCCCCGGCGCCCTCGACCAGGGTCACGTCGTATCCTGCGGAGACCTTCTTCACGCAGTCGCTGATTCTTTCGACATCGACGGCGCGGCCCTCCCGTTCCGCCGCAAAGTGGGGGGACGCGGGGAAGTCGAAGGTCTGCGGGAAGGTCAGCCCCTGGAGGTCTTCGGAAGTCGCCGGAATGCCCATCAGCTTGCGGTGCATCTCAAGGTCCTCGGAAAAGCCGTGGCATCCAGTCTGGACCAGCTTGACCGTGGTGACATTGACCCCATGCGCCATCAGCGACCGGGCCATCATGCCCGTCGCAATCGTCTTGCCGACACCAGTGTCGATTCCGCTGACAAAATACGTCCTGCCCATCTCTGCAATCTCCCAGTCCCTATTCTCCGAATGCGCCCAGGCTTGCGGCGAAGCGCTCGTCGTCGGCGATTTCCCGTCCACGGGTGGTCAGGTAGCCTCCCGTCATCAGCGCGTTCAGTCCCGAGAGCATCAGGAGTCCCTGGAAGTCCTTCATGGTGGTTTCGCGCCCTGCACAGAATTTCAGCATCTTCGTCGGATTGACGAGCCGGAAGATGGCGAAGCACTTTGCAGCCTCCGCGGGGGTGACCGGGGCATTGTGTTCGAGCGGGGTTCCGGGGATTGGGAGCAGGATGTTCAGCGGCACCCCCTCCACGTCGAGGTCGCGGATTGCGAAGGCCATGTCGACCCGGTCCCCCCAGCTCTCCCCCAGTCCGAAGATTCCGCCGGTGCAGTTGGTGATACCGTATTTCTGCAGGAGCTTGATTGTCTGGATCTTCTCCTCGATGGTGTGGGTCGTAGAAACCAGCTCCGCATACTTGGCCGGGCTGGTCTGCAGGTTCATGTTGTAGCGGTAGACATGGTGGTCGGCCAGTGCCTTCACGCACTCCTCGGAGAGAATGCCCAGGGAGACGCATACCTTCATGTCGGGAAGTTCACGGGCAAGCAGGTCCACCGTGTCGAGAACCTTCCGGAAGTCGTCGTCAATCTTCGTCCACCCACGCCCGCTCGTCACATAGCCAAAGGTGCGGACGCCCTGTTCGTAGACATGTCGCGCCGCCTTCAGGACCTCCTCCGGCTCCAGCATCGGGTAGCTCTCGATGTTGGTGCAGTGGTGGCCGCTCTGGGCGCAGAATCGGCAGTTCTCGCCGCAACGGCCGGACTTTGCGTTGACAATCGAGCAGCGGGAGTACGGTTCCGCAAACTTTACGCGGACCTTGTTCGCCAGTGAGACCAGGTCCAGTATGTCTGCGCCGTGGACTTCGCTGGCGATCCGGAGTGCCTCGTCGCGGGTGATGCTCTTGCCGTCAAGGACCTTGTAGGCAGCTTCAATTGCAGGGTGGATGATCATGTCTGAGTCGAGGGATGAACAGGTTTTTCTGCGCTGCCGGCGAGGGGTGTCTGACCTCCTCCTTCCGGCGACTCCCATAATAAAATGCAGGACGCGGGGATTGTCCGTCGCCTATTCCGTTCCTTCTGGCAGGGGAGTTTCCCTCATGCGTCTTTTGAGTTGGTTGAATTCGAACCACATTACCGCGGCGCAGAGGATTCCCGCGAAGATGTCCGAGCATGGCGCGGCCCACCAGATTCCCTTGATTCCCCAGATGGCGGGGAAGGCCAGTAGCGCCGGGATGAGGACGAGCCCCTGGCGGAGGGAGCCGAGGATGATGGAGACCGTGGCGCGTCCGATGGACTGGAAGTATGTCCCCGTGATGATTCCGACCCCGATGAAGCCGACCCCGAGGCAGGCGACCTTGAGGCCGTAGGCGGCTGTCTCGATGAGTGTCTCGTCCTTGCAGAAAAGCGCGGAGAAGGGCTGGGCGAAGACGAATGAGACGGCCGCCATCGCGAAGCAGATCGCGGTGGCCGTCCAGATTGAGAGGCGCAGTGCGTGAAGCACCCGTTTGTATAGTTTTGCACCCGTGTTGTATCCGATGATTGGCTGAAGCGCCATGTTGATTCCGAAGCATGGCATTAGCATCAGCATGATGATTGCGCTCAGGATGCTGAATGCGCCGATGGAGACGGTGGCCTGGGCGGGAGTCTCGGCGAATTTCTGGAAGCCCCGGTTGTATATGACCATCACGAGGCTGCCGAGGCATTGCATGAGGAATGGAGCCATGCCAATTGCCAGAACTCTCCAGAAGAGCCTGTTGTGCAGCCGGATGTACTTGAGCTTCAGGGTCAGGATCCGGCCGTTGATGAAGTGCACAAGGACCCAGGTGGAGGAGATGGCCATCGACAGGACGGTGGCTGCCGCCGCGCCCTTGACGCCCATGTCAAGCCAGAAGATGAAGATCGGGTCGAGGATGATGTTGGAGACGCAGCCCAGCACGATGACGCCCATGGCGGTTATCGAGTTGCCCTCGGCGCGGATGAGGTTGCCCATGCCGAAGCTGATGTGCTGGAATATGTTGCCCCACAGGATTATCTCAAGATACGCCCTCGCATACGGAATGGCCGCCTCGGTGCCGCCGAAGAGAACCAGAAGCTCGTCCAGAAATGCCAGCCCAATCATCTGGAAGGTGAAGATGAAGAGCAGGAACATCGCAAGGGACTGCCCAAGTATCTGGTTGGCCTCCTTGTATTTCCTCTCGCCAAGAAAAAGGGAGACCATTGCCGAGGAACCCTGGCCGACCATCATGCCGCATGCCGTCAGTATGACCATGAAGGGCATCGTCAAACCCATTCCCGCAATCGGATCCGCCGCATCGTAGTACCGGCCGATGTAAAGCCTGTCGACGACATTGTACAGGCAGTTCACAAAGGTGGTGGCCATCGCGGGAAGCGCAAAGCGGACCAGCAGCTTGTGGACGGGCTCGGTGCCCATGAAGGTTGCATCGGAGGGAATGCTCATTCAGGAAGACGTCAGACGGGAAAAGGCGCGTGTGGAACGGTGGCGGCAGTCAGGCGCCACCGTCCATGTGTTTTATTTGTATCTTGTTGCCTTTCAAGGACTTAGTGTGTCTGCGCCATTGCGTCCAGCTTGTTTGCGACACGCAGGAGCGTTTCCCTGACGCGGTAGTATTCGGAGGGGTTGCTGCGCCTGTGCCACAGCTTGCAGAGCTGCCTTTCGCGCATTCTGACCTCGTCGGCCAGTTCCTCGCGTGCATAGAGTTCCGGGAAATGCATTGACGCCGCGATCTTGTGCATCAGGAGGGTCATTTCGGCGCCGAACCTGATTTCCTCGCATGCGAATGGATCCAGCGGCCTTGCCGCCGCCAGTGCGTCCTTCAGCGCGCTGATTTCCTCGTCAAGCCTTGGGATTGCGTCCTTGACTTCCTCGAAGGGGATATCCTTCGACCAGTCTTCCCAGACGACCTCGTCGGTTGGGTCGACCCACTGGGAGATTGCAGTCCATGTGACCTTGCATGTTCTCGAGATTGCCTCCCAGCATGCCACGATTCCCGGCCGTCCGCCGGGACTCTTGAACTCCTGCCTGTCGATGGCGGTGGCGACATCGAGCCCCACGTCCGCCATGTGCTTTGTATTCCAGGCGCATCCTGCGCCGAATGCCAGTCCGTGCCACGAGGTTGCTGGCAGGTTGATGTTGCCGAAGTCCCCCCAGTTGGTGTTCAGGAGTCCGCAGGCGCCATGCTTCAGTCCCTTCTTTGCGTAGTTGAGGATGTTCTTCGATGCGGTGTCGATGTCCGCCAGCCAGTGGTTCCAGACCCATGTCCCGGGGCAGATGTAGAACTTCCTTCCGCACTTTGCAAGTTTTTCCGTGTCGCGCCTGTCGGCATTCGGGCGGTAGTCCCACTCCAGCGGGATGACTCCTTCCGGCAAGTCCGCCACAAGCTCCGGATGCTCGCCGATGATGTCGGCCCAGAACATCGCGGTCTTGCCCAGCTCACCGACGATTCCGATGATCTTCTTGAGGAAGCCGACATAGAGCTTCTTGACATCCATCTCGTCCTTGGCGATTTCCTTGTTCTTCCCCTTGCCCAGGTCGAATGTCTCGTCGCAGCAGATGTTGCAGAGGTTGCTCTTGAAGAGCGGCAGGTATTCCTCCAGGATTGACCGGACGATGTCGATGGAGCCCGGATCCGAAGGGTTCAGGGTGTAGTGCGCCATCCTGTCGTGGAAGGAGTATGGGCGTTCGGAGGCGTTGATGTCGAGCTCGTTCAGCTTCTCGAGCCTCTTGCTTCGCAGGAGCATGTAGCAGTGTCCGAATGTGGAGATCGAGGGGACGAGCTCCACATGGCGTGAGATGCAGTACTCCTGGAGGCGCAGGATCTCCTCCGCCGTGAGCGGGTCGCAGCCCTGCCAGATGTCGGTGTGCTTCGCAAAGGCAAAGGTGTGTTCGACATAGAGCTGAAGCTGGTTCAGCTTGTAGTACGCCAGCTTGTCGACCAGCTGGAAGAGGGTCTCAAGCTTCGGAACCGCGCTGCGGGTGACATCGTGGTAGAAGCCGCGGGCCTCGAAGTCAGGCGCGTCCTCAAGTTCAAAGGCACGGTAGGAGACGCCGTCGGAGGCGTTCACCATCTGCCTGATGGTCTGGAGCCCGTAGAAGAGGCCACGCTCGTCAGGAGAGGTGACCACAAGCCCCTCCGCACCGCCGACAATCTTGTACGACTCGGGGTTGCCGACGCCCTCCAGACGAAGAAGAAGCGAAATGCCGCCACGGGAGCCCCCGATGTCAAAACGAAGGCGACGCCCGGTGAAGCGCTCCAGCTCGTCCGCAAGAACCACGGCGGCCTCCAGCAACGAAGGGGTGTGCCCCGGGGGGAGGACCAGCGAGACAAGCCCGTCCCAACGGTATTCAGGCTGGCCGCACTCGCCAATGTCAAGATGCTTCGGAAAGGGGATGATGTCCAGGAATGGGTCCATCGAGAATGATTCTCCTTGTTTTGGGGTGTCAAAGATGACAGAATTGTAAAATTTATGACAATATCGTCCAACAGGAAAATATAGCGTCTCCGGAGCGTCCTTCTGTGGCGCGTCTATTCCTGCTGGACTTGCCTGGTTGTCCTGTGGCTTGTCTGGCTATTCATCAGCCAGCTTGTGGATTTCCATCTTCATCCGCTGGTTGACTTTTCCAGACAACTTGTTCTTCACGATTGCGAAGACGGTCCCCGTCCTCTGGTTGATGGAGAGTTCGCTTCCTCCCCATCCGTGGTGTCCGAATAGTTCTCCCAGGTTTGGATAGTTTCCGAGCAGGATGTATCCGTATCCGAATACGCTCCAGTATACGTCCTGGTCGTATGACGGGATTGGCTCGTCCTTTGGCCGCTGGAGCTTGGTCGCCTCCCTTATCATTTCATGCGAAATGATTCGTCCGTCGGCGAGCGCCTCCCCGAACTTTGCGATTCCCCGTGCGTTGCTGATGCATGCGAAGGACGGGATGCATGCCTGGCGGACGCAGCGCAGTTTCACCGCGTTGTCAAGGGGGTTCATGAAGGTCTCGTGGAGTTCCACGTTAGGCAGCAGGTCGTCTCCCCTGACGATGTCCCCCAGCCTTGCCTCCTCCTTTTCGGGCAGCGAGAAGAAGGTGTCGTTGGTGATTCCGCAGGGCTCGAGGATTTCCTTGGTCATGAGGTCGAGCATGCTTCTCCCTGTGGCGTGGACGAGCGCCCCGCCAAGGAGCCATGCGTAGGTGATTGCCTGGTATTGCGTGCGCGTGCCAGGCTCCCAGAGGGGCTCCATCTCCGCCATCCGGTCGCATACCAGGTCCCAGTCGGAAAGCTCCTCCGCCGAGGCGAGCGGGGGCATGATGTGCATGCCGGTGGTGTGGGTGAGGACATGGCGCATGGTCACCTTTGGACGAAGCGCGCCCGTCCTGAAGCCAGGCCATACCTCCCCCAGGGGAGTGTCAAGGCCAATCGCCCCCTTCTCAATCATCTTCAGGGCAAGGGTCGAAAAGATGCATTTACCAGTCGAGAAGACCGGGAAGACAGACTCGGGAGTTACCTTGCGCGTGCCCGCCGCGTCCATGCTGCCCGAATAGCACTCGGCTTCGGTTTCGCCGCCACGGCGTATTATGCACTGGACACCGCACTCCTCGCCCGAGGAGACGGCTGCGTCAAGGATGTCCTGGACGCGTCCCTGATATCGATAGCTCATTCGTTCTGCTCTTCCATTGCCTATTTGATGTATCCGAGATCACGCGCCACCCAGGCAATGAGGAAGCCCATGATCAACACGAAAATCACCCCGAAGACCATGAACCAGAACTCCCGGCTACGGCAAAGGCGCCCCAGGGGAGTCTCCCGCGCCTCCTCCTCAAGCCTCTCGATTAACTCGCGCTTGCGAAGCTCCAGGGCCAGAAGCGCAGCCTCGTCCTTGGTCATGACGGGGGTTCCCTCGGAGGATTCGTCCGCAACATTCTCGACGGGGTCGTTGTTCTCGACAGATGGTTCCTGGGTCATGGTCGTGCCTCCAGAATCAAGTGAAAAACTCAAACACGCATTCAATATAAGTCGCGAAGACGGGATGACTGGCGGAGACCCCGCGCCCAGGGCACGCATTTGACGCCCCGCGCACATGGATTCACCCCCTGCGGCCGACGGCTTCGGGGTGCCGCTACCTCCCGACCTGTGTTATCTTATGTGGCAATTCGCCTTGCAGAAGAACACCACCCAATCACAAGCAATGAGCATCATTACAATTGTCGGCGCGGGCATGATGGGGTCCGCCATGTGCTTCCCCGCCTCTGACAACGGCCATGTCATCAGGCTGGTCGGGACTCCATACGACCACGATGTCATCCAGCGCATAAAGCAGGACAACTTCCATCCACGCCTCGGAAAGCCACTCCCCCCCGGCGTCACCGCGTATTTCTACGAGGAGCTTGACTCCGCCCTTGAGAACTGCAACTTGCTGATATCGGGGGTCCCCTCCTTCGGAATCGACTGGTTTGCCGAAAACGTGCTTTCGAGGATTCCGGACAGCCTGGTGGTGCTGTCCGTCACAAAGGGGCTTGAAGACGAGCCGGACGGGACGCTGCTGCCGATCTCCCGCGCGTACAACGAGAGAAAGCTGGCGCCGGGAAGGAAGCTCTCAATCAACTCGATAGGCGGCCCATGCATCAGCCAGGAACTCTGCAACCGACTCCATACCTCGGTCGCACTGTGCGGGGAGGACTCCGATACGCTCTACTGGATCAAGTCGCTCCTCATTACCACATACTACCACATCCAGCCGACACTCGACGTGGTCGGAATCGAGACCGCGGTGGCGATGAAGAACGCCTACGCGGTGGGCGTCTCGCTGGCAATCGGCCTGGCGGAGGCGCAGGGGACGACCCTCAGCAATCCCCAGGCGTCCCTCTTCGGACAGGCCGTCCGCGAAATGCTCCGCCTTGTCCACCTCCTCGGCGGCCAGACCGACAGCGTCATCTACGCCACGAGCGACCTCTATGTCACCATCAACTCCGGCCGTAACCGCAAGCTGGGCGACGCGCTGGGGCAGGGGATGTCCTTCAAGGAGGCTCTCGAAAAGTTCCCCGGGACTACGTTCGAGTCGATTCCCATCATCACCAGGGCGGCACGAGCGCTTCGCCGACGCCACCAACTCGGCACGGCAAATTTCAACAAGTTCCCGCTGCTGAGGCACTTGGATGAGATTATCAACCAGGGCGCCCCCGTCAACATCCCCTGGAACGAGTTTGGCTGAAAGGCATAAGGCAAGGAGACGGACGCGATGAAGATCGGCTTGATGATTCCGACTGCCGAGGAGGCCGTCGGCCTCCCCGAAGGCATACCATGCGCCACGGGATTCGGACCGGGAAAGACGGCCGCGTGCGCCGCCGCCGCAAAGCTGCTCTTCCATGACGGGTGCGACGCAATCCTCGTCTGGGGCACGGCCGGCGCCTTGAAGAGAAACCTCCCCCTGGGACAACTTATGCTCGTGACCCACGCCGCATACAGCGACTACGACGTGGCGCCTCTCTACGGCTCGGACGGCGTCGGCTTCGTCCCCGAAGTGGCCGAGGAGTGCTGGATGGAGTGCGACGCCGCCCTTGGCGAGGCAGTCCGCCGGGCGTTTGCGGCAAATCTTCCCGGCAAGGCAATGACGACCGGCCGGGTTGCGGCGGGGGATGTCTTCGACAACGCAAAATACTACCGCGCCGACAACAGGATTGAGAACAGCGCGGACATTGTCGAGATGGAGAGCCCCGCCGTCATCCACTTCTGCCGTCTTCTGGAGAGGAAGCTTGGGCACCCGCATATTCCCGTGGCGGTGATGCGACTCGTCTCAAATTATGTCGGCGGTGCGGCGGCGGAGGAATTCCAGGAGTGCCTCACCTCCATCAACGAGCTGAATCTCCGCATGGGCGACATCATGAGGACGGTCGCCATGTCGGAGACCCCCTCCTGACGGCCAGTTCCTCACGAAAATGCTGACCTTCGCGCATCCAGGTGTCCTCTGGCTTCTCCCGCTGGCACTGCTGCCAGCCGTGATCCATCTGCTCAGCAGGATGGCGCCGCCTACGTTGAGGTTCCCCGGGACGCGGTTCCTCAAACCCTCCCCAATGCCACTCCAGGGATTCCGTTTCTGGAGGCAGATTCTGCTGCTGGCGCTGCGCATGGCAATAGTCGCACTGATTGTCCTCCTCGGAGCACTGCCCCGCTGGCAGCCAAAGGCACTGGACAATGGGGGGACGGAAAGCCCCCGCATCGGAGTCGCCGCGCTCCTGGATACATCGGCCTCAATGATGGACGCCATCGGTGAATTGCGCGCCGAGGCAAAGGCACTGCCCGACGGGACGAGGTTCATAAGCACGGGAGACGGGGGCGGGGGACTATCGCCCGATGCCTGGAACGCCGGCTTCTCGGGGTGGAATCCCAACCCCGGACTCGAGGACGCCGCAAGGTGGCTCTCAGGATTCCAGCCTGGATTCCGCGAACTCCATGTCTTCAGCGACTTCCAGGAGGCAAGCTGGCGAGAGGTCGACTCCGGCATGCCCGAAGGCACCCGAATCGTCACCCACGCACCAAAAAGGCGCCTACGGTCCAACTGCGCCGTCGTCTACGCGGCCGCCACGGGAATCACTGCGCAGGGGGAGACGACGGTCGAGGTCCGATGCCGAAACTGGGGCGCCGAAAGCGCACTCCGAACGGTTGTCCTGGAGACGGATGTCGCCAGGGTCACGCAGGAGCTGCTCCTGCCGCCAGGTGAGGCCACGGCCGCGCTCTTCCTGGTCCCGGCTTCCGTCAACCCTGCGGCGACTGTACGCCTGGAACCCGCCGATGAAATGCCATTCGATGACTCGAGATGCTTCTGGGCACGACGGTCGCCCCCGTCGCCTCTACTTGCTGTCTTTGACGGGACGGAGGAGAAGGTCGCCGATGAACTGGAGTTCTTCGCAATCCCGGCGCTGACCGCCGAACCAGAGGGGTCCTACCCAAGATACGAGGTCTCCATGCTGGACGCGACAGGGCTCCCGTTCGCGGATTTCACGTCGGAACGCGCGGTTTTCCTCTTCGGCGTCTCCGATGGCCTTCAGGACGAGTCCTACGAAAGGCTGCGGGCATACGCCGAGGCGGGGGGGGCGGTCTTCTGGATTCCCGGCGCGCGTCCCGAGTCCGAATGGAGGCGCCTTCAGTCGGTCGGCATTGCGCCGCCGGGGCACGCATTTCTTGAGAGGCGTCCGACGGGGATTGGCCCCGTTCCGGCAGGCTCCCCGGTTGCGTCACTTTTCCCGGAGTCGAATCCTTCGGACTTGCATGCGTTTACAATCCGCCAGTGGCTCCAGGTCGCCCCGTCGGCGAATGATTCGGTCCTCCTTGAGACACTGGACCACGCACCCGCGCTCATACGCCACCCCATCGGCCAGGGGGAGGCGTTTTTCTTCACCTTCGGATTCCATGCCGCCGCCTCCGGCATCACGCTCTCCAAGTCGTTCCTCCCGCTTATGAGGGAACTCCTCGAGACCGCACTGGCCGAAAAGTCGGAAATCCTGCGCATCGACTGCGGAACAATACCTCCACAGGTCGACAATCTGGTCGGCGAGGCGACAAGGGCGGAGTTCACGACCTCGACGCCAGGATGCCACCGGCTGGGACGAATGCTGGTGGAGGTCAATCCCCCCGCATCCGAATCAAACCCCGTATTCCTCGATCCCGCATCAATGGAACGGGGTCTCGCCGCCAAAAACACCACCCGCGGGAAGACGACCGGGAATGACGGACAGGACGAAAAAGTCCCCTGGATTCTCCCAGCACTCCTGCTGGCGGCATTGGCCGCGGAGGCGCTGACGGCCAATCGACAAAGTCGCCGCATGGCTTGAAGATTCGGGAACCGCCGCTATATTAAGCGGCTTGCAATCGCAAAACACCATTTTTGTACATAAAATCACCAAGTATTCAAAGGTAAGGAGCTCTAGTCATGGCACATAAAAAAGGCCAATCCTCCAGCCGCAACGGACGCGACAGCAATCCGCAGTACCGTGGCGTGAAGGCATACGGCGGCCAGAAGGTCACCGCAGGAAGCATCATCATCCGCCAGTGCGGAACCAAGTACTTCCCCGGCAAAAACGCCGGCATCGGACGCGACTTCACCGTCTTCGCACTCGTCGACGGCACTGTCGAGTTCGTCAAGCACTCGCGCAAAATCAACATCATCCCCTTCGAGGCGGCCGCGGCGGAGTAACTCCACCATGCCCCAATACGAGAAGGACGATAACCCCGGAAAGGGAGTCCTCCTCGCACGAACAAAAGGGAACAAGCAAAGGCGTGCCGGTAATCGGACTGGCGCGCCCTTTGTGTTATAAGTCCTTGATAGAGAACATGTTATAGATGGCACAGAGACGGGTCAGCTTCCATACTCTGGGATGCCGCCTCAACCAGGCGGACTCGGCAATGCTAGCCGCAGACATGGCATCCCACGGATACGAGGTGGTCCCGTGGGGCGAGGCCGCCGATGTCATTGTAATCAACAGCTGCGCAGTCACCGGCGCCGCCTCCCAGAAGAGCCGCCAGGCGGTTTCCGCGGCCCGCCGAAGCCATCCTGACGCCTTCCTCGTGGTCTGTGGATGCGCTGCGACGGATCCCCTTCTCCTCCAAGGCAGTGGAGCCGTCCTTGCGGATATGCTTCTCCCGAACCCGAAGCCCCGTTCACTGGCGGCGCTTCTTCCCGTGAATCCCGTCCACACGGAGCACCAGGCAGTCTCCCCCCACCAGAGCGTCCCCCATTGCGAGGGGTTTGAGATCCCAGGCGTCGGATTCTATCCCGAACGCACCCGCGCAAATCTCAAGGTCCAGGACGGATGCAGCTTCGGATGCACATACTGCATCGTCCCACAGGTGCGCGGCCCCGCCCGCTCCCGCGCCGTCGAGGATGTGCTGCGGGAATCCCGCGAACTGATATCCCGCGGCTACCGCGAGATCGTCCTCACTGGAGTCAATATCGCAACATACGGCTGCGACGGGGTCGACCTGGCCGGCCTGATCGGGAAGATTCTCGAGACGCCCGGGGACTACCGCATCCGACTCGGTTCCGTGGAGCCAGGCCCCCTCCTGGACCGGGTAATCGACTTGATGGCCGGGGAAGGACGCCTCTGCCGATTCCTCCATCTGCCCCTGCAAAACGGAGACGCGCAGATTCTTCGCAGGATGGGACGCCGGTATACCCTCGAGGAATATGCCCGCACGGTCAATCTCGCCTGGGAAAAGGTCCCGGGAATCTGCATTGGCACGGATGTCATGGTGGGATTCCCCGGGGAGGACGAGGAGGCGTTCCGACGGTGCCACGAATACCTCGAGGCGCTGCCAATCTCGCTGATGCATGTATTCTGCTACTCGCCACGCCCAAACACCCCCGCCGCCACCTGGCCAGGACGACCAGCGGGAAATGTCTCCTATGAACGGGAAACCCGGCTGCTGGAACTGGCCGCACGAAAGGCGTCCGCATTTGCCGCATCCCAGGTGGGGACGACGCTGAGGGTGCTTCTCGAAAGCGGAGAACCACAAAACCACGGATGGTCCGACAATTATCTTAAGGTGTGCATGCCCCCCGCGCTGAAGCTGGACGCCAATACTTTCCATGAGTGCAGAATCGCAGGGGTGCTTCCGGGATTCGACCGCGAAGTCGCAGGAGAACCCGTCAATCCCTGAATGCCACAGATGTAACACAGGAGGCTGATTTCATGCCCGCGCAAAAGGAGCTGACCTCTTATCTCGATTCCCTCTTCGCAGGCTATGACTGCACCGCGGACTATTCACGCAACGGACTCCAGGTGGAATGCCACGGCGAGGTGAGGAAGGCCGCCTTCAGCGTCGATGCGAGACAGGTGGTCTTCGATGAAGCCGCACGCATCCACGCCGACTACCTCTTCTGCCACCACGGACTCTTCTGGGGCGACGGGATGACTTCCCTCCGGGGGATTGACGCGGACCGCATACGGACTCTTCTGAAAAACAATATCTCGCTCTACGCAATGCATTTGCCGCTGGATGCACATGAATCCGCCGGAAACAATGCACAGCTCGCGGAACTCCTGGGAATCGCTCCGGGGGACCGGCGCCCATTCGCACTCGACCGGGGAATCCCGGGAGGAGTCATTGCAGACTCCGCCACGGGGTTCGATGTTGACCGGATTGCCAGGACACTGGAGGAGGAACTCGGCACCTCCTGCGCAATCTACCATGCAAACGGCAGGAGGATTTTCAACCGCATCGCAATCGTCACCGGCAGCGGGGGAGGGCTTCTACAGGAGGCGGCAGCCAGCGGAGCGGAACTCCTCGTGACAGGCGAACTGGGGCATTCACGTTCCATTACCGCACAGGAACTCAATGTCGCAGTCGTCGCGGCAGGACACTATGCAACCGAAACTCTCGGACCAAAGGCTGTCATGAAAAGGGTCCAGGAAATCTTCCCGGACCTCGAATGCGCCTGGATTGACGCGCCGACTTCCCTATAATCATCGGTTGTTGTGCATAACATGGCATAACTGCTTCGTATTGAAGTAGTTATGTAGCAAATTGGGCACCCGCGCGGCACGCCCCCCCTTGACAGCCCGGCCCCCTTGCATGCCCTCGAACATAATGCAGCCTGGGCGTCACAAAGAATCCACCGCATTCCCCCGCGCCAGCTATTGCCGGACGCCTCTCCCGTATATGACATGGAGAGCCAACCTGGTCATTCCGTAACATCTTGCAGGATATGATTTTAATGATTATTTTCCCTTTTGCTTGACATTTGGCGGGATGGGTGGCACCTTAGGGTGGGCGGTTGGGGGCAACCGCCCACCCTTACCCACCATCCGGAGGTACAAGCGCGCGTACGCGCACGAGGCAGCTTCGAATTCCGTGAGGAGAGTGTAATGTTCTGCATTGCTGGCGTCATTTCCGGCGGCTTGTCAACAGGTCAGGTGTCTTTCTGGCCATCCGACCTTTCCCGTATGTGCGCCAGTCGGCTTGAAATATGCGCGTGCGCGTGTACATTACGCGCATACGCGTGCGCGTGTATGCGCATAGACGCAGACAGTTTTTTTTACATATCCTGCAACCCCCCTTACACAAAGGAATAACATGGCGAACGAAGAACAATTGGGCGCGGCTGTCCCGACAGGGAACGACGGCGGCCAGATCAAGGTGCTCAAGGGCCTGGAGCCAGTCAGGCAGCGCCCGGGCATGTATATCGGCGACACGGATGTGAATGGACTCCATCAGCTTGTCTACGAAGTAGTTGACAATTCCATTGACGAGGCCCTGGCGGGATACTGCAAGAACATCGAGGTCACCATCAACATGGACAACTCGATTACCGTCAGCGACGACGGGCGCGGCATTCCGGTGAGCATGCACCCGACTGAAAACAAGCCCGCCTGCGAGGTCGCGCTGACAATGCTCCATGCCGGCGGCAAGTTTGACAAGGAGGTCTACAAGTTTTCCGGCGGCCTTCACGGCGTCGGCGTCTCATGCGTCAATGCGCTTTCGGCGTGGCTTTATCTGACCATCTGCCGCGACGGCCACAAGTACCGGATGAAGTTCTCCCGCGGGAAGACCGTGGAGCCCCTTGTGGAGGTCGGCTTGAGTGACAAGCGTGGTACGACGGTTCAGTATCTTCCTGACCCAGAGATATTTAGCGTTTTGGAGTATCGTTGGGAGATTCTTGCGAAGCGCCTCCGCGAGCTTGCATATCTGAATGCCGGCATCAAGATTACCCTGACCGATGTCAGGGGCAGCTCCCCCCGAAGCGAGACCTTCCACTACGAGGGCGGCGTCACCGAATTCGTCGCATATCTCAACCAGGGCAAGAATGTCCTCAACGAGAATGTCATCTCCTTCCAGGGCGAGACCAGGAATTTCCGCAGCGACGGGACAGGCGATTTCTTCTACGACATCGCCATGCAGTACAACGACACCTACGACGAGTCGATCCACTCCTTCGTCAACGGAATCAACACCAAGGACGGCGGCACCCACCTGGTGGGTTTCCTGACCGCCTTGACCATGGCCATCAACAACTACCAGAAGCAGGTGGCCGAGGATGCCGCGAAGAAGGCCGGCAAGAAGAACATGAAGGGCGCGAAGGAATCCTCCCCCAAGAAGAACGGGAAGGAGATTACTGTCACCAGCGAGGATGTCCGCAAGGGTCTTGCGGTGGTTGTCTCCGTCAAGGTCGAGAACCCCCTCTTCGAGAGCCAGACGAAGACCAAGCTGAACAATCCCGATGTCCGCGGCCTTGTGCAGAGCGCCTCCTACGAGCGCCTCAAGGACTACTTCGAGGAGCATCCCGACATTGCGTCCCGCCTTGTCGAGCAGGCAGTGAAGTCGGCGGTCGCCCGTGAGAAGTCCCGGCAGGCCATCGAGGAGGTAATGAATCCCCAGAAGGCGCTTGTCGGCCTTGTCGGCAAGCTCTCCGACTGTTCCAGCAAGGATCCCCGCCTTTGCGAGCTCTACATCGTGGAGGGGGATTCCGCCGGCGGCAGCGCCAAGGACGGCCGCGAAAGCTCCTTCCAGGCGATTCTCCCGATTCGCGGAAAGCTCATCAACGCCGAGAAGGCGGCGCCCGAAAAGCTCCTGAAGAACCTTGAAATCCGCTCGCTCTTCACGGCAATCGGAGCCGGCGCGGGGGACGACATCGATGTCTCCAAGGCGCGGTACCACCGGATTGTCATCATGACGGATGCCGATGTCGACGGCTCCCACATCCGAACGCTGATTCTCACCTTCCTCTACCGCCACCTGAAGCCCCTTGTGGAGGCAGGCTACGTCTACATCGCCCGTCCTCCGCTCTTCAAGGTGACCCAGGGCAAGCAGGAGCGTTTCGTGGAGACCGAGGACGACATGAACAGCACTCTGACCAGCCTTGGCCTGACCAAGCTTTCGATGAGGCTTCCCGGCGGCACGGAGCTTCCGAGCAACGCCCCAACCGCAATCATCCAGAGCATCCGGGACTGCCTGAGGCTCGTGGGCACCAACCTGCCACGCTACGGAATCAAGGCGGCCGAGTTCATGGAGTTGCGCAAGGAGCATGGAAGCTTCCCCGATTACATGATCGAAATTCGCGAGAATGGCGAGCAGAAGACCCGGTATGCCTGGAGCTCCGAGGAGTGCGAGGCGATTCAGGCCGAGGCACGGGCGGCTATTGCCGCGGCAATCGAGAAGGCCAGGACGGAACGGCAGGGCTCCGAGGAGGGCGAGGCGGAGGCGGTCACCACCGCCGCCCAGGAGGACGCAGACCAGGAAAAGGCGGCCGTCCAGCAGTTCGACGAGGAGGGCAACCCCATCGAAAGCGTCTCCGAGGAGGAGGAACAGCAGCGCGACAGCATCCAGGTCGTCAAGATTCCCGAGTCGACGGCGCTGGAGAACTACGGCGCCTCCCTGAAGGAATACGGGCTTGACATCCAGGAGCTCTTCGGAAGCGAAAGGGTCGTCGCGGAACTCGTCAACACATCCAACCAGGTGACGCCCGTCTCCTCCCTCCAGGCGCTTTGCGAGGCGGTCACCGCCCAGGGGCGCAAGGGCATCAAGATCCAGCGCTACAAGGGTCTTGGAGAAATGAACGCGGATGAGCTCTGGGAGACCACCATGAATCCCGAGACGCGCACCATGATCCAGGTCAAGGTCGAAGACGCCGAATATGCCGACAAGACCTTCGACCTGCTCATGGGCACGGCCGTCGCGCCGCGCCGCCAGTTCATCGAGGAACACGCGGACGAGGTCCTCAACCCCGACATCTAGAGTGCGGGGCAGGGCGGTTCAATGCGCCCTAAATGGCGTTCCGAGTGACAAGAAGAGTTTCATAATAGACAAGGCAAATCCAAAATGGCAGACAAGAAAGAAAAGAAGGGCAAGACGATTGCCGCGGAGGAGTGGGCGGCGATACACCGGACGGACGTCTCCTCCGAGGTCAACCAGATCATGCGCGGCGCATATCTGCAGTATTCCGTCTCCGCGAATATCGGCCGTGCAATCCCCGATGTGCGCGACGGCCTCAAGCCAGGCGCACGCCGAATCCTCTACGCGATGCTCCGGGGCGGATACACGTACTCCGGCGGCTTCAACAAGTCCGCGAAGGTCGTCGGCCTCGTCATCGGCAACTACCATCCCCATGGCGACATGGCGGTCTACGACACGATCGTCCGCCTGACGCAGAGCTTCACAATGCGGCTTCCGCTCATCCTCGGGCACGGAAACTTCGGTTCGATGGACGGCGACAGCGCGGCCGCCTACCGATACACCGAGTGCAAGATGGACCGTGCGGCGGAGGCGCTTCTCGCGGACCTCGACAAGGAGACCGTCGACATGCGGGAGACCTTCGACGGCGAGGACGTGGAGCCAATCGTCCTGCCGGCGGCATTCCCGAACCTCCTCGTCAACGGGTCGCAGGGCATCGGCGTCGGCATGGCCACAAACATCCCCCCCCACAATCTTGGAGAGACAATCGACGCTACTGTGGCCATCATCGACAACCCGCTCATCTCCCTTGAGGAGCTGATGCAGATCCTGCCTGGGCCCGACTTCCCGACCGGCGGCATCGTCCACGGCGTCAAGGGCGTCCGCCAGCTCTATTCCACAGGCCACGGCGGCATCCGGGTCCGCGGCAAGGCGGAGGTCGTCTTCGAGAACAATGGCCGGACGAAGATTGTCATCACGGAGATTCCCTATGGCGTCAACAAGGCCGACATGGTTGGCCGCATTGGCGAGCAGGCCCAGTCCGGCGCCATCCACGGCGTCTCCAGCGTCAACGACTACTCCAGCAAGCGTGTCGGCGTCATGATTGAGATTGCGCTGAAGCAGGATGCCATCCCGAATGTCGTCCTCAACGAAATCTACAGGAACACCCCCCTTGAGATCACCTATCCCGCGCAGTTCCTGGTCGTCGACCACAACCGCCCCCGCACGATGAATCTCAGGCAGCTCCTGGACGCGTACATCGACCACCGCGAACAGGTCGTCAGGAGGCGCACGGAATATCTTCTCAGGAAGGCGATTGAGCGCGACCACATCGTCCAGGGGCTCTTGATTGCCCAGGCGAACATCGACGAGGTGATTGCAATCATCCGCGCGTCAAAGGACCGTTCAAGCGCGCAGAGGCAGCTGATGGAGCGATTCGGGCTGGACGACATCCAGGCCAACGCCATCCTCGACATGAGGCTCGCGCAGTTGACCAACCTTGCCGTCGAGGATCTTACCAACGAGCACAACACTCTCCAGGCGAATATCCAGCACTACAACGAAATCCTCTCCTGCCGGGAAAACATCATGGCGGTCGTCAAGGAGGAACTCCTCCAGATGAAGGCGAAGTTCGACACGCCGCGCCGCACACTCATCGAGACAAATGCAGGCGAAATGGACCTTGACGGGCTCACAAAGCGTGAAATCTATGTTGTGACCCTCTCCAAGCTTGGATATATAAAGCGTTGCAGTGCAGAGGAATATGCAGTCCAGAACCGTGGCGGCTCCGGCGTCCACGGCATGAAGGCGAGGAAGTCCGGCGACACAGTCCACATCGTCCTTTCCACCCGCAGCCACAATGCCTTGCTCTTCTTCACCAACTACGGGCGGATCTATCGTCTGCGCCGTGCCTACGAACTGCCCGAGAGTTCCCGTGGCGACGGCGGCCGCTTCATCCACAACGTGCTGCCTCTAATCCATGACGAGGGCAAGCAGGAAGGGAACGAGGAGATCCGCGCCATCCTCGCAGTCGACGAGAGCAACATCGAGGAGTTGGAGAAGATGTTCGTCGTGATGGTGACCAAGAATGGAATCGTCAAGCGGATGAGGCTCAATCTCTTCAAGAGCGTCCCGAAGGCGGGGAAGAGGGCGCTTACCTTCAAGAACGACGAGGATGACTTGATTGACGCGCAGATGACGACTGGCGACAGCCAGATCCTCATCTCGACGGATGCAGGCCGCGCAATCCGCTTCCACGAGACCCAGGTCAGGGACATGGGCGTCACCGCCGCCGGCGTCCGTGGAATCACCCTGAAGCCGTGGCCTGACGGCACGCCGTCCCATGTCGTCTCGATGGCGATTGCCGAGCCTGACGACGACCTGCTCGTCGTCACTGCAATGGGTCAGGGCAAGCGGACTCCCGTCGGCGACGGCGGGCCGATGCCGGCCGGAGCCTCCGAGGATGTGGCCGAAGATTTGGATGCAGCCGCGCCCGAGGGAGCGGAGGATGCGTCCGCCGCCGAGGAGGTCTCGGAGGAGTCCAGCGGAAGCTATGTGGTCAAAGACCACTACCGCCAGACCAACCGTGGCGCCCAGGGTGTGACAAGCATCAAGCTCCGCGACGGCGACAGCGTGGTCGCCGCAATCCAGGTCGAGCCAAACACGGAGAAGAATCTCCTCATCCTGACACAGTTCGGACAGGCCGTCAGAATCCCCGTCGAGCAAATCAGGCGCACCGCAAGAAACTGCTACGGCGTCAGGGTCATCTCCTTCAACAGAAAGAAGGGCGACGACCAGGTCGCGAATGTCTCCCTTGTGGACAATCTCTCCGAGGAGGACGCGGCAGTCAACGAGGCCAAGGCGGCCGCCGCCGAGGAATCCGCCGAGCGCGCGGCCTCCTTCGAGGCGCAGCGTTCCGTCGCCGAGGCGGAGGTTGCGGCCCGTGAGGAGGAGGAACTCCGCCGCCGTCAGGAGGCCGAGGAATCCGGCGAGGCTGGGGACGACCAGTTGCAATAAGTCATAACATCTTGACAATCAAGGAGATATAAGTTAAAATGGCTTTAACCGTGACAGACAGATACATAATTGCCGACCCGTCGCTGGCGGATGTCGGCCGTCAGGAGATCATCATGAGCGAGAAGGAGATGCCTGGCCTCATGATGTGCCGCCGCCAGTATGGCCCCGGGAAGCCTCTTGCCGGGATGCGTGTCAGCGGCAGTCTCCACATGACCACCGAGACCGCTGTTCTCATCGAGACCCTTGTGGAGCTTGGCGCAAGTGTCCGCTGGGCCTCCTGCAACATCTATTCGACCCGCGACTCCGCGGCCGCCGCGATTGCGATGGCCGGCGTGCCTGTCTTCGCCTGGAAGGGGGAGACCCTCAAGGAGTACTGGGAGAATACCTTCCGTGCGTTGACATTCGAGGACGGCAAGGGGCCGAAGCTGATTGTTGACGACGGCGGGGACGCGACTCTGATGATTCACCTGGGATACGAGGCTGAGGAGGATCCCTCCGTCCTGGAGTGCGGACCCGGCGCCCACGAGGACGAGGTCGAGTTGAAGAATCTCCTTAAGCGGATTCTTGTGGAGATGCCTGGCCACTGGCACGAGGTCGTCAAGGAGTGGCGCGGCTGTTCCGAGGAGACCACGACAGGCGTCCACCGCCTATACCAGCGCTTTGCCGCAGGCAAGCTTCTCGTTCCGGCAATCAATGTCAACGACTCGGTCACGAAGTCCAAGTTCGACAATCTGTATGGCTGCCGCGAGTCTTTGATTGACGGCATCAAGCGTGCCACGGACGTGATGGTTGCCGGGAAGTTGGCTGTCATCTGCGGCTATGGCGATGTCGGCAAGGGCTGTGCCCAGGCGATGCGCGGCATGGGCGCCCGGGTGGTGGTTACCGAGGCCGACCCGATTTGCGCGCTCCAGGCGGCGATGGAGGGGTATGGCGTGGTGAGGCTGGAGGATGTGGTCTCCCAGGGCGACATCTTCGTCACATGCACCGGCAACTGCGATGTCATCCGCGCCGACCACATGGTCGCCATGAAGGACTCCGCAATCGTCTGCAACATCGGCCATTTCGACAATGAAATCCAGGTAGCCGAACTCAAGCAAATCCCTGGAATCCACTGCCAGCCGGTGAAGCCGCAGGTGGACAAGTGGGTCTTCCCCGATGGACACTGCATCATCCTGCTCGCCGACGGAAGGCTGGTCAACCTTGGCTGCGCCACAGGACATCCGTCCTTCGTCATGAGCTGCTCCTTCACAAATCAGGTGATGGCGCAGATCAAACTCGCAAAGGAGAATCTCCCCGTAGGCGTCTACCTCATCGACAAGAAGCTAGACGAGCAGGTGGCCAGATTCCACCTGGACGCCCTCAACGCCAGGCTGACTACCTTGAGCCAAAAGCAGGCCGACTATCTCGGAGTGCCTGTGGAAGGCCCCTACAAGGCGGAATTCTACAGATACTAGCCCGCGATACCCCGCCCCATCCCGGCCTCCCTCCGGGGCAGCACCCCAAAACAAGGACGCCCTCAAGGAGGTCGGTTTTTCGCGCGTGCGCTCGCGCGTACGTACCATTGGATGGAGGGTACTTGGGGTGGAAGGTCGGGGGGATTATCCCCCCGACCGCCCACCCCAAGATGCCGCCCTCCCCGAGAATTTCAAGTCAGCGGAACGAAAGTCGTTAAAGTCGTATGGACGGGGTTTTCGATACTCTGTCCATTTACTGTTCGGCTTTCCAATAGTTTTCCTCCAGTCGATTTACTGTCCGTCCGTGGAATGTGGCGGAAAGAACCGGATATGTACGATTTGCTATTGAAGAATGGCCGTCTTCTTGACGGGAGCCGTGTCGACATCGCCATCAAGGGCGGTCGTTTCTCCAGGATTGCGGAATCACTTCCGTCCGACTCCGCGTCGGAGAGTTTTGATTGCGGCGGGATGGTTGTCATGCCCCCCTTCTACAATTGCCACACCCATGCCGCAATGGTGCTTTTCAGGGGCTATGCCGACGACCTGCCGCTGTTCCCGTGGCTCAACGACCACATCTGGCCCGCCGAAGCGCGCCTGACGGGCGATGATGTCTACCACGCGGTCCGGCTTGCCATTCTTGAAATGGTGAAGAGCGGGACAGTCTTCTTCAACGACAGCTACTTTTTCCTGCCTGAGACCATCCGTGCAGTCGAGGAGATGGGCACCCGCGCATGCATTGGGCTGCTTTGGCTGAATGTGGGCAACGTGAGGGCGAATGAAATCCGTCGCGAGGAGAACAGGCAGGTCCTGTCTGATTGGAAGGCCGGGCGGCTCAGTCCAAGGGTGACCATCGCGTGCGATCCCCACTCAATCTACACGGTTCCCGAGGCCGAACTTCGGGAAATCGCGGAGGATTCCCTCGCCAACGACCTGTTGATGCACATGCATCTTGCCGAAACCCGCAAGGAGTTCGACGACTGCCGCAATGCCCACGACGGAATGACCCCCCTGGAGTATGCCGACTACTGCGGACTTGTCAACGACCGCGCCAGGTTTGCACACGCAGTCTGGATGACGGAGAGCGATTTGCGGCGCGCCGCCGAAGCCGGGGCAGTCCTCGTCAGCAATCCGACCAGCAATATGAAGCTCTGTTCGGGGATGTTCCATTTCCAGGAGGCGGAGCGCACAGGATGCAGAATCGCCCTCGGCACTGACGGTTGCGCTTCAAACAACGCGCATTCCTTCTTCTCGGAGATGAAAATCGCCGCACTGGTCGGAAAACTCCAGTCAATGGATCCAACGGTATGCCCCGCGGCCAAGGTCCTCGAGACTGCGACGCAGGCGGCCGACTACTTCGTCCCCGGCGCCGGCAGAATCGAAGAGGGCGCCCTGGCTGACGCAATCCTCATCAATACCGACCAGCCATATTTCATCGGTGACTACAACATCGTCTCCAATCTCGTCTACGCAGGCGAAAGCTCGTGCGTTGATTCAATGATATGCGACGGGAAATTCGTCATGAAGCACAGGCATGTCGCCGGCGAGGAGGAAATCATGGAGAATGCCCGGCGGGTCTGCGCCAAGTTCAGGCGATAGATGCGCAAAAGGCCGGGCCGGATAGGCTGCAAAGCAAACGCGTAGCCCACGAGGTGGGGCATGAAAAAGCTCCCTTTCTCCGTGCAGGAGGAGGGGAGACAATCTGCGAAGGGTATGTTGATTGAGTGCCTGCCTTCGTTCTTGCGCTTATGCCACTGCCACTTACTCCACCCGCGGCTAATAACCTGTCCCTGCTACGCGGATCGCCATTCGACTCGTGAAGGATTAATGTTGAGCACAGTGCCTTCAGATTGCCATATAAGCAATTGGCGAGGAATGTAGGCCATCAACAGCCGCTTCATAATCCCTGTCATCTTAGGGAACAGGGCTGGAGTTGTTCCCAATCCAGCCTATTCCTCCTGTTTTTCAGCAAGGGTATTTCACTGTTTGTAGTTGGGGTGGCTAGCCGGACAGTTTCACCGTCATAGATTACAACACTCACCCTGCATGGAAATGGATCAGTCGAAGGTGAAGTTAATCTTCCTCATTTCCTCCTTTCCATCAGCATCGAACTGATAGTGATAAATCATATCCTGCTTGTTGAGTGTAGTGGCATCGATAGCTCCCTGTGGCACCGCCCATATAATGCTTATTGGCCATGTCAGCAAGTTCAGCACACCGTATACAGCCTGGGATGTAACTGGAAAAGTTAAACGCACGCGTTTCGTGCGTTGAATCGTGCAAAACA
>ERZ1026898.46-NODE-46-length-74249-cov-9.227283_pt1 | contig 74249 bp, 66 predicted proteins | sample MGYA00380178_ERZ1026898 | MGnify/ENA primary metagenome ERZ1026898 (study PRJEB33269, sample SAMEA4719814) | human gut metagenome | biome: human-associated habitat; feature: organic feature; material: feces | place: Cameroon | collected 2013-10 ...
ACTTTCCTTTTGTCCATTGAAACAACTTCCGACACCCCTTCTTTCTCCGACAGCAATCGCCGAAATAATTTCTTGAATCGCCGATTGAGCAAATTTTTGCGGCGTTTTATTTTTGCGAGACGGCGTTATACTTTGTCGGTTCTTAAAATCACTCTGCGAAAGTGCAGAAATACAACTCGGAAACCATATCCGAAAAGGGGCATTTCTCATTTTTCCACCGACAAAACGGCTTTATTTGACGGAAAAAGCCTACCTTTGCAAAAAATATCGGTAATAACACTAATTCAAAAAATAAGAAGAAATGAAGAAAATTCTTTTCGTGGCAGTTGTAGCGGTTTTGGCTGCATTGCCTTTCCAAAAAGCAGAAGCCCAAAACTGGGGTATCGGTCTCAGAGGCGGTTGGGATTATGGTTTAACACTAAAAAAGTACATGGGTGCCAACAACTTGGATTTCCAATTGAATATCCACAATGGCGGATTTAACGCTTCCGGTTTGTATGAGTGGAATCAAGGTTTGGGTAACGGCTTTACTCTTTACTACGGCTTCGGTGCAAGTATCGGAGCATGGAACAACGAAAAAGACGATATGGCATTGGGCTTGGGAATAGACGGTGTAATCGGAGTGGAATGGAAAATACCTTCCGCACCATTTGCATTGTCTTTGGACTGGAAGCCATCTTTTGAATTACTTCCTGACACCGGTTTGTGGTTCAAAGGTTTCGGATTCGGCGTTAAGTATTTGTTCTAAGTCGAAAAACGGTTAAACACAATAAAGGTGCTTTCCTCGCAGGGAAGCACCTTTATTTGATATGCAGATGTATGAAAAGAATAATGATATGAACGATAAAGGAACGTTTTATTCCTTTATGGCTTTATCGCATTCCAAACACTCCACGCTGAAATAATGCAACTTCGGAAGCATACCCTTTCGGAGACACTCCTCTTTCTCATTCTCCATTTTGAAATCGAAATAATCCCTCACGGGACGTTGCCATATCCAAGTAATGACGAAAAGCGAAAGAACAATCCAAAATCCCCGCTGAAAGACCTTGCGGTCATGTTCCATTTTTCTTTTCAACTGTTCATTCTCTTCTTTGATTTCCTCATACAAGGCTTTCATCTTCTCGTACAATTCATTTTTCTGTTCCATGATACGTTCGATTCGGTTATTATTTACAACTTATACATTCAGCTCTACACCTGTGTTTGATGGCACATTTACCTTTTCTTCCCGACAAGAAGCTATTATGTTTTTTTCTGTAAGTCGGTTAATCGTTTCAGGGTACAATAAGGGCGGCACTCTTTGAGGAATGCCGCCCTGTAATATCGATTTCTATTTGTTTACTTGGAACTTGGTTACGCCGTTCTTGATGAAATCGACGATTTGGTTGGCTGCTGCCAAACCTGCGTTCAAGTTTGCTTCCGCCGTTTGGGCTCCCATCTTCTTAGGAGTTGCAAAGTAACGTGGTGCAAAGGCTGCAAGCTCTTCGCTGTTGCCTGCTGCGATGTCCGTAACGTACTTGAAGTCCGGACGGTCTGCCAACAACTTCGCCATGTCCGCCTCGTTGATGACTTCTTTTCTTGCAGTGTTTACCAAGCATGCTCCTTTCGGCATTTTTGAAAGCAATGCGTAGTTGATGGAGTTCTTTGTTTGGTCGTTTGCAGGTATGTGCAATGAAACGTAATCGCAATTCGAGTAAAGTTCCTCGATTGTTTGCATTGGTTTCACGCCTTCTGCTTCCATTTTCTCGGCAGGTACGAACGGGTCGAAGGCACAAACCTGCATTCCCATTGCTTTTGCTTTCTCTGCTACCAAACGTCCCACATTGCCGTAGGCGTGAATACCGATTTTCTTACCTTTCAACTCGCTTCCGGTTGCAGGTGTGAAAGTGGTTCTCGCCATGTAAATCATCAATCCTATCGCCAACTCGGCTACAGCGTTGGAATTCTGACCGGGAGTGTTCATTGCAACTATGCCTTTTGCCGTGCAGGCTGCAAGGTCGAGGTTATCGAAGCCGGCTCCGGCACGAACGACGATTTTCAATTTCTTTGCGTGGTCGATGACTTCCTTTGTAACTTTGTCGGAACGCACTATCAATGCATCTGCGTCCTCGACTGCTTTGTAGAAGTCGTTGACATCTGTGTATTTTTCCAAAAGAGCCAACTCGAATCCTGCTCCTTCAATGATTTTTCTTATTCCATCGACAGCTGCCTTTGCGAACGGCTTCTCTGTCGCTACCAATACTTTTGTCATATCTCGAATTTGTTTCTTTGTTCTTCCGATTTCTTTTTCTCTTTTCCCTGTCTGCGACTTTCTTATGCAAAAACAAGAAGCAGAAATGCTTTTCGATTTTCATACAAGGAAGTCAAGACACCTGCGAAAGGGCGTTCCGATTTTTTCTTTCGGCATTTCGCTCGAACAGGGAAAATAAAAAAACAGAACCGCAGGAAATCGGAATTTTGCCTTACGGTTCTGTTGTTGTGTTTTCAGCCTATGCGTTTAGTTTTTCAAACTCCTGCATGCAAGCTATCAAAGCCTTAACGGATTCGACAGGGCATGCGTTGTAGATGGATGCACGGAAGCCGCCTACGGAACGGTGTCCCTTTATGCCGACCATGCCTCTTTCTTTCGCAAATGCCATGAATGCGTCTTGTTTGTCTTCATAGCCTTTTGCCATTACGAAGCATACGTTCATTATGGAACGGTCTTCCTTCTCTGCCGTGCCGACGAACATTTTGTTTCTGTCGATTTCGTCGTACAACATTTTGGCTTTCTCTTCATTTATCTTGTGAATGCCTTCTACGCCGCCCATTTCTTCTTTCAACCACTTCAATGTTTCGTGCATAACGAAGATAGGAAATACCGGAGGAGTGTTGAACATGGAACGATTCTTCGCTTCCTCTCCGATGTGTGTGCGGTAGTCCACCATGGTTTGAAGTTTTCTTTCGACCTTTCCCAAGATGTCTTTCTTCACGATGACGAATGTTACTCCGGCAGGACCGACGTTCTTTTGCGCACCGCCGTAAATGAGAGCGTATTTGCTGACATCGACAGGTCTCGACATGATATCGGAACTCATATCGGCAACCAACGGAACGGGACTGTCCATATCATATTTTATTTCGGTACCGTAGATTGTGTTGTTGGTTGTTATGTGGAAGTAATCGGCATCCGTAGGAATTGTGTATCCTTTCGGAATGTATGAATAAGTCTTGTCTTCAGATGAAGCGACAACCTCGACTTCGCCATAGAACTTTGCTTCCTTGATTGCTTTCTTTGCCCAAACTCCTGTTTGAAGATAAGCTGCTTTTTTGTTCAAAAGGTTGGCTGCAACGGTGAAGAATTGTGTCGAAGCTCCGCCTCCGAGGAACAATACGGCGTAATCTTCCGGAATGTGAAGCAAATCTCTCCACAATTGTTCCGTTTCCGCCATCACTCTTTCCCAACCCGGTGTACGGTGCGAGATTTCCAATATTCCTATTCCCGTGTTATCGAAGTTTCTTATTGCTTCGATTGCAGATTCGATTGCTTTCTTAGGCAATACGCAGGGACCTGCATTAAAGTTATGTGCTTTAACCATGTTTTGATTTGATTTTAATGTATTGCTTCGGCTTTGCGGACTTTCCGCTCCCGAAATTCCTTGCAAAATTATCATATTTTTTTTGATTGCCAAGGGCTTTTGCCACAAATTTCGCCCTATTCGCCTTTTTGTTTGTGCGAAACGGCGTTTTGTCTTATCTTTGCAGGCGTTTTACATAGGTGTAATGTCATGATAAACTTGAAGAAAACTTTTATTTTGTCGGCTTTTGCCGCTTTGCTTGTCGGTTGCGGCGGCTCGGATAAGCCTGTCGATTTGGATAAACTGCCCTTGAAGGAACAGATTGCCTTTTTGGATGCAAAAATCCGCAAGGAACCGAAAAACAGTGAGCTGTATTACAAACGTGCGGAGGTGCTTTTGAAATCGGAAGACACGCATGAGGCTTTGTCGAACATACAAAAAGCCGTTGCTTTGTCGCCGAAGCGTGCCGAATACTACGTTTTGCAAGCGGATATTCTCTTTGCACAAGGCGAGACAGCCCTTGCATTCAATTCTTTGCAGAAAGCAATAGAGGTAAACGGCAAATACATGGACGCTTATTTGAAATCGGCGGAGTTAAGCCTTTACATGAAGGATTATGACAAGGTCATGTTCAACATCAAACAGGCAATGCTTTTGGACAAGAACGAAGCCAAGGCATATTTCATAAGAGGCTGGGCGATGAAAGAGCAGGGCGACACTCTCAAAGCCGTTGCCGACTTCAAGAAAGCCGTGGAGCTGAAAGGCGATTACGAACAGGCTTTCGAGGAATTGGGAAACCTTTATGCCGTAAAGGGAGACGGTTTGGCGGTGGAGTATTTGAAGAGTACCATCAACATAAACCCGAAGAACATCAACGCAATGTACACCTTGGCTCTCTTTTATCAAGAACACAACGCCCAACAACAGGCACTGGACATGTACAAGAGAATACTGGATATAAAACCAGACCATGCCGATGCCTTGCACAACGTGGGTTATATCAATTACGAATACAAGCATGACTATGACGTGGCAATAGAATGCTTCTCCTCGGCAATCAAAGCCGACAGCACCTTCTGGCAAGCCTACTCCAACAGAGCCAAAGCCTACGAGAAGAAAGGCGAACAAGCCAAAGCCGCTGCCGACATGAAGAAAGCCGCCGAATTAAGGCAGTAAGGAAATACCGAAACAGCATTCCGGAAGAATAAAACGGCGAAAGATTTTATCGAAAGGGCGAAAGAATTTTTTCTTTCGCCCTTTCGATTTTCTGAAACGCCCTTTAAGTGAAGACCGAACGATAATCCGGTTTCAAACTTTGGTTTATCGGGCTTGCAGTTTGGGTTTAAGGTATTGTGCTGTGAGGCTGTCGGTTTTGGCAACCAAGTCTTCAGGTGTGCCTTCAAAGGTTATGGTGCCGCCGTTTTTGCCTCCGCCGGGTCCGAGTTCGATAAGCCAATCGGCAATCTTGATTATGTCTATATGATGTTCTATAATAAGGACGCTGTGTCCGAGGTTCACCAATTCCTCGAAGCATTTGTTCAGCTTGACTATGTCATGGAAGTGCAGACCTGTGGAAGGCTCGTCGAAGATAAAGAGGGCTTTCTTCTCCGTGTCTCCTTTCGAGAGGAAGTATGCAAGTTTTATTCTTTGGGCTTCTCCTCCGGAGAGGGTTATGGAGCTTTGCCCCAACTGCAAATAGTCCAAGCCCACTTTCTTCAAGGCTTGCAGCTTTTGTGTTATGTGCTTGCAGAGAGGGTTTGCGTCCTTGCCGAAAAATTCCATGGCCTCTTCAACCGTCATGGCAAGCACATCGGCTATGGATTTATCATTGTATTTTATTTCCAAGGCTTCATCTTTGTATCGTTTGCCGTTGCAGCTTTCGCAAGGCAGGATTACGTCTGCCATGAATTGCATTTGTACGGTTACGGTACCTTCGCCCTTGCACTCTTCGCACCTTCCGCCGGCTATGTTGAAGGAGAAGTACCCTGCTTTCAAGCCTCGCTTCTTGGCAAGAGGCTGTTCGGCAAAAAGGGTTCTTATTTCGTCGAACGCTCCAAGGTAGGTTGCGGGATTGGATCGGGAGGAACGTCCTATGGGGTTTTGATCGACCATCTCCACGGCTTCTATCAATTTCAGGCTTCCGGTGGGTTCGGAACATTTAGGCATATCATCGACCGTCATTCCGAGCTTGTACCGCATGGCATTGTAGAATACTTTCTTTATCAAGGTGGTTTTGCCGGAGCCGGATACGCCGCAGACGACCGTGATGACTTGCAGAGGCAGGGTAAGGCTGACGGATTGCAGGTTGTTCTCGCTTGCTCCATCTATTTTGATGTATTCTTTCCAACGACGTCGCTTGGCAGGCAAAGGAATGACCTGTCTGCCGGAAAGGAAGTCCGCCGTAAGGGATTTGCCACGGGTCATCAGTTCAGCGAATGTGCCGGCGAAAACAACAGTGCCGCCATGTCTGCCGGCGTATGGTCCTATGTCTATTATGTAATCGGCTGCCTTGATGACTTCTTCGTCGTGTTCCACGACTATGACAGTATTGCCTGCGTCTCTTAACTTCAAAAGGACGTTTATAAGGTTGCGGGTATCACAGGAATGCAGTCCTATGGTGGGTTCGTCCAATACGTACATACTGCCCATTAGCGGACTGCCGAGAGAGGTTGCCAAGGCTATTCTCTGGCTTTCGCCGCCGGAGAGTGTGGAACTTTGACGGTTCAATGTCAGATAGCCCAATCCTACTTCGCAAAGGTAGGAAAGACGGGTGCGGATTTCTGTAAGCAGACGGGAGGAAACGCTTTGCTCGTACTCGGACAAGCTGAGATTGTTGAAGAAATCGAGTAATTCGTTGACGGGCATAAGAACCAAATCGACAATGCTTTTTCCTGCTATTTTGACGTAGGAAGCGTCTTTACGCAGTCTTGTTCCCTTGCAATCGGGGCAGATGGTTCTGCCGGTGTATCGGGAAAGGAGAACGCGGAATTGTATTTTATAGCTTTCGCTTCTTATCATATCGAAGAAGCGATTTATGCCCACAACGGTTTCATCGCCGTTCCAAAGGAAGTCTTTTTGCTTTTCGGTAAGTTGGTTGTAGGGCTTATGCACAGGAAAGCGATTGTAGGCTTTGGCAATGAAGTCTTCTTTGAATTTCTTCATTACTTCGCCTTTCCAACAGTTGACTGCACCGTCATAAACGGAGAGGTCGCTTCGTGTTATTACCAAATCCTCGGATATGCCTTCTATCATTCCGGAACCGCTGCACCTTTTGCACGCTCCGTACGGGTTGTTGAACGAAAAGAAATTGTCCGATGGCTTGACGAACGTTATTCCGTCGGCTTCAAATCTGTTTGAGAACTGCATGAGTTTACCGTCAGGCAGAAGTACATTGCAGAAGCCGTCGGATTCGTTAAATGCTGTATGTACGGAATCGGACAAACGCATACGCAGTTCCTCATTGTCCTTCACTCCCTCTATGCTTATTCGGTCTATGACGATGCTCAGTGTCTCCACTTTTGAAAGCGGATTTTCCAAGAGCTCCTCAATACGTTTGATTTCGCCGTTAAGCATAACTCTTATATAGCCGGACTGCATCAGGAGTTCAAGGCGTTCGGAAAGAGTTTCGTTTTCTTTGAGAGTGATTGGTGAAAGAATGGTTGCTTTCGTGCCTTCGGGAAGGGAAGACAAAGTATCGACAACGTTGTTTACGCTGTGGCGTTTCACCTCACAACCCGAAACGGGGGAATAAGTGCGACCTATCTTTGCGAACAACAGTTTGAGGTATTCGTATATCTCGGTGCTTGTTCCGACGGTGGAACGCGGATTACGGTTTGCGGTTCTTTGCTCGACGGCTATGGCAGGTGCTATGCCGCTTATGTCATCGACCTCCGGCTTGTTCATCTTTCCGAGAAACTGTCTGGCGTATGAGGAGAGGCTTTCAACATAACGCCTCTGTCCTTCGGCAAACAAAGTATCGAAAGCCAAGGAAGTTTTTCCGCTTCCGGATACTCCCGTAACGACAACGAGTTTGTTGCTCGGTATTTCGACGTTTATGTTTTTGAGATTGTTGACCCTCGCTCCTTTTATTACTATAGGCTGGAGGCTTTGTTGCTTCGATATGTTCATTGTCGGTATGGATTGTTTGAAAAGCTCAGATGCAATTTACGATTTTGTACTCATGATTGAACAATTTGCGATTGGCTGATAAGTTTCGCCATGATGTTTGCATAAGAGACCGATTCATGTAAAGAAATTCGGATAAGATGAAACAAAAGAAGTTGAAGCAATTTTTTACTTCAACTTCATATCGATTATAATGCCGGAAGTGTCAAATGAAACATTCTCCGGCTTTACTTTTTCGAGTACTTTGTCCAACTGTTTTATCTTTGAAAGGCGGACAACGATTGAATATCCGTCTATTTCAATATAATCTGCTTTCTTTTGCAGTTGTTCTTTGAAAGAAGGTATCATTCCGACTATCTTCAACAGCCCGTCATCGCAAGTCAAATGCAAATCCGTTCCTATGATTTGCTCGACTTTCAATCGGAACTTATATGAGAGACTGATGAAGAAATCAACCTCTGCGGTAATACTCACGGTAGTATTGTCAATGTACGCAGGCGTTAATTTCTTGACATGCGGTATGCCGAAGTCATAGTCCCGTATTTCATCGTAAGTCAATCTTAATTGCATACCTTCCGATTTTTAGGATTTAATTGACAAATGCCAATGAAGGAATTTCGCTCATGTTTTCCACGAAATGGAATTGCAAACCGTCAAGGTAGTCGCTCTTTATATCCTCTATGTCTCTGCGGTTGGCTTCCGAAAGAATGATGTCGGTTATTGTTGCACGCTTCGCAGCAAGTATCTTTTCCTTTATCCCGCCCACAGGCAACACAGTGCCACGCAGCGTTATTTCTCCTGTCATCGCCACATTGGACTTGACTTCCTTACGCTTCAATGTGCTGAGCATTGCGGTAAACATGGTTACTCCGGCACTCGGACCATCTTTCGGAGTTGCTCCTTCCGGCACATGTATATACATATTTTTTTCTTCCAATTCGTCGGCGTTTATTCCCAAACTTTCGGCATTCGTTTTGATGTATTCGTATGCCAAGGTTGCACTTTCTTTCATTACATCGCCCAAATTGCCGGTCAGGTTCAAGCCTCCTTTACCCTTTCCTGCGGCAGCCTCGACGAAAAGTATTTCTCCTCCGACCTGTGTCCATGCCAAACCACATACAACACCGATATGATTCTTGTTGAGTTGGTTGTCATGTTGGGCAATCGGTAAACCGAGTATGTCTTTCAGTTCTTCGGCTTTGATGGCTTTCTTGTATTCTTCACCCTTCACTATTTGCACGGCTCTGTGTCGAACGATTTTCGCTATGGTTTTGTCAAGCTGTCGCACGCCGGACTCTCTCGTGTATTGGTTTATCAGTATGGAAAGAAGTTTGTCGGATAAGCCGAGGTCTTTCTTTGCCAATCCGTGTTCTTTCAACTGTTTCGGTAAGAGATGTCGCACGGCTATTTGTAATTTTTCTTGTTCTATGTAGCCGGAAATATCGATTACTTCCATTCTATCTATTAAAGCGGGGTGTACATTGGAAAGGCTGTTCGCCGTTGCAATGAACATTACGTTCGAAAGGTCGTAATCTATGTCCAAATAGTTATCATGGAATGCGGTATTCTGCTCGGGATCCAAGACTTCGAGCATTGCAGAAGCAGGGTCGCCGTTTGCACTCATGCCTGCAACCTTATCTATCTCGTCAAGTACGAATACGGGATTGGAACTGCCGCATTTGGATACGGATTTCAAAATTCTGCCGGGCATGGCTCCGATATAAGTACGGCGATGTCCTCTTATCTCGCTTTCATCGTTCAATCCGCCAAGGGCAACTCTGACATACTTCCTGCCTGTCGCTTTCGCTATGCTCTTACCGAGCGAAGTCTTTCCCACACCCGGAGGTCCGACCAAACACAACACAGGCGATTTCATATTGCCTTTGAGTTTCAAAACGGCAAGATACTCCAATATTCTCTGCTTTACTTTTTCCAAGCCGTAATGGTCGGCATCCAAGGTCTTTTGTGCCTTGTCCAAATCGAAATTATCGGTGGTAAATTCGTTCCATGGCAAATCCACCATGAAGTTAAGGTAGTTGAGCTGGACGGAATAGTCCGGAGAACTGCTGTGCATTGAAGAAAGACGACCGATTTCCTTATCAAAAGCGGCTGCAACCTCTTGATTCCAATGCTTCTTGGAGGCTTTCTTTTTCAATTCCTCGATTTCCTGTTCGGAAGGACTGCCTCCAAGTTCTTCCTGTATTGTTTTAAGCTGCTGGGTAAGCAAATAGTCTCGTTGTTGCTTGTCTATGTCTTTGCTTACCTTACGCTGTATTTTCATCTTCAACTCTTGGAGGTTGGTCTCCTTGCTCAATGCTTCCAAGACTTTGTTCGCTCGCTTGGTGAAGTCGTCCATCTCCAGAAGTTTCTGCTTTTCCGGCACATCTATATCCAAATGTGCCGCAACATAATTAAGAAGGAAATAAGGACTTTCTATATTGCGAATGGCAAAACCCGGATCCGATGGCACGTTGGTCGTCATCTTCAAAAGTTTAAGGTAACTGTCCCTCAATGCTTCGGCAACTGCTTGTGCATTATGAGGCATATCCTTGGCTCCATCGGGTGCAGGTTGCACCTTTCCGACCCAATATGGCTCGTTGGTTATGATATGTTCCAACTCGAACCTGTCCAAGCCTTGCAAAATCACCATTGTGGTACCATCGGGCATGTTAAGGGTTTTGAGAACCCTTGCCATCGTTCCGTAGCGATAAAGTTCTGCATCAGACGGATCTTCGACCGACAGAACTTTCTGGGCTACTATACCGATTATTTGCTTGTTTTTATAGGCTGTTTTTATCAACTGCACGGATCTTTCCCTGCCTGCCGTTATCGGCAAGACGACCCCCGGAAAGAACACATTACCCCTTAACGGCAATATGGGCAAATTTTCCGGCATATCCGTAACTGTCAAATCTTTTGTATCTTCCTCTGTCAATAAAGGTATGATTTCGGTATCCCCGTCCCCCATCAACCGTGTCAAATCAATCAAATCTTTATTCAACATCGCGTTTTATCTTAGTTTCTTGTTCTTCAACGTACTTCTATATACGTGTAGCAGTATTCTTTTATCGATGTCGCTCATCTCTATACCTCTTCTCGCCTCCATCTTCTCTGCCACTTCTATTGCTTTATCGGGTTCGAATGTTTTCATGCCGCTCGGACCGCCCCAAGCAAACGATGGTACATAATTTCTTTGGTAACCGTGTCCGAAAATATTGGAACTTACGCCTATCACCGTACCTGTATTGAACATGGTATTGATTCCGCATTTCGAATGGTCGCCCATGATTGTTCCGCAAAAAGTCTGACCGGTAGGAACAAACGTATTCTTCTCTATGCTCCATAATCTGACTTCTTCGTATGTGTTCTTCAAGTTCGAGGCATTTGTATCAGCCCCTATGTTGCACCATTCTCCTATCACGGAATTGCCGATAAATCCATCGTGAGCTTTATTACTGTAACCGAAAATAACAACATTTGCCAACTCGCCTCCCACTTTCACGTATGGTCCGAGAGTTGTCGCTCCGTAAATCTTGGCACTAAGTTTCAATACCGCATGTTCGCACATGGCAAAAGGGCCTCTTACGACACTGTTCTCCATTATTTCGGCATCTTTACCGATGTATATCGGTCCTTCTTTTGCGTTCAAAGTTGCACATTCGACAACCGCTCCCTCTTCGACGAAGATATTTTCCGGAGCGAAAACTCGATTGGTGTCGCTCAATACAGCACTCTTGCGACCTTTCGTTATCAACTCGAAGTCTTCCCTCAATGCTCTGTCGTTGAAGACGAATATATCCCACGGGTTTATTATCTTGATGAAGTCTTCCTCCGTCTTTATCATTTCGGAATTGTCCTCTTCCGACATAAACTCGTCTTTGGTTTTGAACATTGCCACAATGTTTTCACCGCAAACAAGGGTTTGTCCCGTCTTCAAGGCTTTCACTTGCTTGACCAAAGCCGGTGTCGGACAAACGGAACCGTTTATCAACATCATTGCATCAGACAATTCGGAAGGATACTTTACAGTAAGATAGTCTTCGGTCATTGTCGAAGTCTTTTCTCCCAAATAACGTTCCCACTTCTCTCTTATGGTCAATATTCCGACCCTTATATCACATACAGGTCTTATATAAGTTAGCGGTTTCAATGATTCGCGTGATACATCGTCAAAAAGAATGTAGTTCATAGTTTTCAATGGTTTTGTTGTTCGTATCAATATATCAATAAACGATACAAAGATACAACTTTATTGCCAACTAACAAATAAAAAAGCGTTCTGTTTTGAATGCAGAACGCTTTTTGCTTTCAATCGATGTTACAATCGACTTATTTCAAGTTGGTTTTACGATTTTTGTATTTGTTCATGAACTTATCCACACGTCCTGCCGTATCGACAAGTTTCACTTTACCCGTAAAGAACGGGTGAGAAGTATTCGAGATTTCCATCTTTATCAACGGATACTTTACTCCGTCTATTTCAATCTCGTCTTTGGAATCTGCACAACTCCTTGTTATGAAGTATTCCTCGTTAGACATGTCTTTGAAGACACATAGTCTGTAATTTTCAGGATGAATTCCTTTTTTCATCTTAGTTCTTTTTTGCCGTTAAGCCCGGTTTCGCCAAACGGATGTTAAACAATATTTTATTTCGCTACTCGCTTCGAGCGTGCAAAGATACGACTTTTTCTTCAAACGGAACAAATCAGTCTTGCTTTTCGTCTTTTTTCTCTGCCTCTTCTTTGTTGAGCATTTTCAATTTGGCATTCAGCAAAGCAATATCGGCCTTTGCTTTATCCATTTTCTTATCAAACTCTGCTTTCAACAATTCTGCTTGTTTGCTGTGTGCCAAAAAGCCCAAGTTATTTTCCCATAACAATATGTCGTTCTTCAACTTGTCGATTTGCTCTTTGATTATTCGTTTCTCTCTTGCGAAATTTCCTTTCTTGCCCTCCGCCTCCAGATACGCTTTGAAATTATTCAGGTTCGACTCCATTGTTTCGGATTGCAACTTCTCGAAGTGTGCATCTATCGCTTTGCGGAACTCAGTCCATAAACGTTGCCTTTCGGCAGATGAAATAAAGCCTATTTCCGACCACTGACGTTGAAAATCCTTTATGGTATCAAGATTTTTCTGTTTGTCCTCTGTAAACGAAAAATCTTTTACTGCCTGTATCAAGGCTTCTTTCTTTGCTATATTCTCGGCTTCGGAACTTTTCTGTTCTTTGAAATTCTCTGCTTTTCTTTCGAAGAACTTATCGCAAGCTGCACGAAAACGTGTCCATAATTTCTCGGATTGCTTTCTTGAAACAGACCCGATGGTTTTCCATTCCTTTTGCAACTCTATCAGTTCAGCCGTCGCAGCCTTCCAATCCTTTCTTTCCGCAATAGCCTCGGCCTTTACACACAATTCCGTTTTCTTCTCACTGTTTACCTCCTGCTCTGCTTTCATCTTTGCAAAAGCCTCTTTCTTACGGGCGAAGAATGCATCTATCGGCTTCTTGAATCTGTTCCATATAGACTCGTTTTCCGATTTGGGAACAGTTCCTATGGTTTTCCAAAGATTGAACAACTCGTTCACCTCATTCGTCATCTCATTCCATTGTTTAACAGTAGAGACTTCATTCTTCAACAACTCTTCCAATTTCTCGCAAAGGGCTATCTTCGCCAAAAGATTATTGGATTGTTCCTCTTTCACTTTATCGTAATACTCCTGACGACGCTTGTTCACTGCATCGGAAGCATTTTTGAATCTCTCCCATATTTCATCGCTCTTGTCGGACGGAACAGGACCTATCTCTTTCCATTGCTGATGACACTCCTGAAGCTGTTTGAATGATTCGTTTATCGAACTCTCCAACATCAAGCCCTCCACTCTTTCACACAAAGCGAGCTTTTCTTCCAGATTTTTCTTCAAGCCCATGTCTCTCAATTCACGGCTTATCTTAACCTTATCGAAAAACTGCTCTATCAAAAACCTGTAATTCTCCCATAAAGTATTGATTTCCGCTCTTGGAACAGCTCCTATGGCTTTCCATTTCTCCTGAATGGTATTGAAGTTGTCATAGATCTCTTTCAACGACCCTTCACTCTGCAACAACTCTCTCAATTCCGCCAATACGGCTTGCTTTTTTGCAAGATTATCGATTTTTTCCTTCTCCTGCTGTTCTATATATCTTTGACGCTTTTCCTTATACGAGACATAAAGCCTGTTGAATTCCTCTTCCGTCTTATCGCTATCTCTTTTAAAATCTTCCTCTGCACCACCATCAGCCAAAAAGGCTTCCAAACGTTCCTTTCTCATTGCAGAGGTCTTCTCGTTGAACACATTTCTCAAAACACCGGCTTTCGATTTCAAAGCAGAAAAATCGCCTGCATCGCATAATTGCCTCATCTGTTCGACGATTTCTTCCCTCGTCAAAGCCTCCGCCTTCTTTGTCAACTCTTCCACAGTCTCCTGCGTAGCGACCTCTTCTTCTGTTTCGACAGCCAATATCTCTGCCACTTCATCGGAACGCTGTTCCTTCTTTTCCTCTTGTTGTTCCTGCTCCTTTTGAGAAGCGAGGATTTCGGTAGATGTCAAATTATCCATATCTTCTTCATTTTGTTAGAATAACCTTCCGCCGTTTCGTTGCGACGGAATTTGAAAAGAATTTTTTGTATTAAAGATCTGTTTTTTCGGTTCGCCGTTTCGTGACGGAAACCGGCTGCAAACTTATAACATTTTTTCCAATCGGTGAAAGAAAATCGGAAAAACTATCGTCGTATCACGGAAAAGTCATACCTTTGCACTCGCAACGGTTCGAGAAGTTACGCTCTGTAACTCTCGATTAAAAGGGAATCGGGTGCAAATCCCGAACAGTCCCGCTGCTGTGAGTTCCTAATATCTCTGATGACAAAAAGCCACTGTCCTTTCGGAAAAGAAAGAATGGGAAGGCGTCGTTCGAGGGAATGAGTCAGAAGACCTGCCGTTGTTTTGATGTTTAACTCTCGAGGAAAGAGTAAAAATATATGATTGCAAAAAGGATTTTAATCGCAAGTTCGGTATTGTTATATTGTTTTGTCTCATTCGGGCAAGACAGTTTGAAGACTGTCCGTTTGGATAATGTCGATATCGTTGCCACCTCCCTTAAAGAAGAAAACAGACAAACAAGCGGAGACGCATTAAAAGCCGAACAACTCGACAAAGTCTCATTCAATTCGGCAGGCGATGCGGCAAAATTCCTCTCAGGAGTAACAGTAAAGGATTATGGCGGCATCGGAGGATTGAAAACCGTCTCCGTCAGAGGTCTCGGTTCGATGCACACGAATGTAATCTACGACGGACTAAGCATAAACAACGCACAAAACGGACAAATCGACCTATCGAAATTCGGAACCGACAACATCAACGAATTATCGCTGAGCAACGGCAATCGCATACAACGAATGCAAACCGCCAAAAGCCTATCTTCCGCAAACGTCCTTGTTATCGAAAGCCGGAAACCATATTTTGAAAAAGGGAAAAATACCGATGGTTATGCCTCTTTGGGAACAGGCAGTTTCAAACTCGGAACATTCACCGTAATGCTCAATCATAAATTCAGCAATAAAGTAAGCACGAATATATATACCGACATCGTTTCGAGCAAAGGCGAATACCCATATACGCTTCACTATGGTTTTTCCGCCAATGACAGCACATCAAAAGAGAAAAGACAAAACAATTCTTTCTTCTCCGCTCAAGCGGAAGCCAATCTGTTCTACGACATAAACACTCGCAGTTCTCTACGCACCAAGGCTTATTTCTACTATTCCGACAAAGGCTTACCGGGTCCCACAACCTTGTATTACCAGAACTCGAAACAACACCTGTGGGATAAGGATGCCTTTCTGCAAAGCGTGTATAAACTAAGAATAAACGATTTCTTCGACTATAAAACCCATGTCAAGCTATCCTATTCGCATACACGATATTACGACCCTCTTTACAACAATGCACAAGGCTTCCAAGACGACAGATACACACAAAACGAAGCTTATTGGAATAATATAATCTCTTGGCACAAGGGAAACAAAGCAAGTCTCACTTTGACAAACGACCTGATTGCCTCGAAGTTGAAAGCACGAAACAATTACAGTTTCGACCCTTCGAGATTCAGCACGCTCACAGCCATTATCGCAGCATATAAATATAAGGTGTTGCTCTTCGACTTCAACATCCTGCATACATATACCAAAGACGAAGCCGGACGCAACCAAGCCTTTTCCTCACAAAACCACCTCAGCCCATTTTTCAGCGTAGGCGTAAAGACAAAATACTTTGAAGCAAGCGTATTCTATAAGGACATCTTCCGTCTGCCGACTTTCAACGACCTATACTACAACGCCGTCGGAGAAGTAAACCTGAAACCCGAGAAAACAAAGCAATACAACCTGCACATGGCAGCACAATACGGTTTCGGAGAAATAAGCACTCACGATTTTCTGTTGAGTGCAGACCTGTACCACAACTCCGTTACCGACAAAATAGTAGCCGTTCCGAGAAACAACCTTTTCATTTGGAGCATGGTCAACTATGGCAAGGTACGCATTGACGGCTTAGAGGTGAAAGCAGCATGGAAACATGAACGTATTCTGTTCGGTCGCGATTTCGGCATATCCGCGAACCTGACTTACAACCATTCTTACGCCATAGACAACGACCCGAACAGCAATTCATATAAAAACCAAATACAATACACCCCGTTGAACAGCGGTAACGCCATTTTGAGTTTGGACTTTGACAAGCTCAATCTCAGTTATACCGGAACATACGTTGGAATACGATACACCAACAACCAAAACTCCTCTCGCAACAGCCTTCCCACATACGGCGAACACTCTCTTTCACTCTCTTTCACATATAAACACATCAACATAAAACTAAGTTGCAACAACTTCACCAACTCTCAATACGAAGTAATAAAATCCTACCCTATGCCGGGCAGACAATGGATAATCAATTTCAAGTATAAATTCTAACAATCAAAAAGATGAAAAGAACAAACAAACTCTCGCTCTTTGCAACAATGCTTATGATGGCATGTGCAAGCATGATGTTTTATTCCTGTAACGAAGACCCCGATGAAAACGAACCTTCTAACAACGCATTTGAAAAAGGCTATTACGTATTGTGCGAAGGCTTATGGGGAAGGAACAATTCCTCTCTCGACTTTTTCAGTTCGGAAAAGCAAACAACGACAATAGACCTTTTCACCGAAGTGAACAATGCCGGTTTGGGCGAAACAGCAAACGACATGATTGAAGCCGAAGGCAAACTCTTCATTGCCGTCAATGGTTCCAACTGCGTCATGGTGGTCAACAAGGCAGATTGCAAACGCTTAGCACTTATTCCGATAACAGCAGGAGAAAACCCTCAACCGCGTTGCTTGGCTTATTATAACGGAAGAATATATCTAACATGCTTTGACGGTACCATATACAAGATAAACGCTTCGACTTACAAAATAGAAAAAACAGCAAAAACACAAGGACGCAATCCCGAAGCCATAGCAGTCTGCAACGGTAAACTCTTCGTAGCCAACACCGGCGGTTTGGATTACCCGAACTTCGACAATACCATATCGGTAATAAATCCCGATGATTTGAGCCTGCTTCACAAAATAGAAGGATTGCTCAACCCCGGAGCGATAAAAGTAAGCGGCAATCACGTCTTCGTTCAGGCACGAAGCATTTACGATTACAGTGCCGGAAGTTACAGCAATGCCGAATTGGCAAAGATAAACGCCACAACATATCAAATAGAAGAACGCATTCCATTCATCGCAAACGCATACGAATTGGTCGGAAATAAAATCGTATATGCTTACATGGACAATTCGATGAAGAATTACATATACAGCATACCGACCGACAACCTCGCCTCAAGCCCGCAAACCTTCATCAGCACCGACACCGGCGAGCCAAGCAAACTCAAATCCGTCTATAACATCAACGCCGACAACGAACACATCTACATAACAGACGCAAAAGACTACCAAACCAACGGAGAGTGCTTTGTCTTCAATCGCAATGGCACTTTAGAATGCAAATTCGAGACATTCATCAACCCGAAAAAAGTAACAGCCCTGCAATAAGGCTCGATTATTGCATTTTCCATATATCAGAAGTGTGTATCCTCTTACAAAGACAGTTGAGAAACAGCCTGCAAGAGGATACTTGTTTTATATCCCGCAACCAGCTGTCAACAAAATAGCAATGTAAAATTATCTGCAATAACCATTGACTATTTGTTGCAATTTAGCACTATACTATCAAAATAGGAATTTGTCGTTCGCCTTATACTTTAACTTTACTATTTCACCCATTCCATCAGGTCATCGTAGTTCGTAACCTTGTGGTAGTATATCCCTGAACCCGACAACTGCTCGAAGAGCTTGTCGGCACAGGCTATTTTGCCTTTCTCGATCTCTCGCAAGTCAAGTGAAGACATGCTGCCCTTGGTCTCTGCCACGAAGTAGATGTGCTTCACCGTACCCTCCTTGAAGGCGATGGCCCAGTCGGGAGAGTAATTGCCCACAGGGGTAGGGATGTGGAAGCCCTTCGGCAACTTGGCATAGACGGCGACATCGGTCGAGGTATCGAGGTCTTCCACAAACTTTCTCTCCACGCTCTGTATCGCCGTACCGTCCGTGAATACATAGTCCACGATGCTCTTCTTGCCCTCGCAAGCCTTGTCCAAAGTCGTATGTTTCTCCTCCGTGAAGATGGCAGAGTCGTAGCTACCTTCTATCTCGTTGTAGGTGATGTGGTCAACGATGATGGTCGCCTTTTGCTCCATGATGAGGCGGCTCACTCGCTGGATGAACTCCTCGGGGTTCGCCTTGTACATATTAAACTTGCAAAACCCTATTTTTGTGAGAATAGTGGCCACCGTCTTGCGGGTCAACTTTGTGTTGGCTGCAATCTTGCCCAAGAGGTCGTACCTTACGGTACTCACCACGTCGGACTGCAAGTCATCGTACTGCATCTCCTCTTGCACCATCATGCCCGTGCCACTCTTAGTCATGTCGTCGTGTTTCAACTCTGCTTTCTGCACGCCTCGTGTCACCACATAGCTCAGTTGGGAAACGTTCAGTTCCTTGTTGATGGCTGCCACCGCTTTTTCTATCAGTTCCTTGCTGTCGAAGCTCACGGTGTAGGCGTACTTGTGGTTCAGTCGATTCCAAAGTTCTTGGAATTCCTTCTTAGAGAAGTTCTCGTTTAGTTTGTTCTCCGGAGTCTGCGGCTTGCTGCCGTCCTCTATCATGCCGTCGAGTGCCGATGGATTCCAGATGCCCTGCACCAACTTGTGTATCCACTTGGCGTAAGGCTGAATCTCCGTAGGCAGAGCGGCGAGGGTGCCATTGGCTGAGGCTGTGCGATAGGTGTCGGTCACGTGGTTGTCTGCGTCAATGTAGCTATTGACGGCAAGATAGAAGTATATCTTGTTCGCCTCCTGCTTGGTGATGCTGTGGCGGCTGCCGTCCTCGATGGTGAATACCTTGCCCTCGAAATAGTCAGGGTCGGCCACCTTCGGACGGTCGTACAAGTCTTCCAAGATGTTCTTCTGCAGGTCGCTCACGAAGTCGGCGTAGCCCTCCGAGGCGATGACGGTGAGGCGGTTGATGTTGTGTACCTGTCCCTGCAGGGTGTCGGCATCCTGCCTTACGCCCTTGTTGTCCACGCAGAGTCGCAAGCCACGTCCCACCTCCTGTCGCTTTTGCGAGATACTGTTGGCCTGGCGAAGCGAACAAATCTGGAAGATGTTCGGGTTGTCCCATCCTTCCCTCAGTGCGGAGTGGGAGAAGATGAAGCGCACAGGCGAATAGGTTGGGTCGAGGCTCAGCAGTCGCTCCTTGTCCTTCATGATGAGGTCGTAGGCTGAAACATCGTCGCTTCCTTCCCCCTTCTTGTCGCCGCTGTCCTTCACTCGCTTGGTCTTCGGGTCGATGGAGAAATATCCCTCGTGGGTCTTGTTGACGGGGATGCAACCGAGATACTGCATGTAGGCAGGGTCGTACATGTTCTGGTTCTCGTTCAGTTCGGCACGATACTCCTGCTCGAATATCTCGCCGTAGCGGCCGAGCTGGGCATTGCCGTCCTCATCATACAGGCGGTACTTCGCCACCTCGTCGATGAAGAAGAGCGAGAGGCACTTGATGCCACGGTGGAAGAGCTGGCTCTCCTTGCGGAAGTGCGCCTTGATGGTCTCTCGTATCTGGATGCGAGCCTTGTGGTCGGCGGTTACGTTGCCTATCACTTCCTTTAGCTGGAGGGTTACGCCATTGCCGAACTTTACTAGGCTGCGGGCAGGGTGCAGACTATCCACTACGATGTCGGTAATCTGGTAGTCCTTGTATTGCTCCATGAATCCCGACTCGCTGTAGAGGTCGTCGCCTTCGCCCAGTTTCTTGTAGATACGCTTGATGGTGCCCGTGCCTTGGCTCTGTTGCTCTATCTCCAGGCGCACTTGCGGTGCCTTGTCCTTGGAGAGCAGGAGTTCGGCGAAGTAGATGTAGCTGTCGGTTCCCTTCAGGTTCTTCAGTTCGAAGCCCACCACCTCTATCTTCTTTACTAGTTTGTGGTTGTAGGCATCGAGGGCATCGAGCACATACACCGTGTTGTGGTGCTCCTTGTGGGTGGCGGAGTAATTGAGCGTGAAGAGCGGATTGAAGGCTTTGAGGGCTGTCTGCGTGGCGGCGCCTCCCATCTTCTGCGGTTCGTCGAGGATGATAATGGGGTTGTTGGCGGCAAGAATGGCGATAGGTTTGCGGGAGCCAAACTCGTCTCGTTCGCTGTTGATGATGCGTGCTGCCTTGTTTTTCGCCCCCTCCTTCATCGTGTTGAAGGCCTGGGTGTTGATGATCATCACGCTGATGTCGTTCGACTGAGAGAAGGTGTCGATGTCGTTGAGGCTGCTGCTGTCGTAGATGAAGTAGCGTGCCTTCTTGCCGTATTGCTCCATGAAGTGATCGACGGTAATATCAAAACTCTTCTTCACGCCCTCTCGGATGGCGACGCTTGGCACGACCACGATAAACTTGATCCAACCATAGTGCTTGTTCAGTTCGAACATGGTCTTAATATAGACGTAGGTCTTTCCGGTACCGGTCTCCATCTCCACGTCGAGTTGGCAAGCGCCAAGCTTGTCCACGAGTTTCTCGTCCTGATGGATGTTGTTAGCGAATTGCACTTGTCGGATGTTGTCGAAGAGCGTAACCTTGTCGATGGCGAGGCGGTTGTTCTTGTAGCCCAAGCCGTCGTCGGAATATAGCCCGGTTTGTACATATTTGATGTTTTGGCTCTTGATGTCCACCACGTATAGCTTGCCCTTGTCCATCTTATAGGACAGGTTGGCTTGGTTGGGCTGTCCCTTGAAGACATCCACCACGCTCTGCACGGCATCGGTTTGGTATTGTTGAATCTTAAACTTTAGTTTCATAATCAGCAAAGTTTTTATAACTCCAAAATATTACAATATCTTTGTAACCGTTTCTGGTGAATAGGTCTTGAAGATTTGCTCGAAGTTTGTTGCCGTGGCATCGCTCTTCATGCTGGTGTCACGGAGCACGGCGTAGGCTGGTTGCATCTGGGCGATGGCCTTTACCACCTCATCGCTCACGTCTTGGTCGAAGCAAGCTACGAGATAACCTTCGGCTACGTTGTAGATGGTCTTGCCTGCTACTTCGGTCGTCTCAATCTTCGAGTCGAGGGTAGCGCCGAGTTCGAGCATTATTTGGAAGAGCAAGTCCTCGCCTGTTCGGTCAGACTTCACGTTGTCAACCTGCGAAAAGAGGTCGGCCTGGGAGATGTCCTTCGGAGAATAATAGATGTTCTCCATATTGGTGGAATCGAGCTTCAAGACACGGAAGCCTGTGTCGAGGTCTTGGGTGGTCAAAGGAGATTCCTCCTTGATTTTCTTGCCAGCACGGCGGATTCGCTCCTTGCCGATTTCGCAAATGGTCTTGTAGCCAGCCTTATAAGATTCGCTCTTTTCGTCTGTTTTCTCTGGGAGCTGAACCATAATGAACTTGCGATTTCCGCCGTCTTCGGCATTGAGTTGCATCACTGCATGGGCGGTGGTAGCAGAGCCACTAAAGAAGTCGAGGATAATAGCATCCTTACTTGTAAAATTGAGCATTCTTTTTATAGGTGCAGTGAGTTTAGCAGTATCGAATACTTTTGTATCAAATAACTTCAGTATTTCAGATGAGCTTCCTATTAATAAGTCTTCCCATGAATTGTTTAGAAGAGTTTGGGTTGTTGGTTTGATATAATGCTCTGGTTTGCCACTTTTTGAAAGGCGAAGTAAGTCTGTACCTTCAGGCTGGTTTGAATACCATTTGTCAATTTCTTCTTGTGTAGGCTCTTCTTTTTTCAGTTCATTTTGAAGTCTTTTGTAGTTAGTTATCGCTTTATCGCTACGTTCTTTGCTCCATCGCCATTGTCCTTCACTTGGGCAAATGCCAAAAATCTCATATCGCATAGTAGGTCTATCTGTGCCTCTCCAATGATTGTTCCAACTGCCCCCTCTTGCTTCCTCTAAGTCTTTCATTTGTTTTGGAAATCTATACAGGCTATTTCTAGTATAAAGCAGGAGATATTCTACACCTTGTCCTAATCTGTCCCAAGTATCAAATTGTGCTTGAACTGATTTAGTTCCTCTTCTTATTGTTATTTGGTTTCTGAAATTAGCTTCTCCAAAGACTTCGTCTGCAACTTTTCTGAGATTTTGTAGTTCTTCATCACCAATCGAAATGAAAATCACACCATCATCTGTCAGCAAGTCTCTTGCGACCTTCAGTCTTGGATAAATCATATTGAGCCAATCGGTGTGGAATCTACCATTGCTCTCGGCATTAGTAAACATACGATTGCCCTGCTCGTCATACTGTCCGGAGTTGGCGAGGTATTCTTCTGATGACTGGGCGAAGTCATCCTCATAAACAAAGTCATTGCCTGTGTTGTAAGGTGGGTCAATGTAAATCATTTTGACCTTGTGGAGATACGTCTCTTTGAGACACTTCAAGACATCGAGGTTGTCGCCCTCGATATAGAGGTTCTGGGTATGGTCGAAGTCAACGCTCTCTTCACGACAAGGGCGAAGGGTGGCATTGATAGGGGAGTTGGCAAGGAGAATCGCCTTGCTCTTGTCGGGCCAAGTAAACTGATAACGCTCAGCATTGCCCTCCACAATTTCGGAAGAAAGAAGTTGGCGTAATTTATCAAAATCAATTACGCATTTTACCCCCCCCCGTTAACATTTCTTCACATTCAACAATACACTCAGGGAATAACTCGGCTATTTTGCTGATGTTATCTTGTGTACAATCAAGTGTCTGCATCCTCAGTTTATTCATAATTTCGTATTACGTCTTTAATCTTATTGTTCGTAATAATAGAGTTGGCGAAAGACTAAAATATCTTTTCCGTTGCTCGCCACTAATCAAATGACTACTTTCTTTAATTTCATTTGTAGATAACTCCTATTCTTGGAATAGTTCTATTATGGATTAAACCTAATAAACCATATCGACAATATAGTATTTTCTGAGAGTACTCATCTTCAAACTATAATAGGAATCAATCTTTGCCACAATTTGTCCGACAAGAGTACCTTTCAGGAATATTGCCATAGTTCTTCTATCCCTTTCTACATTCAACAAACAAGTGCAAATTTACAACAAATAATCGAGTAGGCTATTTTTCCAACTTTTTACACTCAACTCATAAATGCAAATTTGGAGGGAATATAAGATAGCATAAGTTCAAGTCAGGATATTCAATTCTGTTCTTATATTGCCTCAAAAAAAAACAGGGAAGCGGCGAACAGAGCTATTTCGCATTGTGTGTTCTATCAGGCGAAGGTTCGAGATTATTGTTCTCTCTGAATTAACAAAACCCAAAGCCGTATTCCAACATTTTCCTAACGACAAGACAAGAAAGCAAAACAGGTAATCCGATGAGAAATTTTCCATGTTTTGGGGTGATTTTCGTGCGAAACGGCACTTTCAAAATGATAAGAAGATTGCCTCAAATGAAAAAACGCCGTCTTTTCGGAAGAAAACGAAGTCTTTTGACTCGAAAAACGAAGTCTTAGCACCTCTAACTCTTCGTTTTTTTGGAAAAAGACGCCGTTTTCCGACCGTAAAAACGCCGTCTTTTTTCAAGCAATCCTCGATATATTCACAACAGTCTAAAACACAAGAATTTATTAAGCGTTCAAATACTCGCAAGAATTTCACTTTCCTCCTTCCGACGGATTTTTCGCAAGCCATGAAGTTAAAGACTTTGAAAATCGTTAACGGGCAACGCTTGCGAAAGAGGCGAAATGATAAAGAATGTAAAGAGCGTAAAGAAAGTACCCGCAAGCACGGATTGGAAATAATGGGGCATGTTCGTTTCCATGCTCTCTCCACTATTTATGCAATGAAACCGGGGTTGCCGAGCCGATACCTTCGGACAGAAACCTTTCTCATTGTCGAAACGACAAACCTCACCTCGATTTCTTTGCTTCCGACCATGAACATGAGGTCGATAAGCCTGCGAAAACCTCATCGGAAAACAAAAAGAGCGGTGCGGAAGAAATTTTCCTCGGAGGGGAAGATACAAAAGACCACCTCTTTTGGAGTGTAAGCTCCGAGGAAAAAATTTTTACATGAGGATTTATCGGACTTTTGCCCAAGGAGAACGTTCGTAACACCGTTATTGCGATGATTTTATTGCTGATACTCACGGTGCAGCGTCTGCGTATTGGTTCTTCCCCTCGAACCGGATTATCTACAAGGACTGCGTGTTCGACAGCCGGTCGGCATTCTGCCGTTTTCATCGAACTCACGTTGAAACAGGGCTTCTGACAGGGTGTTTATGACTTTTTGTGGTAGCGATAAATCCGTACGCAGAGAAATAAACCGTGGCAATGTCCGGTTCCTATCTACCGACAGCAGTCGCTGTATCGGGCTTTATGGGATATTGTGCCTGTATTTGTTCGGGCGTTTGTGCGTCTTCCAACCTCATTTCGCCTATCCTTATGCGACAAAGGGCTGTGAGGTATGCTCCGCTTTGCAATCTCCGACCGAAGTCCCTTGCTATGGAACGTATATATGTGCCTTTGGAACAACGTATGCGGAAATCGACTTCCGGCATTCTTATGTCGGTGATTTCAAATTCGTGTATCGTTATGCGACGTTCCCGCATTTCGACTTCTTTGCCCTCTCTTGCTTTGGCGTATGCCCGTACTCCGTTTATTTTCACGGCGGAAAAGACGGGTGGTATTTGTGATTGTTCGCCGAGAAAGGTGTTTGCGGTTTGTCTTATGGCTTCTTCGGTGATGTGTTCGGTCGGAAAGGTGCAATCGACAGGTTTTTCCTTATCGAAACTCGGCGTCGTGGCTCCGAGGAAGATTGTTCCGGTATATTCCTTCTCTCCTGCCTGATATTCTTCTATGCGTTTGGTATATTTGCCTACGCAGAGTATCAACAAGCCTGTCGCCAAAGGGTCAAGCGTACCGGCGTGTCCGATTTTTATTTTCTTTACTCCGAAATGTCTTTTTAGTACATACTGCACTTTTTTCGTGGCTTGGAAAGACGTCCAAGTATATGGCTTATCGAGCAGTATGTATCCGCCTTGTTCGAGGTTCAATTCCATTATGCCACTTCCAATGGTATGCCGCAGAACAACAGCACGAGTATAAGCAATCCGACAATAATTCTGTAATATCCGAATGCCTTAAAGCCGTATTTGGTAAGGAAATTGATGAAGAACTTGATGGCAAGTATCGCAACGATGAATGCGACAAGGTTTCCCAAGAGAAGAGTCGTCAAATTATCGACAAGCATCTCTGTTCCGCCTTCTGCCATGAATGCTTTCAAAAGTTTGTATCCCGAAGCGGCTGCCATGGTAGGCACGGCAAGGAAGAAAGAAAACTCGGCGGCTGTCTTGCGAGAGAGTTTCTGACTCATACCTCCGACGATTGTCGCCATGGAGCGGCTGACACCGGGTATCATTGCAATACATTGAGCCAATCCTATTTTGAAACTTTTCTTATATGTTATTGTTTGGTCTTCATCGGGTTTATTGAACCACTTATCGACAAACAACATGAAGACACCACCTATCACGAGCATGGAAGCAACCACCCAAACATTCTCAAGAAAACTGTCTATCAAATCCCCTGCCAATAATCCTATGATTGCTGCGGGTAGAAAGGCTACGAGCAACTTCCAATAGAAGCTCCATGATTGAAGAAATCGTTTCCAATATATTACGAGAACGGAAAGAATTGCTCCGAACTGAATGCATACGGTGAAAAGTTTGACGAAATCATCGCTTTTGATGCCTAAAATTCCCTGAGTGATAATCATGTGTCCCGTGGAGGAGACGGGAAGAAATTCCGTAAGACCTTCCACTATCGAAATGATGATTGCTTGCAGTGTATCCATTTATTATTTTGCTTTTTTCATGATTGCATATACTTCTATGACCAATCCTCCGACTATGAAGATTGGAGACCACAGCATTCTGCGACTGTTGAACAATGCTTCGCTGAATTGATCGGGGTCGTTGCTGCCTCCACCGCTCAGAAGTATGTATCCGATTGCCAAAACAACCAATCCCACTATCATTATGATGTAATTCTCTTTGCCGAATACGAAATCTCTCTTTTCTGTTTCCTTATTGTCGTTCGTTTTCTTCATCACGATTATATCTTTATCTGTATAATTTACTGCTTTTCAAGTTCATGCTTTTCTTTACAGCGATAAGGGTAAAGGTAAACGAAAGTAAAACACCCAATATCACTATTACAATGCCCACAAGGATATAAACCTTGATATGCTCCGCCAATACCAAACCTTTTATACTCGAATAAAGCCAATAAAGCACTCCTGCCAACAAACAATCCGCAACAAAGGCTCCGACAAGTCCCAAGATTACGCCTCGCACAACAAAAGGACGACGAATGAAACCGGATTTTGCTCCGACCAATTCCATGGAACGTATTTGCAAACGTTTGCTGTTTATGGTAAGTCCTATCGTGTGGTTTATCAATGTTACTGCAATGAATAACAAACAAAGGAAGAGTACGAAGATGAAGGCACTCACGTTATATATGACATCGTTTATATCCATCACAAGGTCGTGGCGGTAATCCACCACATCGACGATGTCCTTTGCTTCGACGGCGAGAATGAATTGTTTTATTTCCGAAATTTTCAATGCTTGTGCTTTGAGATAGACTTCTATCGATGCCTGATAAGGATTGACCGAATCCAAGACTGCAAGGTGGTCATCGCCCATTACCTTATTCATCATTCTTGCCGCCTGTTCGGAAGATATGTACTGGGTTGACTTTACTCTGCTGTTTTTCTTTATTTCATTCTCCAACTCCAAGGCTTGTTGCTCAGTGGCATCGAGGTTAAGGTAAACGGTAAAGGAGACTTGTTCTTTTATTTGCTTGCTTGTGGTATATGTATGATAGATAAAGAGCATTATAAAGCCCAACAAAAACATCACAAGCGAAATACTCAAAACCGTAGAGAAGTTAGCACTCCACAGAGTGAATGATTTATTTTTATTTCTCGCAGTCATATCAGTCAAATGTGGGGCAAAGGTACGAAAAAAGCCTTTTCCGACAAAATAAAACTTGAAGCCGGATATTTTTTTGTAGATTTGCCACCAAAATACGGGTATATGAACTGTATATATGTGGAGAAATTCGGAGGGGCTTCCGTAAACAGTGCTGCGGCTGTAAGGAATGTGGTTTCAATCCTTCAAGGTGAAGAGAAGAGACGCATAGTCGTTGTATCGGCAATGGGTAAGACGACAAATTCTTTGGAAAAAATCGTCAACCTTTGGCACTCGGAAAAGGCGGTAAACAACGAAGAATTCGATAAATTGCTGCATTATCATCTCGATATTGCGGAAGAACTCTTCACAAACGAAGAAGCGAAAATCTCGTGCAAGAATTTGATAAAACGTCTGATAACCGAAAGTCGCGAAAAAATTCTCACGCTGAACCCCAACGATTATGACTTCCTTTATGACGGCATGGTCTCTTACGGGGAACGCATTTCGACAAGCATTATTTCGGCTTACATGACCTCTATAGGTTTTTCCCATGAACACGTTTTTGCTCAGGATTTCATAAAAACGGACAATAACTTCCGCAATGCCGACATTCGATGGACGCAAACAGAGGAAACGATTTCACGAAATCTGCTTCCGCTCCTTTCGAATCGGTCAACCGTTCTGACTCAAGGCTTCATCGGCTCAACCAAAGAAGGATACACGACCACCCTCGGCAGGGAAGGTTCCGACTTTTCGGCTGCTATATTCGCTTATTGCACGAATGCCGAAAGCATGACTATATGGAAAGATGTATCAGGACTTATGAATGCCGACCCGAAACGCATGAAGGATACGCGGAAACTTGAATGCGTTCCATACAAAGAGGCAATGGAACTTGCTTATTACGGAGCCTCGATTATACACCCAAAGACCGTAAAACCCTTGGAGAACAAAAGTATTCCTCTTTACGTGAAAAGTTTCAATACTCCGCAACAACAAGGCAGCGTAATAACGGATTGCGAAAACCCCGTTCCCACCGTGCCTAATTACATCTTCAAAGACAACCAAACACTCCTATCCATATTTCCGAAAGATTTCTCTTTCATTGCAGAAGATAAGGTTTCGGCAATATTCGACATTCTTTCATCTTTCGGAATCAAGGTGAACATGATGCAAAACTCGGCTTTGAGTTTTTCCGTTTGCTTCGACAAAAACGACAATCTGCTACAAGAACTTATCGAAGCACTACAACAAAGTTACAATGTAAGGTATAACAACTCCTTGGAGCTGATAACAATCCGTCATTACGAAGCCAACTCTCTGGCAAAAGCCATAGACATCGGTCTTTACAATGTTCTGATTGAGCAAAAGAGCCGTGTAACCCAACAATACCTAATCGAAAGAAAAGCCGACACCCGTAAGGAAATGCCTTAGGGACGGATAAATCATGCGACCGAGGCTTTCGACCCTTTCTTTCGTAAGCCACTCCACACGTTCTATCCCCTCTTCTTTTTGAGGTACAAGAAGTTCGTTCGATTTCGCACGCATGTCATACCAATGCGTTTCTTTGATTTCCCGCCTGCCGTTCATACTATATACATGGTAAGTAATGCCGAGTTTTTCTCCCGATTTCGGATTTTTAAGTCCCGTTTCCTCCTCCACTTCTCTTACTGCGGTATAGTCCAACTCCTCCCCATCTTCCCAATGTCCCTTCGGCAAATCCCAATGTCCGGAACGATAAATAAAGAGATACTCACCTCTCTCGTTTCGTACCAGACCGCCTGCCGCCTGTACAAAAACAAGCCCCTCGATAGCCTTGGCGAACACCTCTTTCACGGTCAAACTTTTAACAATAATTGTGATATTCTCACGACATTTCTCTTTGAAAAATCTCGCGAAATCAATCGAATCGACGTTCTTTTCGTCGCACTCCATCACCCTCTCATTTTCCGAAACAAATCGGGCAAAAGAGGCATTTACTATACAAACCCTATTGTGTTTGTTGAAAATATCGTACCTTTGCATCATGATTTTGAATAAAGAAACAGCCGAACAAGCAGCTCGATTTCTATTGCAAATTAAAGCAATAAAATTGAATAATGAAAGCCCTTTCACTTGGGCTTCGGGAAGAAAGTCCCCTATTTACTGCGATAACAGGGTTACTTTGTCATATCCCGACATCAGAACTTTCATTCGCCAACAGTTTGTTGCAATCGTCAACGAGCAATTTGCCGATGTCGATGTGATTGCAGGCGTTGCAACAGGCGGAATTGCACAAGGCGTATTGGTCGCACAAGACCTTGGAAAGCCTTTTGTATATGTAAGACCGGAAGAAAAGAAACACGGTTTGGGTAACAAGGTAGAGGGAGATTTGAAAAGCGGACAGTCCGTCGTGGTCATAGAAGACCTTATTTCCACAGGTAAAAGCAGTCTGCAAGTAGTGAAAACACTTCGTGAAGTAGGATGTTCCGTAAAGGGCATGGCAGCCATCTTTACCTATAATCTGGAAGTGGCAAAACAAGCCTTCATAGAAAGCGATGTAAGTTTGAACACAATAACGGATTATCACACGCTCATCGACATAGCGGCGAAAGAAAACTTCATCAAACAAGAAGACCTTGTGTCGCTGACCGAATGGAGAAAAAATCCGGAATTGTGGTCGGAACAGAGAATGAACAAGTAATGTTTTTTGGTTTTATTAAACAGGGCGTGATGCGACGAGCATTTCAACGCCCTTTATTTTTGGCATCGAATGGTAAAAACAGAGAGTAAGAAAACGGAAATAGGAAGAAATGTGGAGTTCGTGTTCGATTATGTGAGCAACTTCTCCAATTTCTCACTTATGGCAAACGACAAAATAGAAAATTTCAAAGCAACAGAAGACAGATGTAGTTTCACAATAAAGGGAATAGGCGATTTCGGTTTGAAAATAATAGGTCGCATTCCATACGAAAAGATAACAGTGGCAAGCGACCCCGAGGTGCAATCCTCCATGCCCTTGAATTTTATCTTGAACCTGAATTTCGAGAAAACGGAAGCCTACAAATGCAACGTTACTGCCGTCATCGAACTCGATGTACCGCAAATAATGGCAATGATGATAAAGAAACAGCTCGAAAAAGCTGCAGACACATTGGTTGAAACATTGAAACAAAGAATGGAAATGATGATGTAATCGTCAGTTCTTCCTTTTAAGCACAACAAAACGCCGAAAGAGAAAGTTCTTTCGGCGTTTTATTTTTGCGAAATGGCGTTTCGTTCAGAGAATGTCGAAATCGTGTTTCATCGGATTGTTAGTCATGGGCAGCAAACAGAGCGAATATGTGTGCGAAAACTTTTATTGCGTCTTTCCCTAAAAATCATTTTGTAATTAGCTGACTTTTTCGTATTTTTGCAGTTTGATTTCGGCTTCGTCCGTCTTGTGGCAATGACGGTGTAAAGGGTCGAAGATTGCTTATATTGGGAAATAAGTACACTGAAAGAGATATGGAAAAAAGCAAAATAGGCTTGGATTTTACGAAAGTGGCTTACGCAAAGAAACTTGCGAAGACCATTTCCGATCAGGTGCAGGACTTTGTAGATGGTTACTCGACTGTTGCCTGCGAGAGAACGTTATGCCGGTTGATGGGCATAGACGGAATTGATGAGAGCGGCGTTCCAATGCCGAACGTATTGGTCGATTATTTGAAAGATAAGGGTATGCTTGCCAACGGTGTGTTGCCTGTATTGGGAAACGCAGTTATGCAGACGGGAAAAACCCCGAACGAGATTGCTGAGGCGGTTTCCAAAGGCACTTTGGATATAAGCACTCTTCCGCAGGGCGATGCAGAGAAAGCGAAAGCGGCTTTGCAACCGTTCATCGACCAATCGATGCAAAGAATTTCTGCAAACAGAAAACGTAGGGAGAATTATATTGCAACCATAGGCGAGGGTAGAAAGCCCTACCTATATATTATTGTTGCAACAGGAAACATCTATGAGGACGTTGTACAGGCACAAGCAGGTGCAAGGCAGGGTGCGGACATCATTGCCGTTATCAGAACGACGGGACAGTCGCTTTTGGACTACGTTCCTTATGGTGCAACAACCGAAGGTTTCGGCGGAACATTTGCAACGCAGGAGAACTTCCGCATAATGCGTAAAGCATTGGATGAAGTCGGCGAAGAGGTCGGTCGTTACATCAGATTATGTAACTATTGTTCCGGTTTGTGTATGCCGGAGATAGCCGTGATGGGTGCATTGGAGGGCTTGGACGTAATGTTGAACGATGCCTTGTACGGAATTTTGTTCAGGGACATCAATATGCAAAGGACGCTTGTCGATCAGTACTTTTCAAGAGTGATAAACGGCTTTGCTGGTGTCATAATCAACACGGGAGAGGACAATTACCTTACAACGGCGGATGCTTTTGAGGAAGCACACACCGTTTTGGCTTCCGATCTGATAAACGAACAACTTGCCTTTGCGGCAGGATTGCCGGAGGAACAAATGGGATTGGGACATGCCTTCGAGATGACGCCGGATTTGGAAAACGGTTTCCTTTATGAGTTGGCTCAGGCTCAGATGATAAGAGAGATTTTCCCTAAAGCTCCTTTGAAATACATGCCTCCGACAAAGTTTATGACCGGAAACATTTTCCGAGGACATATTCAGGACGCTTTGTTCAATGAAATATCGATATGGACAGGTCAGGGATTGCAACTGTTGGGTATGATGACTGAGGCAATTCACACTCCGTTCATGTCAGACCGTTATTTGTCGATAGAGAACGCACAATATATTTTCCGAAACATGCGAAATCTTGGAGATGATGTGGAGTTCAAGAAAGACGGAATCATGCAAACCAGAGCGAGAAAGGTATTGGACGATGCCATCGCTTTGTTGGAAAGAATGACGAAAGAGGGTCTTTTCTCTGCATTGGAGAAAGGTATATTTGCGGACATAAAACGTCCGCGTAACGGCGGAAAAGGATTGGCGGGAGTGTTTGAAAAAGGCGAGCATTACTACAATCCGTTTATTGATTTAATGAAAGGAAAAGGAGGACAACAATAATGAGCGGCGGATTATATTCAATGGAGGCAAAGAACTTCGATACGGAGCTTGACCTCACAAAAGTAAAACCATACGGAGATACAATGAACGATGGTAAGACACAGTTGAGTTTTACCCTCCCCGTTCCATGCGGAGATGAAGCCATAGAGGCTGCGAAACAGTTGATGAAAAAAATGGGATTCGAGAATCCGCAGGTTGTTTTCTACAAAGAGTTGACCAAAGGCTTCACTTTCTTCAACTGCTACGGCAGTTCGACTCACACGGTCGATTATACGACGATACATGTGCCGAAAGTGGAATCCAATACCATGGACATGCATGAATGCGATGAGTTCATAAAGGAGAAAATCGGCAGAAAGATAGTAATCGTCGGAGCGTCCACGGGAACAGATGCCCACACCGTGGGAATAGATGCCATAATGAACATGAAAGGTTACGCAGGCCACTACGGCTTGGAGCGTTACGAAATGGTGGAAGCCTTGAACATGGGGGCGCAAGTGCCTAACGAGGAATTCATCGCAAAGGCTCTGGAGATGAAAGCCGATGCCCTTTTGGTATCTCAAACGGTTACTCAAAAAGATGTGCATATCAAGAACCTTACGGAACTGGTTGAAATGTTGGAGGCGGAAGGTTTGAGAGATAAAGTGATATTATGTTGCGGCGGAGCGAGAATAACCCACGAACTTGCCAAAGAATTGGGCTATGACGCAGGCTTCGGAATGAACACATACGCCGATGACGTTGCTTCTTACATAGCAGAAGAATTGGCACGCCGCATGGGCAAATAACATAATGAAGAACGAAGAAGACATTTCGCCGATTGAACAGGCGGTTTGACTGAAAGACTGCATTGAAAAGTCAAAAGAAAGGACTTCTTCGTTCAAAGCATGTTTCCGTCATGCGATAAAGTAAGAATAAAAATAACAAACATACAGCTATGGAAAAAAATCAGATGAGAGAAGTGATAGCAAGGCGTGCTGCCTTGGAACTTCAAGACGGATTCGTAGTTAATTTGGGAATAGGCATACCGACTTTGATACCCAATTATCTGAAACCCGGTGTCAAAGTGCTTTTACAAAGCGAGAATGGTTTGATCGGAATGGATTCCGATGCCAAACCGGGAGAGGAAGATCCCGAACTTATAAACGCAGGCGGCGGATATGTAACTATGATTGACGGTGCGGCTACTTTCGATTCGGCCACTTCATTTGCCATAATCAGAGGAGGACATGTCGATGCTTCCATTCTCGGAGCCATGCAGGTAGATGAGCAAGGCGATTTGGCGAATTGGATGATTCCGGGCAAAAAAATCCCGGGAATGGGTGGTGCAATGGATTTGTTGGTAGGTGCAAAGCGTGTTATTCTTGCAATGGAGCATACAGCCAAAGGCAATCCGAAAATATTGAAGAAGTGTACGCTTCCGCTCACAGCCAAAGGTCAGGTCAATATGATAATAACCGAAATGGGTGTCATGGAGATTACGCCGAAAGGCATAGTGCTTAAAGAAATCCATCCCGACTTTACCGTCGAGCAGGTTAAGGCTGCAACCGAGGCTGATTTGATAATAGCAGAGGATTTGAAACCAATGCTTCAATAAACCAACGAAAAGATGGAAAAGATAAAGCAAGGGGATACCTACGAGCTTGCGACACGTTTCACACAAGAGCAGGTGAACGCTTTTGCCGCATGTTCATTGGACAATAATCCCATTCACATCAATCCGGAGTACGCAGCGAAAACTCCTTTCGGTAAACCGATAGTACATGGTTTCTTTGCGGGAGCCGTGTTTTCAAGAGTTTTCGGAACAATGTGGCCCGGTGAAGGAACGATATACATAAGCCAGCAGATGAGTTTCCGAGCTCCTGTTTTCGTGGAGAACGATTACATTGCCAAATTCGAGGTCTTGGAAGCCGATGCGGTGAAACATCGCGGACTAATCAAGACCACATTGGTTGAAAAAGCCACGGGCAAAGAGGTAATCACGGGAGAAGCAAAGTTGATGCACACCGAAAGATTTTAATAATAACAAAAACATACAGCAATGAAGAGATTGGAAAATAAAGTTGCCATCATCACCGGAGGAACAGCCGGTATCGGTGCGGCAGCCGCAAAGAAATTCGCACAAGAGGGTGCAAAAGTAACGGTTTGGGCAAGAAATGCCGAAAAAGGTAAGGCGTTCGTTGAATCAATGGCAAAGGAAGGCTACACAATATGCTTTGATGCCGTTGATACATCTAATTATGAGCAAGTTGTTGCAGCGACAAAGAGAGTGTTCGACGCAAACGGCAAAATCGATATATTGATTAACAACGCCGGAATTACCAACGATGCCACTTTGAAGAAGATGACGCCCGAACAATGGCAAAGTGTAATCGACATAAACCTTACGGGAACATTCTATTGCACCAAAGCCGTTAACCAATACATGGTTGAAGCCGGTTGGGGCAGAATTATCAACGTATCTTCCGTTGTCGGATTATACGGAAACTTCGGACAAACCAACTATGTTGCCACAAAAGCCGGTGTCATAGGAATGACCAAAACTTTGGGAAGAGAGTTGGGCAAGAAGGGTGTTACTGTAAATGCAGTTGCTCCGGGATTCATTGCAACGGATATGGTTGCAAAAATGCCTGAAGACGTATTGAAAGGAATGATAGCAAAGGTTCCTGTCGGAAGACTTGGAAAGCCTGAGGACATTGCCAATGCCTTCTGCTTCCTTGCCTCAGATGAAGCTGCATACGTTAACGGAGCAGTATTGTCTGTTGATGGCGGTATGACAGTGTAAAATCTTGATTTGTATAATCGGGGAAAGAAGTCTGTTTTCGGGCAGACTTCTTTCTTTTTTACCCGTATTCGATTATCTTTATCAACTAAAAGTGCCATATAACGAGTACCGCTGTCATCATCTCAGCCTGCGAGCATTCTTGTTTTGGAAAATCCAAAACCCAAACGCCGTTTGAGAAAATTCTTCCGACGTTTCGATTTTTCCTTTTGGCGATTCAATTTCGTGTAACGCCGTTTTGATTTTTCGGGTGGGAAATCATGGTGCAACGAAATCTGATTTACGTCTTTCGGCGAACCATATTTGTGCTTCTTTTGCGGCGTTTGTATATTTTTTCGGTATGTATAGTTTATTCCAAAGCCTGTAAAAATACCGCAGCCATTGCCTGTAACGGTATGTTTTCAGGTTGTGCATGCGATAAATATGCATTGCGTCCTCCGTTCTTTTGATGTACATCTTCAATCCGCCGCTTGTGCTTACTCCTCCTATTCTGTTGGTGAGCATTACTTTGTCGATATATCGTGCTTTCACCTTTTCGATGTACAACATCCTTAACAGAAGTTCGAAATCACCCCCCCGATTATAGTCAGGCTTTATATAGCCGTATTTTTCGTAGCATTCCTTTTTCATGTAGAAGGTTTCATGGTCGGGGATATAGCCGTACAGCAACCATTTCGGCTTGAAGTGTTTGTTTGAATAGCACCTGACGGGGCTAAAGACATCATTTGCTTCAACATAATAGGAATCGGCATAAACAGCTTCCGTATCGCTGTCGGCGAAGCTTTCGGCTATTGTAGCAATGCAGTCTTCGGAATTGAAGAAATCGTCGCTGTTGAGAATGCCCACGACCTCCCCACTTGCCATTGCTATGCCTTTGTTCATGGCATCATACAATCCGTTATCTTTTTCGGAGATGTATTTCATTTCTTTGCCGACTTGGCGGAATTTGCCTTTGTATTCGTCCAACAAATCGAGTGTTCCGTCTGTCGAACCGCCATCTATGACTATGTATTCAAGCTCGGAATGCGTCTGCCAAAGGACGGAATCCATGGCATCTTCAATAAAATGAGCTCTGTTTAGGGTCGGTGTGATTACTGATACTTTCATGGTACTTGGAATTGTCGTTCCTGCTATGTGCTTCTGTATTGCATGACAGAGAAACGAAAAAAGAGAGTTTGTTTGAAACTCTCCTTTGTGTCGATTCTTTCATCTGTCGATTTTCATCCTTGACTTATCTCAATATCTCCCTGTGATGATGCTGTGCAGAGGAATATGCGTCACATGTTTTGTGGGAACAAGATGTCAAGAGGATACCGAACGCAGATAAAGCCAAAAGGCATACGAATATTTTCTTCATTTCTTATTATGTTTTATGTCTATGAACGATTGAAAGAATGTTTTAGTCTGTCATTTACCGTGTTTCATCGTTTTTTATCCGAAATGGTATTGTTTTCCACGCAACAAAGGGTTGTTTATTCGTCTTTCGATTTGCTTTCTCTGATGTAATGCGGAAGTGTTTCGGGCAATACGATAGACATTTCGACCAATCCGGCGAACTCTCCGTTCTCATACCATGGCGATTGGTAGATAAGTTTCTTCAATCCTTCTTTTTCAATGGTGTAAGCGTTGGTCTTGCCCTCGCTCATCAGTTCTTTGATGATTTTTCTTGCCCTTTCGGGGTGGCAATCCATGAGTTGCCTGCCGATAAGTTGCTTCCCGCCGTTTTTTTCGTAGGTATTCGCACTGCGTTTGTTCATATCGATTATTTTTCCGTCCTTATCGCAAACGGTTATTGCCACAAAGGGCAGTTCTTCCGACCATTTATCCATTTCTTTCGTGCTTTTGTTTATAAAAAGAACCCGCAGCGGTTCACGTACGTGCCGGTCTGCGGGTAATTTGTATGAGAACAGTTTAATCTATTTGCATGATAGGGCTGCCAATGCGATGGAATACATCTTCGTTTTTGTGCTGTCGCCTCTTGAAGACAAGACGCAAGGGACTTTTGCTCCCACAACCATTGCCGCCAATTCTGCCTTGGCAAATTTGGTGCATGATTTGTAGAATACGTTTCCTGCTTCGATGTTAGGCCATACCAAACAATCGGCATCTCCTGCCACTTCGCCTTTCAATTTCTTGATTGTGGCACTTTCTTTGTCTATCGCAACGTCCAATGCCAAAGGTCCGTCGATGATGGCTCCCTTTATCTGACCGCGGTTGCCCATGGCAGCGATAAGGGCTGCATCGACGCATGAAGGAATGCCTACGCTCATTTGCTCTGTCGGAGCTATCATTGCTACTTTCGGAGTTTCGATTCCGAGCGTCTTGGCAGTGTTGATGACGTAATTACATATTGCCGTCTTTTGTTTGAAATCCGGTGCAGGGATAACGGCAACGTCGGAAGTAATCAACAATTTGTGATAAGTAGGAACCTCAAATACGGTTACGTGGGAAAGAACGGGTTTACCGCCCGGCATCAAGCCTTTTTCCTTGTTAAGGATTGCTCTCATGTATTTGTCTGTGGAGCAAAGACCTTTCATTAAGATGTCGCCCTCTCCTGCGTTAATCAACTCGACTGCCTTGTTTGCCGCAGCTTGTTCGTTAGCCTCTTGAACGAGTTTGAACTTGTTTACATCGATTCCCTCTTTCGCACAAACGGACTTTATCGTCTCTATATCGCCGACCAAAGTCGCTTCGATAATACCCAAATCCATTGCCATGGAAGTTGCTCCGATTGTGTGAGGATCGTTTGCGAATGCAGCAACCAACCTTTTCTTGCCTCTCTGCTTTACAGCGTCGATAAGCTCATCTAACTTCTTTATCATCACTATATGTTTTAATTTATCTTTTCTCCGAATGAGACTGCAAAGTTACTGCAATAATTCGATAGGACAAAGCAAAAGAAAGGAAATCTGAACAAAGAGTGCCGACAAAACGCCGTTTCGGAAAAATAAAACGCCGAAAGAATTTCCGGAAACGGCGTTCCGTCAAATTCTTTCGGCGTTTTATTTTCTTGCAGGTGTCGGATAGAGGTTACAGGCTTATGAAAGGACTTGTCAATCCGTAAATGTATGTTCCGATTCAAATGATTTCAAAAAGTTTTTATCACTCTCGGCACATAAAAAGCACATCGCAAGAAAACACTTCTCTATTCGGATTGAAATGGAAGAGCCTTCTTGCGATGTCTTACGCAATCGTGAATTGCAAAATCAGTATTCAAAATTCATTCCTTCATCTGTATTAAAGTCCGTATCGATGGAAGAGGTTTGGCTTACGCTGTTTCTCTCCCCGTTTCTTTGCAAAGAGACAATCATTGCACCTACCATTTTGGTCATCTCGACCAAAGTTTCACGCGATTGGTCGTATTGGGATTGATCAAACACCCCGTCCTTGTACGCCAGAGTGGAAAGCACAACGCAGTTCCTGATAGCACTCTTGGCATCTTTCAAAAACTGTATGAATTGCGGCTTATGCCTTGCCGAACCCTCTGCTATGTTTTCCGCAACCTTTGCGGCAGAGGTCGATAACGGTTGAAGAATGACTTTCTTTTCAAATTCGCTTGCCGTTTGTGTTTGTTGCATCGTCCACACAAAGTAGTCCAATGCCTTGTCGTAAACTCTCAAATCCTCAAATCTGAAGAAACTGACTGTTCTAGCCTGATTTTCCATAAAAATTAAATTGTATGCTTGGTTAATAGTCTATTTTATTCCTGCGAAATACTTCATGAATTGAACACGATGGAAAGTCGACGAATTGTTATTCTTTTCCACGGCAAGTTTTCCTCTGAAATCATCTATGCTCTTGAAGTTCTTTTCTTTCATCCAACTTTCGAGCAAAGCGTTTGCCTCCGATATGAATTCCGTTCCCTGTTCATACAGTGCAGAAACGACCTGAACGGTCGATGCTCCTGCCAAAAGAAGTTTTATAACGTCCTGCGGTTTATGCACTCCGCCACCCGAAGTCAGCGGACAATGTATTATGTTCGACAGAATGGCAGTCCATCGGATTACACGAGGCAAATCGCTCGGCGAAGAGAAGACATTCGCCGGTTCCGTGCAGATTTTGTCGATGTTTATGTCCTGTGAAGCGAAACGATTGAAGATATGCAGATTGGCAATACCCATCCATGAAAGTTTCTGAGCAAAACGAGCAAGAGAAGAGAAGTAAGAACTGATTTTTATAGAAATCGGTATCGACAAAGCACGCTTTATGCTCTGTATGACGTCCTCATAAAACCGCTCGACATCGTCCGTGGTCAGGTTAACGTCGGAAGGAAGCACGAACATATTCAATTCCACCCCGTCGGCACCAGCCTGCTCCATTCTTCCTGCCAATGAAATCCATTGAGAAGCCGAAACGCAGTTCACACTTGCGATAATGGGAATCGACAACTCGCTTTTGGCGGTTTTTATCAAATTCATATATTTATCCAAGGATTGTTCCTTTGTGTGAGACACCACGTAATCGTATGTTTCAGGCGAAAAACCGAAATTTGAAGACATCTTCAAGGAATTGGTCATCTCTTGCAAAATCTGTTCTTCGAAAACGGATTTCAAGATTACAGCACCCGCACCCGCTTCTTCTATCTTCTTCAATGTCGCAAGGTCGGACGTCAAACCGCAACTCCCTACGACAACAGGGCTCTTTATCCTCACCCCCATGAAATTGGTCGTAATATCCATAACTCCCGTATTTAGGAGGCAAAGATATAAAAACATTCTTATACAACCAATCAAATGCTTGAAAATCTGCAAAAATATTCTTTTCCGATAGGTCTGACAACGAAAAAACACACCGTATGAATACAATTTTCGACCAAAAGGCCTTTCCTTTCAAGAAGAAAATGTATCTTTGCACACCAAAAGGAGTTAACGAAAAACACGGTAAACAAAATGGATACAGAAAACAACATCAGAAACACGGAAAATCAAGAAGAAAAGAACTTTAACGTCGGAGCGTTGGTAACAAACACGGAACAATTCTTGGAAAAGAATCGAAAGATAATAATAATTGCTTTGGCTGTTGTGGTCGTAGGTATTGCTGCTTACTTCGGATATAAACATTTATATGCGATACCAAGAGAGAAAAATGCACAAGCCGAGTTGTTTGCGGCACAACAATATTTTCAAAACGAGGATTATGACAAGGCTCTCAAAGGAGACGGCAAGCATGCAGGTTTAATAAATATCGTAGATGAGTATGGCTCGACCAAAAGCGGCAAATTGGCAGCCTATTATGCAGGTAATATTTATCTTCAAAAGGGAGAGTATCAGAAAGCAATAGATTATTTGAACAAGTTCTCACCTGATGACATGTTGATGAAGTACCAAACCAAAGCATTGGTAGGAGACGCATACGCAGAGTTGAATCAGTTGGACAAAGCAATATCTGCATATAAGGAAGCAGCAAAAGTCGACAACGATATAACGACTCCGTTCGTTCTTTTGAAGATGGGACAAATCTATGAGATGCAACAAAAGAACAAAGAGGCTTTGGAATGCTATAAAAGCATAAAGAAAGACTATCCGAACTCAATGGAATTCAGAGAAGTCGAGAAATACATTTCCAGAATGGAAGCTCTGTTGAAATAACAAACTTCTTAATCGAATCAGAATAAAGGGAGACATACAGATGTCTCCCTTTAATTTTGCCTTTGCCTCAGTTTCTCCTAATCCAAAGGCATTTCGACACTAACGAAACGCCGGAAGAATTTTCTCTTTCGGCGATTCATTTCGATGAGACGGCGTTTGGTTATGTCGGTGTTGCTTGTGAGGTTTTTCTTATCTTTGCATTGTGTTTTCGTTCGGCGTTTTGCAGGCTTGAAAGGTGCAATGTCGAACATTGATGGACGAAAAATTCATTGCTTATGGATAAGGCGGAGAAAAAAGAGAAGAAGTATGTGGGCTTTTTCGGCAGATGCAATGTCGGAAAGAGCAGTTTGATAAATGCTCTCACGGGTCAGAGTGTTTCAATTGTGTCCGAGGAGAGCGGAACGACCACGGATGTGGTCAGAAAGAGTATGGAATTGTTCGGTTACGGGGCTGTGGTGCTTGCTGATACGGCAGGCTTGGACGATATGACGGATTTGGGACGTCAGAGAGTGAAAAAGTCCATGCTGGAGTTGCAAAGGGTCGATGCTGCCGTGCTTGTGATAAGCGAAAACAGGTTTTCGGATTTGGAAAAGGGCTTCTTGCGGGAATGCAAACGCTTTGATGTACCGTGTCTTGTGGTTTATAACAAACAGGACGTATGCAAGGTAGATGCCGATGTGTTGGCGGAAGTAACGAAAGCGGGTTCGGGTGAAGCATTGGTGTTGGAAAATCATTCCAAGGAGGTCATGCTTGCTTTGGCAGAAAGAATCGGGAAAATGCTCAAAGGGGAGGAAAATGAGAAACGCACGTTATTGCAAGGGGTTGTTGCAGGTGGCGAACTCGTTTTGCTGGTTACTCCTATCGATTCGGCGGCTCCGCATGGCAGGTTGATATTGCCGCAGGTGCAACTGATAAGGGAGGTTTTGGATCAGAACTGTGTGTGCATGGTGGTGAAAGAAACGGAGTTGGAATACGTTTTGAATAAAAAGGGAATAAAGCCGGATTTGGTTGTTACGGACTCGCAGGTATTCGCCATGGTGAATGCCATTGTTCCGAAAAGCATTCCATTGACGAGTTTTTCCATTTTGTTGGCGAGAATGAAAGGTATGTTCGAGGCATACTTGAAAGGAACGCCTTACTTGGACAAGTTAAAGGACGGCGACAGGGTATTGATGTTGGAAAGCTGCACTCACCAGCCGACATGCGAGGATATAGGCAGGGTGAAATTGCCGAAACTCATCCGCAAATACACAGGGAAAGACGTCGAGTGCGAAGCAGTGAGCGGATTGGACGATATAGAAACACCGTTGAAGGAATTTGCCTTGATTATTCAATGCGGCGGTTGCGTTGCAACAGAGAAGCAGCTCCGTTCAAGGCTCAAACCGGCTTTGGAAAACGGCATTCCGGTAAGCAATTACGGCTTGGCGATAGCTTACATGAACGGAATATTCGAACGTGCAACAGAGATATTCAAATAAAACCGTACGCAATTTTTGGCAATTACGCAGGAAAAGCGTAATTTTGAACTTTCTAAGAAACCGATCGAGATGAAGAGAATATTTTTCGTTGCAGGCTTTTCCCTTTTGCTCGCATGTTCGTGCGGTAAGGCTTTATACTCTCATTATGATTACGATGAGGTGGCTTACTTCTATGCAAAACAGGAAAAATCCTTGGAAGGAAAGGACTTGAAAAAGCTGACAAAATCATACAAACGCATTGTGGAACACCCGAAAGGGGCAAACAACGTGCCACCTCCGGGGGCGTATGCCGACTATGCCTATCTGCTTTTCCTGCAAGGCAACAAAGAGGAAGCCAAAACATATTTTCAAAAGGAGTATATAACGTATCCGGAAAGCAAAGTTTATGTCGAATCCCTTATGCAAAAGTTAGGACTATGAAAAAAAGTATCATAATATTATTCGCATTGCTGTTTATCGGAGCGGGTGCAGGCTTCGCACAGGTGGAAGAGGTATTGCAACAATCGGACAGCAATGTCAGCGTAATGGACAAAAAGACTCAAAAGAGGTATCTGAAAGAGCTTGAAAAGGAACACGAGGACACGAGCGAAAAAAAGGAGAACTTCATAAAGAGAACGTGGCATAAGGTCTTTCCGAAGAAGGTCGAAAGAGAGGTTTCTTATCATCTGATGTATCAAGAGAAGCCTAAAACCATCATGGTCATGTATCCGTGGAACAGAAGCAAGGAGAAGTTCGCCGATGAGATGTTTTATGTCTCCGTATGCAAAGAGCTGATGAACAAGGGCTATTATGTACTTCCTGTATTGACCACTTTGGACGCTTATAAAGCCGACACCATGTTCAATTCCCGTTATTGCGAACAATCGGACAGCAGAAAATACCTCAAATCGCACGGAGTGGATGCCGTTTTGTACATAACCGTTTACTCCGTCAAGAAAGAATGGTGGACGACGAACGTAAACATGAACGCACAGTACGATTTGATTTCCACAAAGACCGGAGAGACATTGTTTTCCCGCCATTCGGATTTCAATTACGACTCTCAAATGCCACCGAAATCAAAGAGCGATAACGGCTTGATAAGTGATGAAAAAGAGAACAACCATCTCGGAATAAGCGAACAAATGCAGACTTATACCTTCTCGGATTTTCCTATCGGACCATACCATAAGGATTACCTGATGGACCAAAAGAAATTCTCGCACAAGAAAGAAATGAAGTATAAAGTCAAGATAAAGCCGAGTTGATATGGCAAAAGAGAAAACCGCTTTCTTTTGTCGCGAATGCGGAGCCAAATCCGCTGTATGGATCGGACGTTGTCCGCAATGCGGAGCGTGGAATTCATACGAGCAGGAAGTCATTCACCACAGTGCAACAGGAAGGCGGACTTCCGAAAAAGCCGTTACCATGCTGATGAGCAGAATCGAATGTGCGGGAGAGCAGCGTATAGACTTGAAAGACGATGAATTGAACAGAGTTTTGGGCGGCGGTCTCGTCGTGGGAAGCGTTGTTTTGATGGGTGGAGAGCCGGGAATAGGCAAAAGCACGCTTCTTCTCCAAACGGCATTGAATTGCAAGGACAAAAGAGTGCTTTATGTCAGCGGTGAGGAGAGTGCAGGGCAGATAAAGATGAGAGCGGAACGCATAAACAGAATGAACGGAAACTGTTATGTGCTGACGGAAACCTGTGTGGAAAACATAGTCGAGCGAGCCGATGAGGTGAAAGCCCAAATCATCATAGTGGATTCCATTCAAACCATGACGACTGCCGATATCGACTCTTCGGCAGGCAGCATCTCGCAAATAAGGGAAAGTGCCGCCCGATTGAGCAACTACGCCAAGCAAACCGCAACGCCTGTGATAATTGTCGGACACATAACAAAGGACGGCAGTATAGCGGGACCGAAAATTTTAGAACACATGGTGGATACAGTATTGCAGTTCGAGGGAGAGAGAAACTACGGATACAGGATTGTTCGTTCGATAAAAAACCGTTTCGGTTCGACTCAGGAGTTGGGAATTTACGAAATGCAATCATACGGTTTGAGACAGGTGAGCAATCCCTCCGAAATACTCATGTCTAACAACGGAGAGGAACTATCCGGCACCGCAATAGCTGCCACCATGGAGGGAAACCGTCCGCTGTTCATAGAAACGCAGGCTTTGGTTGCCAATTCCTATTATTCCTCAGCCCAAAAAAATGCGACAGGCTTCGATTTGAGAAGATTGAGCATGCTGTTGGCTGTATTGGAAAAGCGTGTAGGCATAAAGATTGGGGCGAAAGACATATTCCTCAACATAGTCGGAGGCTTGAAAGTATCCGATCCAGCCATCGACCTTGCCGTTGTTGCCGGTCTTATTTCCTCAGGGGAAGATATTGCGATAAATAACCGCCATTGCTTTGCCGCAGAAGTGGGATTAAGCGGCGAATTAAGAGGAGTAATCAAAATCGAACAACGCATAAACGAAGCTGCCAAACTCGGATTCGAGAGGATTTACATCGCCAAAGGCAATGCGAAAAATCTTTCGCAAGCAGGAAAGAACATAGAAATCGTTTCACTTGGCAAAATAGACGAGTTGTTGCCGTATATCCTGAATTGAAAGCAGTGAAACGACCTTAGGCTGCACTAAGCCTTAGCATGCCTTTTCACGAACCTTGTAACCTCTCCTATAATCAGGACAAGAGAAGTGGAAACTATTATTCCGAACCAGTCTTGCGGCTTTATAGGCGTTACATCGAACATCTTACCGCCGAAGCTCACTATAAACACCTGTCCTACCAGTATAAGAGCGGCGATAAACAGGAAACTGTTGCAGTTTTTGAAATGAAAGAAATCACGCTTGCTCAAATACGCTTTCGCATTGAACATATTCCAAAACTGCATCAGCACGAAAATGGTAAAGAAAAGGCTTTTCTCATAAGCGGACAGATGTGCCGTTGCCTTATATTCGCCAAAGAGTAAAATATCTTTCATATTCTGTATGTCGTAATGCTGAAAAACGTAAAGCAATACCATAAGGACGAAGAAGAAGACGGCTCCTACTCCGAGAATACCCTTACGCATGGATTTTGTAATGATGAAATCTTTTCTCTTTCGGGGAGGATTGTTCATCACTCTTTCGTCCGGCGGAAGCGAAGCCAAAGCCATTGCGGCAAAAGTGTCCATTATAAGATTTACCCACAGCATTTGAGTTACCGTAAGCGGCGATTCCTTGCCCATGAATGCCCCGAAAAGGACAATGAAACAAGCAACCACGTTTATCGTCATTTGAAAAAGAATGAACCTTTGTATGTTTTGATACAGGCTTCTGCCCCACATAACGGCTCGAACTATGGAATTGAAAGAATTATCCGTTATCGTGATGTCGCTTGCCTGCTTTGCAACGTTTGTGCCATCGCCCATGGACAAACCCACTTGGGCGGATTTCAAGGCAGGTGCGTCATTCGTTCCGTCGCCTGTTACTGCCACGACACAGCCTTCCTCCTGCAATGTCTCGACAAGCAGTTTCTTATCCATGGGTCTTGCTCTCGAAATGATTTTCAAGTCTTTTATTCTTTTCTTCAAATCTTCATGCGGCATGGAAGAAAGTTGCTCACCCGTTATTACGCTGTTCTCATCGTTTGTTCCTTGCAATAATCCTATTTGTTCGGCTATTGCTTTTGCCGTAACCGATGTATCGCCGGTTACGACCTTTATGTCTATGCCGGCATTAAGGCATTCCTTAACGGCATCTGCCACACCGGCTCTCACAGGATCGGTTATACCAACCATTCCCATGAAGCATAAATCACGCACGGCAAGTTTCCCGTCTTTTATCACGCCTTTGTCATCGTCCAATTCCCTGTATGCAAAAACCAACGTCCGCATTGCCTTGTTCTGAAAGTCGGACAGATTTGCTCTTACGCCATCTCTGTCGAAGCCCTGCTCGAAAGAAGTACACATTTGCAGCACGATTTCCGGTGCTCCTTTGACCAAAAGAATTTTTTTCTTGAAAACATTGGAGAAAATAACCGTTGCCATGTACTTATTCTCTGTCGTGAATGGCAGTTTCTCCAATACCTCGGTTTCGTTTCGGTATTTTATATAGTCGTATCCCTCGTCCTTCAACCACAAAAGCAAGGCTCCTTCCGTCGGATTGCCGATTACTTTTATTTTCCCGTCATCAAAGCAATCCAAATAGGCCGATGAGTTCAAGGAAAGGCTTTCCGCAACGAATTTATCTGCTTTCAAATGCTCGGGGAACAAAGCCGATGCCACCGTCATTTGGTTTTGTGTCAGCGTTCCGGTCTTATCCGTGCATATAACGTTTACGGCTCCCATCGTTTCGCAGGCATGCATACGTCTTACAAGGCTTTTGCTTTTCAGAAGCTTCTGCATGCTGTAAGCAAGGCTCAACGTAACTGCCATCGGAAGCCCTTCCGGCACTGCCACAACGACCAAAGTGATTGCTATCATGAGACTTTGAAGCATGTAAGTCAGAAATTCGATCCAATCGAACGAAGTCATGGTAAAGAAAAATATCGCAAGCCTGCCCGCCAACAGCAGAAAAGCCATGCAATAGCTTATCTTCGAAATCACGCCTCCCAGTTTCTCCAACTGTTCGTTAAGGGGTGTACGTATGGAATTGTCTATTTGACTTGCAGCAAAAACCTTTCCGGCTTCCGTGCGGTCGCCTACGGCAAACACCTTGCAGACCGCCTCCCCTTCCAAGACGTTCGAGCCTTTGTAAACTTTGTTTGAAGGAAATGTTGCCTCGCTATCGAACTCCTTTTCATCGGTTGTCTTGTTGCAAGAACTTTCTCCTGTGAGCGAACTCTCATCTACACGCAATCCCGTGGCTTCACAAAGAACGGCATCCGCACAAATTTCGTCTCCCGATGAGAGTACGAGAATATCCCCCACCACAATTTTGCTTTTATCCTCCTCTGTCAATTTTCCGTTTCGGTAAACCTTCACTTTCTCATGGTCGTTCACCTTGTTCAAAATCTCGAATTCCCCCTCCGCTTTATGCTCGAAGAAGAACGACAAGCCTGTCGAGAGGAATACTGCAACGAAAATTCCCACAGGTTCCAAGAAAGCCGTCGGCGAACCATGCACGAAATATTCGTAAAAGGAAATACCGAGACTCAGAACGGCTGCAACCAACAGCACAACTATGAGCGGGTCTTTGAATTTCTCGAAAAAAACAAGCCACAAGGACTTTTTCGCAGGAGGTGTCATTACATTCTCGCCGTATTTCAGGCGACTTTCTTCAACTTCTTGGTCGGACAGACCGACGTATTTGGTTTTCATACGGGTATTTCAAAATTCAGACAAATCGGATAACGCTTCCAAACATGGTATTATTATGAACAAACCGATAAAACAGGCATAAATCACCTCAAACGGTCGAAGAAAACAATTCCGAAAGGTAATTTGTTCTGTTTTCGATTGCTACGCAAACGGCGTTTGGCGATAATTGCATAACTTTGCAAAAACAAATTATATGGAACAAGGAATATATCCGCTGAAATTCCTGCCTCTGTTCAAACAAAGGATATGGGAGGGACACAAGATTGCAGATTTACTGGGTGTCGATTACTCACCGCTGCCCTCATGCGGCGAGTTATGGTGCTTATCCGGACTTCCGGAGCAGGAAAGCGTTGTTGCGAACGGCTTTTTGGCAGAGGCAAATATACGAGAGGTGATAGAAATGTACGCAGACGAACTTTTGGGCGAAGAAAACTACAACGAGTTCGGCGAAAACTTCCCTTTGCTTTTGAAAATACTCGATGCGGCGGACGACTTGTCCGTTCAGGTACACCCCGACGACGATTACGCCGAGCGTATCGGGCTTGACAACGGAAAGAACGAAATGTGGTACGTATTGCAAGCCGACAAAGGAGCCAGAATCAGCGACGGGTTCAACAAAAACATGACAAAAGCGGAGGTCATCAACAGAGTGAGAGAGGGAAACCTGCCTGAGGTTCTGAACACTGAGCCGGTGGAGAAAGGCGACCTCTTTTTCATACCTGCGGGAATGGTTCACAGTGCCGGCAAGGGCTGTCTTCTCGCCGAAGTCCAGCAAAGCAGCGATGTAACTTACCGTTTGTACGATTGGCAAAGGAAGGACGCAAACGGCAAAGAACGACCTCTGCACTTGGAACAGGCATTGCAGGTTTTGGATTTGAAGAGCCACAAACACTCCGGCAAGATACATTACCATTATCACCCGAACGAAACGACCAATATGCTGACCACGCCTTTCTTCACGGTCAACCACATACATTGTTTCCAAGGATTAAGAAAGGATTACAGTGCTTTGGACACGTTCGTTCTTTATTTCTGCATAGGAGGACAAGGCTTCATAAACACAGAAAGCGGAAGAATACCATTAAAAGCAAGCGAAGTCATCATGCTTCCGGCAGTATGTCAATCCGCCCTGATAGAACCTCAACCCTCATTGGAGATTTTGGAAATCTTTATAATATGACAGAGAGCCAAAACGGCACCCTGCCGCACTTCAAACAATAAAACAAACAACACATTATGGCACTTATTAAAAAAGTAAGGGGCATCGCACCCCGTTTCGGCGAAGAAAACTTCATTGCCGACAATGCAACGATAGTCGGAGACGTGCAAACAGGTTCGCATTGCTCCTTTTGGTTCAACTCCGTCGTAAGAGGAGACGTGGATAAGATAGTAATGGGCGATTACGTCAATGTTCAAGACGGAGCAATCGTACATTGCACCTATAAAACCGCACCCACAAGCATAGGCAACTATGTTTCGATAGCTCACAACGCCATAGTACATGGTTGCACAATCAAAGACAATGTACTCATCGGCATGGGTGCCATCGTAATGGACGGAGCCGTGGTGGAAAGCAACACAATCATAGCCGCCGGAGCTGTCGTTCTCGAAGGCACGCACTGCGAAGGCGGCAGTGTCTATGCAGGCTGTCCTGCCAAAAAGGTGAAAAGCATAGACCAAGAGCGATTGGAAGGAACCGTGAAGAGGATTTCCAACGCTTATCCAATGTACGCAAGCTGGTTCGACAAAGAATAAACCCGGCTTTCAGCCGCAAAAGCAGACAAAATTCACATGGTGAAAACCTGAACGCCGTTCCCATTTTCATGGAACGGCGTTCAGGTAAATTCTTTCGGCGTTTCAATTTGCCGAAACGGCTGTATGATTCAGCAAAGGTTCTATTCCTCCGTTTTTTCTTCCTCTTTATCCAAATCAATCATATTTTTGGAGTTGAGTATTTTGTACCACGAAAACAGTTTCTTCATATCGGAAAGATATACTCTGTCTTTGTCATAGTTGGGAAGGACTTGCTCCATGTATGCCCTCAGTTCCTTTTCGGGAGCTTTGTGATCTATGCAGTCTCCGCCGTTTTCTTTCTCATATATCTTTTGGAATACTTCTTTCAAAGGTATGTCATCGTCTGTTGTGAATATGCTGATGTCTTCCAATGCGGAGATTTTATCGTTCGCAAAGGCAGGGTAACGTCTCGAATCTGCCAAAGATTCAACCAATGCTCCGTTCTTGGTTTGTGAAACGAGTTTGTAAAGACCGGGTTTGCCCGAGATGGACAGAATTGTGCTTAAATCCATTTTAAGTTTGATTGTTTTGTGTTTATAACTATTTGATTCGTATTTCTTCTCCGAAGATTCGTATCACATCGCCACTGCGGAGTTTGGCTCTTTTGCGACTTTCCTTCATGCCGTTCAGTTCTACTTCTCCCGCAACGACCATTGCTGCCGCTGCTGCTCCGTTTTCGGCTATGCCGACGGCTTTCAACAGTTGAGTGAGTTGTATGTAATCCTCTTCTTTTCTCAATTCGAATTCCATGTTCTTTGTTCTTCAAAAACGAGAGTGCAAATATACGGCATTCTCGGCAACCGCAAGGCTGTAAGAGTATAAAAAAGCTCCCGAAACAGAAGTTCGGGAGCTTTTTTATGAGATTTTATTATTCCTCTCCGGTTAGCTATTTTGCCACTCTTTCGAGCCACTTAACCATTCCGAACATTACGCCCATTGAAATCAGGCATATTACAACGAATACAGTCCAACACATCCACAAAGGAATGCTATTGTACATCATTGAACCGAGGAACAAGAATGCGTTTCCGACTGCGGTTGCTCCGAGCCAAAGTCCCTGACATAAACCGAGCATGTGCTTAGGTGCTACTTTGGATACGAATGATAGTCCGAGCGGAGAGATGAACAATTCCGCAACGGTCAAGAAGAAATATGTTACAAAGAATACCCAAACTCCTGCTCTGGCGGCAGCTTGTTCCGATTCAGGACGTGCAAGGAAGTCTTGTGCGGAAGGGTAATCCATAAGGTATGAGAATATTGCAAGGAATATGTATGCCAATGCTGCCAATCCCATACCGATACCTATCTTTCTCGGGGTGGATATGACTTTTCCTTTTCTTGCCAAGGCTGCAAAGATTGCCATAATGACAGGTGTCAGAACGATTACGAAGAATGGGTTGATTGCTTGCAAAAATTCGGGAGCTACTTTGGAGGTATCCATAAAGTCTCTTGCGAATAATGAGAATGATGCTCCGTTTTGGTGGAATGAGAACCAGAAGAAGATTGCTATTCCGAGTACTGCAAACAAGGCGTATAGTCTTTGCTTGATTTCTTTTGCCATTGCGGCTTTTTCCTCAGGTGTATAACCAACGGTTTCTGCTGCGACTTTTTTTGCAGGTGTCGGAAGTCCTTTCTTGGTGCAAAGGAATATTGTCAAGGAAATCAACATTGCGATGACGGAAGCGATGAACGAGAAGTGTACTCCTTGGTTAAATACTTCCAAGTATGCATTCGGGTCAAAGGTTGTGCCGGCATCAAGAACGGCTTTTGAGGATAGTTCGGTGTAATTCTCCAATTTATCGCCGCTGATTATGCCGTTGAGTTGTTCATGGCATAATGCAGGGAGCTTTGCATTGTATATAAATCCGTTTACTTTCAACCACCAAGAACGAATAAGCGGTGCAACAAACGGTGCTATCAATCCGCCTATATTGATGAAGACATAGAAGATTTGAAAGCCCGAATCTCTCTTTTCTTTCGCTATTTTCAATGCTTCCGGACCTTTCTTGGCTTCTTCGGCTTCAAAATTGTCATACATTTGTCCCACGATTGCTTGAAGGTTTCCTTTGAATAATCCGTTACCAAAGGCTATCATCAAGAGTGCAAAGCAGGTTAACGGCAATAACCATACTTCATTGGTGCTGGTTGCCGTAATCGGAATTGCCAATAAGACATATCCTGTTGCCATTGTAAGCAATCCTTTTTGTATTGTACCTTTGTAATTTTGGGTTTTGTCGGCTATGATTCCGCCAACCAAGCTTAGGATATAAATACCGCAGTAGAAACAAGAGTAAATAATCGCTGCGTTTGCATCGCTCAAACCAAATTTCGAGCAAAGAAATAACGTAAGAACGGCATTCATAATATAGTAGCCGAATCGCTCTCCCATATTACTTAGGGCTGCCGCAATAAGCCCCTTAGGGTGTCCTTTAAACATCTTCTCTTTTTGTTTTTTTGTTATTAATCAGTAATTACTTTTCGATTGAGAGTGCAAATATACAACCTATTGGCGAATTTACCAAGCGGGTTGCCGATTTATTTCGTGGAAATACTGCATCGTAATGGCAAAGTTGTATTTGCAGGTTGCGGTTCGCAGGGCTTATGTGTCTTTTCTTCAAGGTGTTTTCAGCAAAAGCCTGTTAGTGGTCATTCTTTGCATGTATTGCTGTATCATTGCTTTGAGTTGCAGCAGCATTTGTCGTTCCTGCATCGTGTTTCCTTTGATGTTGTGCCGTAAAAGAGGGTCTTGCCTGTAATTATAAGTGCTTTTATGTTCAGTTCCGTCGAATTGTATGAACAAATCGCCTTTTGCGAACTGGTACAGACCGTTATTATAGTTCACAAGGTAAGTTTCCTCGACCGGAGTGTGCAGAACGTCGCAGCCGAACGCCACATACGGCCTGTCATAGCCCATTATCCCGAGCAGTGTCGGCATTATATCGATTTGTTGCATTATCACGTCATCTCGTTTTTCGGCTTTCAGGCTTCCGTCCGGAGTATAAAAGAGTATAGGAACGGCAAAAACGCCGAGGTCTGTTTGATATTCCGCATGCGAGGAGGAACTTTGCGAGGTGTGATCCGCCACTATTACAAATATGGTATTGCGAAACCATTCGCTCCTTTCAGCCTTTTCAAAGAAGCGACGCAACGACATGTCGGAGTATCTCAGGCATTTGTACATAGGGAAATCGCCTTCCGGAAAGACGGATTTGTACTTTTTCGGAATGTTGAACGGACTGTGCGAAGTGGCAGTGAAGCATGTAGCTACGAAAGGTTGGCGAAAATCATTCAGATTATCGGCAAAAAAACTCAGGAATTCCTCGTCCCACACCGCCCATTTGCCATCCCAGTCCCTGCGACCGCCGTACCTCTTGTCCGAAGCGTACTCATCGAAGCCGAAATAGGCATCATAGCCCGCCTGTTTGGCGAAAGCCGCAAAGCCCATGGTGATATTCTCCCCTCCATGGAAGAAACCCGAAGCGTAACCTTTCGTTTTCAACTCATGAACGAGCCCTCCGATGTCATTCAAAGCAGCATCCGTCAACACGAAAGGCTCGATAAACATCGGAATAGAGGCGATAATCGACGGCAAAGCGTCCTGCGACTTTCTTCCATTGGCGAAAGAATACTTGAAACACAGCGATTTCGCAGCCAAAGAATCCAGAAACGGTGTCAATCTTCGACGTTTTCCTGTATAATAATCGGGGTTGAAAAAGCCGCTGTACTCCATTCCGAAACTCTCCATTATCAAAATCACAACATTCTTTCGCCGAAATTCCGCACCGTTTTCGGGCATAACCACAGGCGAAAACACCCTTTCCATCACAGTATCGCTCATATACACCGGCGTAACGTAGCTTCCATGGCTCACAGTCCTTATAATCGAGAACGGAGTGTTCAAAACCAAGCTTGCCTGAGAGGCATTCTCGGCATAAGAATTGGCGTTACTCAACGTGATAGGTCTCGTTCCCGAAGACAAACTGCCCCTCGTACCATACAGAAAACAAGGAAAAAACAACACCAAAACGACACATCTGCGAACGTAATACCTCCATTTAGCACCTTCGAACGGCACCTTCGGTACTCGATAAAACCGAAACAGTATCACCAAAAGCCCGAAAAACACCGCAAAAAGCCACCAATACCTCAGTCCCTCGGTCAAAATCACATCCGGAATATTCGTCTCATTCGCAAATTCTGAGAAAACACTGAACGTAGAACGCCGTCCCGTATATTGAAAATAAACGCAATCGATAAGATTGGACGCAATTCCCATACCATTGAAAAACACAAACACCCACCTCAAAACGCCATAAAACCACTTCCTTTCTTTCCAATGCAAAGGCAAAAGCACCAAACACACGTATATGATATTAAGGTAAAGCAAAGCAGAAACATCGAAGACCAAAGCTCCTTTCAGCATCATCAAAACCGAATATAGGTTCAAATCAGGAGCGAAAACACCGTAATTCATCACGAGAAACACCACTCTGCACACCATGAATGCCACTTCCGCCAACAACAAATTAACAATCAACACACCGAGATTACTGTTCAAAAAACCTTTGAACGCCACTTGCAATCTCGAATACGCCACATTCAAATCAACATTACGCCACATTGCAAATACAAAAACTCATTGCCACTGCAAAAGTACAAAAAACAAACATACAAAAGCATTCGGATAGATGCACGATTACCAAGGTCATTCCGGTCAACGAGACGACGGATTTGTAACTTTGCAAGTGTGATAAAAATCGGTTGCTCTGTCATCTATGGCAAGCAATGCTTTCTTATGCTTCTTGCCGATTACTGTATCGAATTCAAAGATGGTCATTTTTCAGCCTCGAACAGGAAAGGGAATTTCACTCTCCGGTTTGATTTTATCTTGGCTTTTCCCACTTATATGAGTTGAACTTAGACAATAACAAGAAAGCCGCAGGCAATAATGCCTGCGGCTTTATCAGAGTGCTTTGCAACCTCTAAGAATTACTCCACTATCAACGATACCATTTCGATACCACCTCTGAATATTTACTTAGTATGTTATTGCAACCACTCAACATACATATCTAATTCGAGTTCGGAAGTTGAACTGGAAAAATGTATTACTCCGCTATTGAAGTTTTGCGTACTTGGCGTGAAATAATAACCACCCATCCAATCATTAGGATCATAATCATCGTAATCATAGAAATCTATTGCACATCGCTTATCAAAACTTGCATCTATCGTTATCGGCAAATTATTGGTATAAGTGATTGGCAAATCATTATACGTTGCATCTTTGTATCTGCCACTTGTAACGAAAGTGGAACTGCCACAAGTGATATTAAAGAATATGTCTGGTCCGCTCATATAGTCCCAATTTTCGCCGTTACTATCCATCTGAGGATATTTCCTCAAAATAACTTTTGTGATTTTCATCTTTGTTGGCTTTTGCTTGATGTTAACCGTCTTTGTAATAACATCATCGCCACCCGAACCGGAAGCCCGAAGTGTTACCGTATAAATACCACCATTGTTGTACTGATGACTTGGTGATGTTTGTGTTGAAGTTTTTCCATCACCGAAATCCCAAGAATAGTAACTTGCATTTTTTGATTTGTTCGTAAAAGCTATTGTACAAGGAGGATAGTTACTTGTACCACTGAAAGAAAAATCTGCTTGTGGAGCAATTTCTGTATTGCTACCACCGTTTTGGTTTCCGGAACCACCATTGTTGTTTGTAACCTCATCCTTTTCTGGTTCGCATCCTGCGAACATTGTCGCCGCCGCTATGGCAAGCATAAAAAACATTTTTTTCATTTAATCGAATATTTTATCTCCGCCCAAGTCCCAAAAGCGATTTGTATTTTGCGGACTTTGCCCGCTTTGTTTCTTCCATTTGCGTACGGACATAAAAAACGTGGGACTTTATTTCTCTTATTGGTTTCTCGAGGTTCTGGACTACCTAATTCTCCAAATAAGCAAAGCCCACGAAATAAATCGTGAGCGTTTACAGCCTACTTTTTTGGAGAACTTCGTGAAATTGTCCAGATTTCAAGAAACCAAAATCTAAGCAAAAACGCTTTATTATGTCATATAAATACGTACTGAATCAATGTAAACTCTTTTCTTCTGTTACCTCCTTTCCGTGATGGTTCGATTTCAACTTGCAAAAGTATGAATTTTTCATGGTTCAATACACACAATCAAGAGAAAAAGTAGAGAGAAAAAAAGGGGAAAAAACAAAAACAAACAACACAATCGTCCACTTGGAACTCAGTTCTTTTACTCCTCTTGAATGTTTTTGCTCCAACTTTACAACTGCAATAAAGGGCAGCCGTATTTACGAGTTAGATTTAGCACTGAACTTTTCGTAAAAATCTAATATTTCATCCGATCTGCTTTTCAAGAACTCTGCTTCGTCGGATTGTGGCAACTTTGGATATATGGCATCCATCGTTTTACGCAAACACTCGACGACATATTTGATTTCTTCTATTTTATAACACTTTTGGAAAACCTCTAATCTTGACCTAACACTCTCTTCAAGATAACGTATGCATCCCTCAATATCGTCTTTTGTAATAAATTTATTGATTGTGTTTTCAATGTTGCTGAAATCTGTTTCGGGATAGTACGGACAACTTTCCACAAAATGGATATAGTCGTTGAACCCATTAGGATCAAAGAGAATCCAATTCCTAATATCTGAACCTCCTGAACCACGTTGTTTACTTGCTACAAATCTGTTCGCTATATCGATTATTCCGGACGGAAATAAGAAAATGCTTTTGGATGAGAAAGGAACGCCGTTCCATTCCATCTCACGAGTGTGCTCATCTTTATTTTTCAAATCATCTATTTTAAGATTGAATGATTTGCAATTGAGTTTTAGCTCTATGGGCAATAATCGTCTGTTGGAAAATTTGCGTTCGGTACAGTCAAATGAAGCAATTCCTATTACCAAATCCATGGTGCAATTTTTATTTCCACTTTTTTTGCATGTATTCCTTTCAATCTCATCGACATCAAAAGATTGCATTTTTATAATGCACTCGTTGAAGCCAAAATCTTTATTACCGCTATCCTTTTGTACTATTTCTTCAAAAGTGCATTTGTAGTTTTCGTAAGTACGGCAACTGCTTAATACATCTTCGCAATATACATTGTCAATCTTCTTATCAATCTTCGCCATACTCTTCTATCCTTGTAAGTGCAATGTTGAACGAATCGAATATTTCACCTATGGAGTCTTGTTTTTCAAAGATGTACCGGAAGTTGTCTTTTTCACAGGCTTTGGCAAAATAAAAATTTGTGCGGTCTGCAACTCCTTCTTTACGGGATATGGAATCTATGGCTGCAATCATATCGGGGTTATGACTTGAAAGGACTATTTTAACGCCAAGTTGCTTTTGAACCAACACCAACATACGAGCGTATTCCACAATCCATTTAGGGTGCAAATGGGCTTCCGGTTCGTCTATTATCAGCAGCGTATCTTTGCGAAGGTATCCGTTTTCGAGCAGCCGGGCAAGGTAAGCGAATGAAATAAGACCTGTAGCCGCTTGTTTGAGCGGAATTTCAAGACCATCATTTCTATGATATAAAAATCGTTTGCTACCCCAAAGAGTTTCATCCACGTCAATGCCTCCGGACAGTATCAAACGAAATCTCATCGATAACAGTCTTTCCTCTTTTGTCATTTTGTCGATAGATTCCTCCAAATATGAATGGAAATCGGAATTATTATCCAAATACTCCATTACTTCATACGTCTTGTAATAGATTGCATGCTTGATTGTGAAAAGCTGATTGAAACGATTTCGCTCTATCATCTCAATATTATCTTCGGATAAATTGAAACAATGTATATCTATACTTAATTCCTCGTCTATATTCGCTAATAATTCGAGGAATACTTTCCGGCTTCGACTTACTTTTTTTTCTTCTGCTGTTTCTACTATCTTTTCTACACCATCGATAAGCGTTTGACAGATATTTTCCACCAACTGCAAATCATCAATTTCTTTGTTCTCTATGCTGAAAAGAGTTGCCAAGCGTTTTCGTAAAAATGTGCCGGTTTTAGCATTTTCAAAAGCCTCTATCAATTTTGGTCGATAGCTTTTTATTGCCTCTATTGTATATTTTGCTGTTTCTGTAAGATCTTTATGGTAAGATGCCTGCCTTATTTTTGTCTCCCATTCAGACATAGATATTATTCCACGACGTAGTATAATTCCGTCAATTCTTCTGAGTGAAGAAATAACTTCTTTTATCTTTTTTATTGCTTCTCTGTCAATCAATAGCTCATACTCTGTCAATACTTTTGTTATATCGTACAGAACTCTTGACAATGTACTTTTGCCTCTGCCGTTTTCACCGGTAAGAACGGTAATGCCGTCGATTTCTATTTTTGCTTTCTTTACAGCCCGATAGTCGGACAGAGAATATACATATCTGCTCATCTTCTGTTACTTGTTTTTGTTGTTGGCCTAACACTGTATTACGTGTAGAATATCAGTAAGTTTTCTCGAAGCAAAGGTACAAAACAATTTGAATATAAGGTGTGGTTATGAAGAGAAATGCTTTGTTGAACTTTTTACAGAGCTAAATTTCTAACAAAGAGAGCTTTGAGGAAATATCAATGTGCGAGAATTGGAATAATCGGCATTTTCATGATTGTTCTTCGACATAGATCGGAGTTTTCCGCTTTCCATCTTCACATTCTTTATCATTTCAGCCCTTTCGCAAGCATTGCAAATTAACCATTTTCAATTCTTTTAACTTCATAGCTCACGAATTTTTCACCGGAGGGAAATTACTCGAAATTTTCGGAGTATTCAAGGGCTAAGCAAAAGATTGTATTTCAATACCTTGCAAACATATCGAAAACCGACCGGAAAAAGACGGCGTTTTGACGGTCGAAAAACGCCGTCTTTTTTCAAGAAAACGAAGAGTTAGCAATGCTAAAACGAAGTCTTTCGAGTCAAAAGACTTCGTTTTATTCAGAAAAAACGGCGTTTTTTTCTCTGGAACTTGATTTTGTCTTTCGGAAGATGGTGTTTAGGTCGAAAACAAGCCCGAAACAGGATGAAAATTCCGCCGACTTACCTGTTTTGCATTCTTGTTTTGTTGTTAGGAAAATAGGGATATTGTATTTCGGATTTCGTTAACCGATTGAACAAAACGGGAAAATTGCTTTCTCACGGTGAGTTGTTCGGAAAGATGACAATGGTTTTGTTTGCTTTTTGTTTTGACGTGATTACGGTAGAAAAGGGCAAAAAGGCGGTAAAATACCCGTGTTCGGATTTTTTCGTACCTTTGCAGTCTGTATAACTAATAACGAAGTATATGAGTTTGAAAATCGCAGTGTTGGCAAAGCAAGTGCCTGATACTCGTAACGTGGGTAAAGATGCAATGACGGAAGAGGGTACGGTAAATCGTGCTGCCTTGCCGGCTATTTTTAATCCCGAAGATTTGAATGCTTTGGAGATGGCTTTATATATAAAGGATATTGTTCCTCAAACCGAGGTGTATGTTTTGACAATGGGGCCGGTGAGAGCCGCAGAGATAATTCGTCAATCCTTATACCGCGGAGCTGATGGCGGTTTTGTAATCTCCGATCGCAAGGTTGCCGGCAGTGATACTTTGGCGACTTCTTACACCATCAGTCAGGGTGTAAAGAAACTCGGCAAGGTCGATTTGGTTTTTGCAGGACGTCAAGCCATTGATGGTGATACGGCTCAGGTCGGACCGCAAACGGCTGAGAAGTTGAATATGCCGCAGATTACATACGCCGAAGAGGTGATATGTGCAGATGAAAAGAAAATACGTATAAAGAGACGTTTGGAACGTGGAGTGGAAGAGGTGGAATGTGCTTATCCTTGTTTGATAACGGTGGGTGCTTCTGCACCGGACTGCCGTTTTCCTATCGCAAAACAACTGATGAAATATAAGAATGCTTTGACGGAAGCCGAAGCTGCCGAAATGAAAAAGGATTGCAGCGATATGTTTTCCAAGAAACCGTATTTGAAAATCGGTCTTTGGAGTGCTGCGGACATAGAAGCGGAGGATAGTCGTCTCGGATTGAGCGGTTCTCCTACAAAGGTTAAGAAAATAGATAATGTTGTCCTTACTGCAAAAGAAAGCATAGAGGTCGAACCGACGGATGAGGGTTTGGATAATTTAGTCAAGGATTTGATTGCTTCACACATCATCGGTTAGTTATCAGTGTTTAACAATAAAGAATATCAGAGATGAACAACATATTTGTATATTGCGAGCTTACGGAAGAACGTACCATTGCCGATGTGAGCTTGGAACTTTTGAGCAAAGCGAGAAAATTGGCTGACAATCTGCAATGCCAAGTCGAAGCAATAGTGATAGGAGAGTCTGCGGAAAACCTTGAAAAGACCTTGTATCCGTACGGTGTGGATATAATCAACCATGCGAAAGACGAGAGATTGTTTCCATACACTACTTTACCTCATTTTGCGATTGTAACCAAACTTTTGAAAGAAAAAGAGGCTCAGATATGCCTTTTCGGAGCAACTTGCATAGGCAGGGACTTGGCACCGAGAGTATCCTCTTACCTTAAATGCGGATTGACAGCAGACTGCACAAGTTTGGAAATAGGTTCTCATGAAGACAAAAAGGCAGGCAAGGTTTATGACAAACTCCTATATCAAATACGTCCGGCTTTCGGAGGTAATATAGTGGCGACGATAGTCAACCCCGAGACTCGTCCGCAAATGGCGACGGTCAGAGAAGGTGTCATGAAGAAAGAAATACACGATGCCTCTTACAAAGGAGAGTTGCAAATCTTGGACGTGGCGAAATATGTCAGTGAAAGCGATTTCTGTGTAAAGATTTTGGCAAGAGAAATCGAGGAGCAGAAAATCAATATAAAGAATGCACAAATCGTTGTCATAGGAGGATACGGCATGGCAAACGGAAAGGACGGATTTAAGTTGATACATGAACTTGCCGATGTGCTTGGCGGAGAAGTGGGAGCGACGAGAGCAGCCGTCGATGCAGGTATGACGGAACATGAACGTCAGGTCGGACAAACGGGAGTAACCATTCGTCCCAAGCTATGTATAGCCTGCGGAGTATCGGGTGCAGTTCAACACCGCGCAGGTATGGAACAATCCGCCAAGATTATTTCCATAAACACCGATTCCAATGCTCCGATAAACGCCATTGCCGATTACAAGATTATTGGTGATGCTTTTGAAATCCTTCCAAAGCTTATAAAGCATTATAAGGACAATACCAAATAATCATATTTGTAAACATAAGAACAGATTGAATCATGGGTAATTTTTTCACAGATAACGAAAGATTGAAGTTTCATCTTCATCACGATTTGATGCAGGAAATCATTCGCTTGAAGGAGAGAGACTATGCAGATAAAGACAAATACGATTTCGCACCGGAGAACTTTGAAGATGCTTTGGACTCATACGAAAAAGTATTGGAGATAATAGGCGAAATAACTGCCGATGTATTGGCTGAAAATGCAAAGGATGTAGATACGGAAGGTCCTAAAATAGAGGATAACGCCATCGTATATGCCAAAGGCACTCAAAAAAATCACGAGGCTTTGAAGAATGCAGGTTTGTACGGCATGAGTCTTCCTCGTCAGTACGGAGGATTGAATTTCTCTTATGTTCCTTACGTAATGGCGGCTGAAATCGTATCACGCGGAGACTGTGGCTTTGCCAATATATGGGGTTTGCAGGATTGTGCGGAAACGATATATGAGTTCGGTTCGGAAGAAATAAAAAACGAATACCTTCCAAGAATAAACAAAGGTGCTACTTGCTCTATGGATTTGACCGAACCGGATGCGGGAAGCGACCTTCAAGCGGTACGCTTGAAAGCAAGCTATGATGAGAAAGCCGGAGTTTGGCGATTGAACGGAGTGAAGCGTTTCATCACAAACGGAGATGCCGACATCAAATTGGTACTTGCGAGAAGCGAGGAGGGTACAACAGACGGCAGAGGATTGAGTTACTTTGTTTATGACAGGGCAAACAAAGCCGTAACAGTAAGAAGAATAGAAAACAAACTCGGAATAAAAGGTTCTCCTACCGCAGAATTGGTATTCAATAACGCACCTGCACAAATAGTAGGCGACAGAAAGCTCGGTTTGATAAAGTATGTGATGAGTCTTATGAACGGAGCAAGGCTCGGAGTGGGAGCTCAATCCGTCGGATTGGCAGAAGCAGCATACAGAGAAGCTGTTAAGTATGCTCATGAAAGAGAACAGTTCGGTAAACCGATAGCAGACTTTGCTCAAGTCTATGAAATGCTTGGCAATATGAGAGCAAAGACCGATGCAATCAGAACATTGCTTTACGAAACGGCTCGTCAGGTCGATATGTCCAAGTCTTTGGATGCCATTTCTCGCGAAAGAAAAGTAACGCCTGAGGAAAAGCAGTTATTCAAATCTTATTTGAGATTGGCAGATGCCTTGACACCTATGTTGAAATTGTTCTCTTCTGAATATGCAAATCAAATAGCATACGACTGCATTCAGGTTCACGGCGGCAGCGGCTTCATGAAAGATTATGCTTGCGAAAGATTGTACAGAGACGCAAGAATTCTGACCATATACGAAGGCACTTCTCAGTTGCAGGTCGTTGCAGCAATCAAGGGCGTTACCTCCGGAGTATATGCAAACAGAATAAAGGAATACGAAACCGTTGAGGTATCGGGCGAATTGGCAGAAATGAGAAAAACGCTCGTAGCTTTGAGAGAACGTTACGAGGCAACGGTGGAGAAAGCCAAAGAATTGGGTACGGCAAGTGAAGCATTCGATTTTCTTTCGAGACGATTGGTCGAGATGGCAGGTTATCTTATCATGAGCAACCTCCTTGTCAATGACTCGCAAAAGGAAGCAGGCTTCATTCAATCGGCTCGCATAATGACACAAATGGCACAAAGCGAGATTGAGAAAGCCGCATGTTACATAGACAACTTCAATCCCGATATATTGCAAGACTACAAGGCTTGTTTATAACGGGTGAGTTTTTCATAACGTTTTATTTTGGTTTGACTGCGGCGGAGGAAATCTCCGCCGTTTCTTCTTTCGAGGAATATTTCCGCTAAGAGAAACGAATGAAACAATAATCTTTCCGAAATGACAGACAAAAACAAAATCATCATCGATACTTATCTCTCTCCTTGCGGTGAGTTGTTGCTCGGTTCTTACGAGAGAAAACTCTGTCTTTGCGATTGGAATGTACCAGACCGCAGAGAGAAAACCGATAAACGAATAATGGCAGAGCTTGATGCCGAATATATGCAAGGTTCATCGGAAGTCTTGCAACTCGCAAAGGGTATGCTCGACGAGTATTTTGCAAGACAACGCAGAACATTCGACATACCGTTGCTCTTTGTCGGCTCGGATTTTCAGAAACAAGTATGGGAAGCTCTGCAAGGCATACCATACGGCAGCAGCTGTTCATATCGGGACTTGGCAGCAAGCATAGGTAATCCTAAAGCGGTACGAGCCGTGGCTGCAGCCAACGGAGACAATGCCATATCGATTATCGTACCCTGTCACAGAGTAATAGGAACAGACGGAAGTCTCACAGGCTATGCAGGAGGCTTGCAAGCCAAGCGATTTTTACTCGACTTGGAAACAGGCAATAAACTTCTCGCATTATGAAGGTCGAAACAGATAAATTCCAAGATGAAGTTTGTTGCGTGGTTGCTCAAATCCCTTACGGCAAAGTACTGACCTACGGACAAGTAGCTTATTTGGCTGGAAAGCCTCGCAATTCGAGGCAGACAGGGCATATCCTCAGCACCTTTTCTGCCTCATTGAACCTCCCTTGCCACAGAGTCGTCAACAGTCTCGGTCGCACCGCTCCATGTTTCAGCGAACAACGTACATTCTTGGAAGCGGAAGGCATCACCTTCAAGCCTAACGGGTGTGTCGATATGAGGAAACACCAATGGCATTTTGAGGAAGAAATCTGAGCTGTATCAGCACAGCAAAATAAAACACCATTTGGAAAAACAGTAATGAAGAAACAATATTTGCAATGAAATTCAAGGTTGGTATAGGTTACGATGTTCATCGCTTGGAAGAGGGAGAACATCTTGTATTGGGAGGGATTGAAATTCCTTCTCCTTTGAGCAGTGTGGGGCATTCCGATGCGGATTGCCTGATACATGCAATCATAGATGCTCTGTTGGGAGCGGCGAACCTCAGAGACATAGGTTTCCAATATCCGGACAGCAAGGCGGAATACAAGGGCATCGACTCCAAACGACTGTTGAGGGACAGTTTCGAGAAAGTCCGCAACAAGGGTTTCTCGATAGAGAACATAGACGCTACGGTCTGTCTTCAAAGTCCGAAAATCGGCAAATACATAGAAGAAATGAAACAAACACTGTCTGCTATTCTCGATTTGGATACGGAGGACATAAGCATAAAAGCCACAACGACCGAAAAACTCGGTTTCGTGGGTAAAAGCGAGGGTATAGCTGCATACGCCGTTTGTCTTCTGTCAAAGGAAAAATAAACCGTACGGGAAAATCGATATGTCGGTTCGCATATTCGCTACTGCGGATCGACATCCGTGATTATCCGAACATGGTTTTTCGGCACGGAGGCATACATCTCTTCGTTCAAACGAAGTATTGCTTCCTTGGCTTTGGCGTATGATAGGTTTCTTTCGAGTTTCAGAATTATGTTCTTGATGTAGAAGTTCCTTATGCGGCTTATCGGAGGATATTCTGGACCTAAAATACGACCGCCGAATATGCTTCGCAATTTCAGTGCATACGTATCGGCAAAGCCGTTCAGTTCTTTGTGGTCTCTGCATTGCAGACTTATCCGCAGCAAGTGGTAGAAAGGAGGGTAGCGAAAGAGTTTGCGTTCGACAATCTGCTTGTTGTACATAGCTTCGTAGTTATGTGAACATATATCTTTGAAAACAGGGTGAAGCGGATTGAAGGTCTGAATGATTACCCTGCCTTTTTCTTTGCTTCTTCCTGCCCTTCCCGCGAGCTGGGTCAGCAAATCGAAGCAACGTTCGTAAGACCTGAAATCGGGGTAGTTCAACATACCGTCCGCATCTATTATGCCGACCAAACCGACGTTTGCAAAATCGAATCCCTTGCTTACAAGCTGTGTGCCGCATAGAATATCCGTTCTGCCATTGCCGAAATCATCGATGATTTTTTGATACGCTCCTTTGTTGCGAACGCTGTCCGCATCCATTCTTGCCACTACCGCATTCGGGAAATACTTCTTGGCTTCCTCCTCTAACTTTTCGCTTCCGTTGCCTGTCATTCTCACGGAACGACTTCCGCATTGAGGACACTCCGAAACTACGGGTAAGGTTTCTCCGCAGTAATGACAATTCAGCATACCGCCGTGCTTATGCACCGTAAGGGAGACATCGCAGTTCGGACACTTGGCGATCCAACCGCAAACGTCGCAACGAAGCGAAGAAGCGAAGCCTCGGAGATTTCGGAAAAGTATAACCTGTCTGCCGCTTTGCAAAGTATTTTCAATATTCCTGTAAAGAAGTTCGGAAAAGATGGAATACATGCTGTGTTGCTTGTAGTCCTGTCTCAAATCAGCCAAAAGAATTTCGGGCAACTCATAACCGGCATAACGTTTCGTCAACTTGGCATAGGCGAAACGCTCCGTCTGTGCATTGAAGAAAGACTCCACGGAAGGTGTTGCAGAACCGAGTACCACCTTCACTCCTTTGGTTTGAGCAAGATAAACAGCCGCATCCTTGGCATTGTATCTCGGTGCAGGCTCCGACTGTTTGAAGCCGCTGTCATGTTCCTCATCGACAATCACAAGCCCAAGATTGGAAAACGGAAGGAAGATGGAGGAACGCGAACCTATGATTATGCGGTAGCTTTCAGCCATATCCTCGCTTTTTACCTTATGCCATATCTCCACCCTCTCGTCCTTGGAGAAGCGGCTGTGATAAACTCCAACCTTTTTCCCGAAATATTTTTCCAAACGATTGATGAGATGAGCCGTAAGGGCAATTTCCGGAAGCAGATACAGAACTTGTTTGCCTTCTTCCAGCATTCGTGCAATCAATTTGATGTAAACCTCCGTCTTCCCGCTGCCGGTAACGCCATGAAGCAGGCTTACGTTCTTCGTACTCCATGAGCGGGTGATAATATTGTACGCTTCGCTTTGTTCGTCATTAAGAATTATCGTATCCGAATCGACAGTCTCCCGATTGCCGGCAAGTCTGCTGTATGCCGAACGTTCTATTGCAAGTATTCCTTTCTTGATTAAAGTCTGTACGGAACTTGGAGAATTGTCTTTTTGAAAGTCAGCACGCTTCACCACACCGCTTTTTTGTTCCGCAACGATAAACCTCATCAGCGTCTCCAACTGTGAAGCACAGTTTTTTCGGCTTTCCAATTCTTTAATCCTGCATTGCAGTTGCTCCTTGCCCCTGCACTCCTCGCCGAAGACCAAATAATCCTCTGTCTTGGGGCTGTATCGGTCATATAACTGCTCATCTGCAATAAGTACCTGCCTTTCCATCAAGCCTGTAATAAGCGGCAGAATATGTAAGTCGCCGATATGAGCGGCTATTTTATCGACATCGGTGGTTTTTTTCGCCGCAACGAAGTTCAGAATTTTTATTTCCTTATCCGACAAGCCTGTTGTATCACCTGTGAAATCGGGAGACACCAACAACTTCGTTTCACTCTTCAATCTGAAAGCGGCAGGCAGACCCGCAAGCATTACATCGCCTATATAGCAAGCGTAATAATCGGCAATCCATTGCCAAAAGGAAAGATTTTCTTGGGAAATGACGGCTTCTCTGTCTATGAGTTCCAAGATGAATTTCACGCTTTGCACTCGTGGAACCCTGTTATGCAACTCTGCAACCAAAGCACTGTAAATTCTTTTGTTGCCGAACTGAACCGCTACCCTGCAACCAATCTTCACCTGCCCTTGCAAATCGGTCGGAATACGATAAGTGAACGTCCGTGGCAAGTGAAGCGGCAATATAACTTCACAAAACATCAGCGTCTTTGTGTTTCCGATTTGTCAAAAGGCTGTAAAGCATGTTATTTCTCAAAAATCAACAATACCTTATCGTCTTTCAGCAACATCAAAGTATCATTCTGCACGGTGAAAGAGTTAACCTTATCGAGTAATTGCAGATACCTGTCTTCCAAATTCATGTCCTGTTGTGGGCAAGCCATCAATGTACAAGCCATTTGTTTGAAAGAAAGTTTGTTTTTCTTGGTTGCGAACTTACCGAAGTAACGATTGCAACCCGAAAAGCCGCTTACATTTTCCGGTTCCGAAGTAAGCAAGAGGGTTATAGGCTCACAACCCTCTTCATATTTCATATTCTTGGAACCCATCTTCACAAGCCTCCATTCGTTATTGAAAAGCATTGTGTCATCTGCCTTTACGACTTTCTCTTTCTTGCTGAGCGAACATGCAGACAGCAAAATAAATACTCCGATAAAGCCTAAGAAATTCCGTAATCCGATTTTAATCATATCAACTTACTTTGCCAGACTTTCAAAATACCCGTCCAATAATTTTTGTGCTGCCATGTATGCAGAGATGCGGTCTTCCAATACATCGTTTTTCAGTTTCTCCAAACGTTCTTCAACGAAAGATGAATCATAGAAGCGTTCCGTAAGAGTGTTGTTGATGGTTTCGGTAAGTATTCTGAGGTTTTGTTCGTTTCTTTTCTTGTAAAAGAAGCCGTTTGCCTTGGTTTGGGCAACGTAATCCATCACAGTCTCCCACATTTTTTCTATTCCGCTGCCTGTATATGCCGATGAGGTGAATACAATCGGCTTCCAACCGTTCTCGTTCTTTGGAAACAAAGAAAGGGCACTGCGGTATTGCGTTGCCGCAAGTTCAGCCCGCTCGGGGTCAAGCTCGGCTTTGTTTATGGAAATGGCGTCTGCCATTTCCATAATGCCTCTCTTGATACCTTGAAGCTCGTCTCCTGCATTGGAAAGTTGCAAAAGCAGGAAGAAATCGACCATTGAATGAGCTACAACTTCGCTTTGTCCCACTCCGACAGTCTCCACGAAAACCACATCGAAGCCGGCTGCTTCGCAAAGGATTATCGTCTCACGTGTTTTGCGGGCAACGCCGCCTAAACTGCCTGCCGAAGGAGAGGGACGAATGAATGCGTTCGGGTCATTCGCCAATTCCTCCATACGGGTCTTGTCTCCCAATATGCTTCCTTTGGTTTTCTCGCTCGTAGGGTCTATTGCCAAGACTGCCAACTTGTGTCCGCTGCGAGTGAGCTTGACTCCCAATGCTTCAATAGTCGTACTCTTACCAACACCGGGTACTCCCGTTATGCCGACTCTTATACTCTTTCCTGCATAAGGCAAACAGCGTTCGATTATTCGCTGAGCCTTTTGCTGGTGTTTGGCGAGATTGCTTTCCACAAGGGTGATTGCCTGCGACAACATCACCCTGTCGGAATTCAATATGCCCTCCACATACTCGTCAACGCTGATTTCCTTACGCTTTTTCAGCTTTGCAAGATACAGATTGCTCACAGAAGAAGGCTTTTCGCCCATGGCCTGTTGCACCTTCAAGGCTGTGTCGGGATTGTCTTCGTCTATTATTTTATCGTACATAGGTTTCTATTTCTTGAAAAAGTGTCCCGAATCGGCTTGTGCCGTCGGCATTATCGTCAAATCGTTAATGCAAACATGAGCAGGAAGAGATACGCAATAGTATATCGTATCGGCTATATCCTCTGCCGTAAGCGGTGTGAAACCTTTGTATGTCGCTGCCGCTTTCTCTTCGTCTCCATGAAATCGCACGATTGAAAATTCTGTTTCAACGGCTCCCGGGCAGATGTTTGTTACCTTAACCCCGTATGGAAGTGCGTCAATTCTGATTGCTTTGCTTATGGCATCAACCGCATGTTTAGAGGCACAGTAAACATTGCCCTCTGCATAGACTTGTTTGCCTGCGATGGAACAGAGGTTGACTATATGACCGCCATTATTTCGGCACATTATCGGAAGTATTATCCTGCTTACGTACAGCAAACCCTTGACATTGGTATCTATCATTCTGTCCCAATCCTCTATGGCACCTTCCTGAATAGGTTCTTTCCCCAAAGCACCGCCGGCATTGTTCACAAGCAAATCAATCTTTGCCCATTTGCCGGAAAGCGTTCCGAGATTGGATTTCACTTCTTCGCATTTGCTGACATCGAAACCGAGGCTTAATACATCAGCCCCTGCTTTCTTCAATTCCTTCTCCAAATCGGCAAGTCTGTCTGTTCGTCTTCCCGTAATCACGAGGTCGTATCCGTTTTCGGCTAACTTGATTGCAAGCGCTCTGCCGATGCCTGAACTTGCTCCTGTAACTATCGCTGTTTTTCTCATTGCTTCTTATCCTTATAAAATCAGTCCGTTATGGCCTTTATTCCCGGCAAAGTCTTTCCTTCCAAGTATTCCAACATTGCTCCTCCGCCTGTGGATATATATGAAATCTTATCTGCAAATCCTGATTTCTTGACTGCGGAAACGCTGTCTCCTCCGCCGACTGCCGCAAAGGCTCCTTTCTCGGTTGCTTTGGCAACAAATTCCGCTATGCTGTTCGTTCCTTTGGCAAAAGTCTCGAATTCGAACACTCCGATAGGACCGTTCCAAAGTATTGTGGATGATTCGAGAATTACCTTACCGAACAATTCTATTGTCTTTTCACCTGCGTCCATTCCTTCCCAACCATCGGGAATATCGATTTCGGAACAATATTTCACGTTGCAATCATTCGAGAACGAATCACCCGCCAATATATCCACAGGCAAGTAAAGTTTTACGTTTTCTTTCTCTGCCTGCTCCTGCAAATCCAAAGCCACCTGCAATTTGTCGTCCTCGCAAATCGAATTGCCGATGCGTTTTCCCGCAGCCTTTGCAAAGGTATAACTCATACCACCTCCTATAATCAGATTATCGACCAAAGGCAACAGATTTTTGATTACATCTATCTTGGAGGAGATTTTGCTGCCGCCGATTATGGCAGTAAAAGGCTTTGCAGGCTTTGTCATCAAACGGGTAAGGTTAAGAATTTCATGCTCCATCAAAAGACCGAAATACTTGTCCTTAGGGAAGAAACGGGCTATCGTAGCCGTTGAAGCATGCTCCCTGTGAGCTGCACCGAATGCGTCATTCACATAGCAATCTCCCAAAGAAGCCAAAGTCTTTGCAAATTCCACATCGCCCTTTGTCTCTTCGGGGTAGAAGCGAATGTTTTCCAACATCATTACATCTCCACCCTTCAAACCGTTTGCCAAAGATTTTATCTCGGTAAAGTCAAGGCTTTGAGTGAATACCACAGGCTTTTTGATGATACCCGACAAATAATCTGCCACAGGCTTCAAACTCAAATCGGCTTCAAAACCGCCTTTTTTCGGACGGCCGAAATGAGCCATCAATATAATGGAAGCCCCGTCGTTCAACAGTTTGTTGATAGTAGGCATTGCCTCACATATCCTCGTATCATCGGTTATGTTTTTATGTTCGTCAACCGGTACATTGAAATCCACTCGCAACAGAACCTTTCTGCCGGCGAAGTTTACGTCCTTTATACTCTTCATATTCTTTCTTGTTTTGAAATTTTCCACAAAGGTAACACTTATCCGTAACATATAGTTCGCCTGCCTCGAAAATTTCAACCGGCATACGTCTCGCCTTATCGGGAACACGAAATATCAATGTACATCAGTTTACACCTCTTTCAAACGAGCAAAAGCGTATGAGAGAACGCACTTCGCACACATCGTGCAATCAAACCTTTGCGACACGAAAAAGAGCGGCATTACACCGCTCTTTTGAGTTTATACGGGGGTAATCTTTACCATTCTTCGGTTTCGTTGCCGATAACTCCGTTCTTAATGCTTTCTTCGATGTTGTGCATTATGACATTGGAATAAGCAACAACTTGTACGAGTGCTTCGCAACACATGCTTTTGTTGTGCTTACTTTTGGAGTTGAATGGGTAGCAATCAGATATAAACCACTCGTCTCTTCGTGGACGATTATCTCGGTACAAATATGATTGCACAGTATAAGTAACTCTTACTTTTCCATCTTTTATATCGCATTTCAAAATTGGTTCTGCGTTAATATGCTTATCGTATGTAAAGCGTTCAGCAACTCTCCCTATTCCGATTTTTGCAATGATAGTACCTGTCTCTTTGTCGTTGAGTTCGATAGCGTTTTTGGCATCTTTGAACGTTGTCGAGAACCAGTAATTCAAAATCACATAGAGTTGGTCTTTGGTCTTACCTTTTGCATCAATTATCTGCGAAAAAGACAACGCACCATTCTTATCGAGTGTAGCTTGTGAAGCTATATTTTGAGCAGCTTTTTCCCAATCGTCGCTATAACGTTCAATGGCATATTTTCTCAACTCTTTTTCGGTCATAATTTGACCAAAAACCGATACCGAAAACATCACAAAAGTGATGAGTGAAAATATTACTTTTTTCATAGTGCTTACTTTTTACCTGCTATCTGATTACTGATTTGGGATAATTTTTCGGATATGTTGCAAATCACATAAACGAAGAAACGTAGGACTAAACTGCCGACAAGCATCGACAAAGAAGACGATAATCCGAGTACTACATTCATTTCGCCCGTGAATGTAGCAAGAAGAATGATAACGGCTGCAATTATGCAGACTGCTAAAATTCCATCTGTAATGTTTTTTAACCATTTCTCGGCGGAATTATCCACATCAAAACTATCTACTCCCATTTCGGTTAATCTTGGTTCATTTAATGTCGGATTTGACGTTTCACAATCCGGGCATTTCTTGTTATCCATTGGGTATTCGTTACCGCATTTTGGACACTTTACAAAAGTATTATCCATTTCTGTTCATGCCAGTTATATCCCATCGGCTCATCGGTTTAATTGACTTTTCTGTTCTTACTTGTTTTTATCTCCGCCCAAGTCCCAAAGACGATTTATATTTTGCGGACTTTGCCCGCTTTGTTTCTTCCCTTTGCGTACGGACATAAAAAAAACGTGGGACTTGTATCTTATCGACTATATGAGGTTCTGGACTACCTAACCAATCAAACAAGTAAAGCCCACGAAATTCATCGTGAGCGTTTACTGCTTTACATTGATTGGTCATTTATGAAAAGGTCCAGATTTCATATAGTCAAGTATAAGCAAAAACGCTTTATTATGTCATTAAATTCGCAATAAATTTTCTCTGCTGTTCTTTGTCTCCTTGTTTTACCTCCTTGTTACATGGTTAAAAAATTCTTATGTATTTATACATAAGCTACGCTGCAAAGATAAACACTTTCCGGATACCGGCAAAATTCTTTTCGGAATATTATGCCGCTTATATCGTAAGTCATATACCTAATCGAGCGGTTATTCTTCCAAGAATGCTTTCATCTCTTCCCACTCGGAGAACCTCGCTTCAAAGGAAGCCAGCCCTACCAAATCGAGTAACGTTACCTCGATACCATAATTGAATGTCTTGCCAATCTTTCCGGCAGCGGCATTGATTATCTCTGCTACCATATTTTTGTCGGCTAATTTCCAAATTGGTTGTGAGTTGTAGTATTCTTCCAACTCGTGTCTTAAATCCAAGATGTATGTCGGTTTTATGCAGTTCTTATAGTTTGTGTTTGCTTTATTCACGAACTGAGATGCGTATTGCTTAACGCAATAATCATTGCTCTCGAATTTTTCTCTCGCTTTCGGAAGATGCTCTTCGCAAGCCTCTTGCAAGGCTTTCATGAAAGAAAGTTTTTCATCTTCGTTTAATTTGAATTTTTTGGCGAATAAACTCGCTGTAACGGGCAGTTGTTTCAGCAAAACAGACTCTTGAGTATAGATGTCTGCAACAAAGGATTTGATTTTGTACGTTTTGAATAGTTGTTCTTTTAAGACGTCTATATGCTTGTCCATTATCCAATCATGGTCGAATATCATGATAGATTTTTCCCAAAGAGATTTTCCGTTGTGAATGGCAGTGAAGATGTCGTGATAGCCGGCTATCTTGTCCAATATTTTTGATACGCCTCCCAATATCCAGAACATTATTTTGCGATTGTAATTTCTCGGCTCTCCATAGAATAATGCCGTCAGCATGCGAGCATCGTTTATCCCCTCGACGAAGATGATTTTTTCGGATTCAACAGCACTTATCAAGTCCAAACCGTCAGCCTCTGGATTTATGCTTTTAATCAGAGATGTATTGGCAGCTGGATAGAAACCCATAAAGTGTGATTCGCTTATATTGTCGGAAGGTAGCGGACTTATGCTTTTCAGTTCCTTACGACTTAAATCAATGTGATATAGATTTGCAAAGGGTGTTGTTCGTATCATCGATTCGTTATGTGTGGTCAGTATTATCTGGTTGGTGTTTTTGCTTCTATCGGTAAGTACTTTGAATAAACGATACTGAATATCTCTGTGCATGTGGCTGTCGGGCTCGTCCAATAGAATGATATTCAAATCATGTTTGTCATCAATCTCACTGTAAACATTCAATAGTATTTCTATTGCCTGTAAAGAGCCGCTACCGAGCAATGCAAGGTCTTTCTCCGTTGTTTCATTGTTTATCGTATAGTTCATCACAACGCGGGTATCGTGATTGATGTCCGAATGATTGTAAATTTTCAATAAGACATTTGAGTCGTTACCGTAAAGAATATATGATAAGTCTTGTTGAAAAGCAAAGAAGCGACCTGTATGGTATAGATTATACAGTCTGTTTCTTGTTATTTCGAACGAATGACGTTTGGTAAGTCTTTCTTGCATGACAGGCGGTGTAACAAAGACCTCTTCTTGTTCAATGTTCGCCAGAGGGGTAGAAAAATAAGACTTGATTGGAACAGGAAAGGAAGAGAAGAACTTGTTGAATGTCTTGTAATCAAACGTTGCTTCGTTTTCCAAGCTAATGACATACCTCGATTTTGTTGATATTGCTATGATGAAAGGTATGCATATCTGCAAATCATTATCTTTTTTCAAGGTTGCGGCAAGTCGTATTTTTTTGTTTATGTTTCTATCTGTGAAAATATCTTCTAAATTGGGTGAACGCACCGAGTTGATGTCTGAAAAGTCAAAGTACTTGCTTGCCGAACCAAAAACATAATCATTTGCGTCATATTTGCTTTTGACACTGCGGCGTGCCTGATTTAGTAGTTTTTCAAAGCACTCTACCCACAAGGCAATGGCTTCGATTATGGTTGTCTTACCGGAGTTGTTAACACCGGTAAGTACACTGATATTGGGGTTGAGATAAATCTTTGTTTGTTCTATTGACTTGAAGTTCTCTATTTGAAAATCGATAATTCTAATCATAAGTTTCTATCTTGTTATTTGTATGTTTTTGCAAAGGTAAGAAAAATGCATGATTTGTTGATGGTTATGATGTTCTTTTGGTGAGTAATGCCTGCAACTCAATGTTTGTGGTATTTTGAAATTATCAGCCTATCAACTTAATATTCTTACACTCGGAATGCTATTGCAATTATTTCCGTATGATTGTGGTCGTTTCAGGAAAAGCATTGTCTGCTACTACTGTATTCTTTGGAATAACCACCGACTGCAAAGAGGTGCAACTGCTGAATGCAATACCTCCGATTTTTGTTACGCTATTGGGAATAATAATCGATTGCAAAGAAAAACAGTCATGCTCCACTTACACTATTAAGAATCACTACCGACCGCGAAGATGAGCAATTTTTGAATGCATTACCTCCGATTATCTTTGTATCCTCTTTGATTTTGAATGATATCAAACTCTTTGGAATGCTTATCAGTTTTGAACCGTCTTTTGGGTATGTGGCATCATTCGCCCACTTATCCATTATACTCTATGTCTTTGTGGGTATTTATTTGGCAAAAGTATGAAATCTACAACTCCGCTATTTCCTCCTCGGACAAGCCTGTGATTTCCGCAATGTCCGCCAACGGATAGCCTTTCTGTTTCATCTTTCGGGCATTGG